>ERZ794936.778-NODE-778-length-12417-cov-5.474276_pt1 | contig 12417 bp, 7 predicted proteins | sample MGYA00511083_ERZ794936 | MGnify/ENA primary metagenome ERZ794936 (study PRJEB30137, sample SAMN04331409) | food metagenome | isolation source: Y2 must sample point D1 replicate A | place: Australia: South Australia | collected 2014 ... | reverse complement strand
CTTTGAAAATAAACAAATAACGTGTTGTTATAGAATGTTTACTGTTTTTTTTTTTTTAAAAAAATTAAAAACCCAAACAGTTCTCATCAGAAGTTTATTTGTTTTCCTAATTAGGAAAATATATTAACTCTTCAGTTTCTACAAAGATGTAGGGGGTAGAATCAATAATAAGGAAAAAAAAAAAATATTAAAGGATAATACCTGGTTTGGATCGAATCACTTAGAAAATACCGCAGCACTTTTTTAAAAAATAAAAAGTGTAAACGAACTTCATATAGAACAACGTTTACTTTACCCAAAAGAGTAATGTTAAACCCGACAGATTTTTAGCACGTGAAAAACGGAGATAAGGAATTTGTGCTGATCAAACGGAAGGCTCTAATCCGCATTTAAAAGTAAAAGACAGAAAAAAAAAACGACTGCTCTGGTATCCCTCATATTTGTATATGGTTTTAAATAATGTATACATATCAGATTGATACCAAAGATACAATTGGTAGCCTTCAGAGTCACTAATACAACCATTACAGGTAAAGAAATATTAGTAAACAATTATACCCTTTTTTTTTTTTTTAAAGAAGAAACAGACTTTGATTTAGTTAAAATATAAAACAACAAGGGATGTCGTTTTTATTATCGAAATCAAATGAAAGCGATGACAAAGCAACCTCTTCTGCTGAACAAATTGTTGAAAACGAAACAAACAGTTCTAACTTTTCAGGTTTAGCTAATAAATTATGGGAAACAGGTAAACGAAGGTTTTCTACTTCGGATAATACCCAAGTAAAAGTAAATGTTAGCAATCAAGATGAAGACACCAAAGACATAGATAAAGAATTGGATCCTGTTGATGAAGAATCATATGAACAAGCAGCACAGCTATTGAAAGAATCTACGAACCAAGTTTCTGTAAACTATGAATCTATACAAGCCTCCAATGCTAATATTTATACGGCTGATAAAACACAATTATTACCAGGATTAGATATACTACCCAGAGAAACACTTCATTACAAAATTACAAAATACATAAATTCCTATTTTGCATCTGATATTAGCAATGACGATCATAGACATTTGATTATATCAAAAGATAATAAATCACCACCAAAAAAAATTGTCTTAATAGGTGTTCATGGATTCTTTCCACATCCGAATATTAGAAAAATCATAGGTAACCCAACTGGAACATCGCATAGATTTATACAAGAAGCTGAGAAATCTATCAAAGAATACTATAAAGAAAACACAGAGGAGGTTGAAATGTTCAGCATTGCTTTGGAAAAGGAAGGCAAAGTATTTGAAAGAGTTGATCATTTCTATGAAGTTCTTACGGAAAATGAAGAATACTTAAATCAAATAGATTCAGCGGATATGGTTTATTTTGTAGCACATTCACAAGGATGTCCCACAAGTATAATATTGCTGGCAAAGCTGTTACAAAATGGGATTATTGGTAAAACGAACATAGATGGAACAAATAAAAAAATCGGAATTTTATGTATGGCTGGAATCATGAATGGACCTGTTTACTACAAAGACAGATATTGGTTCACCAAATTGTATTTCAAATTTGAAGGAGATAGATTATTGGAGTTGTTTCACTTTCAAAACTTTGACTCTATACAAATGAAAATGCTACAAGAAGCGATGGAAATATTAATAAGCTATCAAAACTGCAAAGTGTGTTTTGTGGGTAGTTTGACTGATCAATTAGTTCCATTGTATTCATCATGTTGTTATTTTACCAAATCACATCCAAATGTCTTTAGAAGTTGTTACATAGACAACATAAACAACAACGGACTATACAAAAAGAAGTTTTTGATTGAGATTGTCAGAATCAGTCTTAAATTATTAAATTTGGGATACACAGACAATAAGATGCTTTTAAACATTTCACAATTTTTAATTGGTAAAATGAGTGGAAAAGGACATTCTTCTTTGTATTATGATCCAAAGGTTTATTTATTGGGATTCAGATTCATTTGGGAGACAAGCAACATCACGACTCAAGAGCCATTGTCTTTTCACAAGTATCATATTGAAAAACTTGACTTTACAAATAAGTTGAATACAGAAGTTATCAATAAAAGATTGATATGGTCAAGCTTAGGGTTTTTGGGGCACTTAAAGCAGTTGTCAAAAAAGCATATGTTTTCTTTCTACTCAATAATGAGTTTTTGGGCTTATGGTACTCATAAAATAGATGATACCGAAACCCCACATTTCCACAATGATTTGTTTTCATTGCTTGATAAATTTTGGAACTGGAATCCAGAAGTTACGGATAAAGATATGACCGGAGATGGTAGTGATAACAATGCTGATGACAACACCTCTATTAAGGATCTAGTAGATTGGAAAAACGGATTATCAGAACTGCTAGCTTTGAATGGATATGAGAAGTATAAAACTTAGTTTTTTTTGTTTTGTTTTGTTTGAAGGATTGCATATAAATTAGGGACTTATATGAAGTTGAGTATGAAAGTATAAACTTTATTGAAAAACCATATATATATATATCAAGGTTATGCGGGTATTTTATTTTTGATTAGCTTTTGAAATGAGTTTTACATCTGCCAAAAAGTCTCCTTTGTTGACTGGTGAAACATCATATCTTGTTTTAACAGACAGGATATCTCTCATATTAATATTCTTTTTCATTGTATTCAAATCTCTTTCCTTAAGTGCTTTCTTGTTTGTGGTCTTTGATATCTTGTTTTTAATGCTATTTTTTGAAGATACAATTTTTATTTTTGGAGTTTTACCTGGGGTCAGTAGATGTGTTTCTTCTTTTACTACTTTATGATTTTGATCTAATTGTTTGCTCAATAAGCTTATAGGTAGTTGAATGTATTCAGTCTCGTCATTTGAAAGAGCATTATCTGTAGGTTCTAAAACAACTGCAGGCATTAATTTCTTCTGAGTATTTGATTGGCTTGGAGCCCATTTTTTTAAAGATGTTGAATTTCCTGAAACATCATAGCTCTTTCTAGATAACCTAATCCGGCGTTGGTTTATCTGTTGAGTCACATCTAAATCATCAGATAAAAGATCTTGCTTTTGAGCCTTCAATACATTATCCTTCATCCTTTTCACATTCGCTAATTCCATCGCCGTGTTGTAATATTGATACGTTAAATTATTAATATTCCCGTCTGCTCTCAACTTTTTTAATTCCTTCTTTTCTTCTTTTTGTTCCATCTTCATTGGTATCTTGGTACACTCTTTTTTTACCAAATCAATGAACAGTTAGCTAACGCGTTTGTTGATATGTATAAGTTCGAATTCCATGCGAGAGAAAGAAAAACATAAAATCCGACCATTTCGGATATAACGTTTTAATGTGAGAAAAATTAGTGTTTATTTGTTTTGCTGTTATTCAATTATACGATTAATGTTTATATTGTATACCGGTATATATATATAAACAACCACACAACATCATTAATATAGCTTGGTGGGATGATAAAGTTTTATTTGCTATTCACAATTTTGTGTAGTTTGTTTTTTTCTTCGGCGGAGGTTGTTATTGAAAAGCTGCCGTGTTTGAACATCAACATCGATGAGATAGATAGTAATCAAGATATATTTTTTATAGAAATAGAAACAAATGAAGACTTCAATAAATGGTTGAATAACACTAATTATATGACAACACACTATTCGTTAATATATCTATATAATAGTGATGACGATAATGAATTTGCAAACGTCCACGACTACGTTTCTACTGAGCTAAGATCTTTCAGTAGAAATATGCTTGATACAAGACATAATATCATAAACAGAAACTGTTATGAGACAAATGGACTTGATGATTTAGACAATGAGTATGAATTTGAAGACTTAAACGTTGGTGAAATCAGAGAAACAGGACTTTTTTTCATAGATAATATTTTACAATGCCAAGAAAACATTAAATCCTTAACCTTTATAGTAGATTTAAAAAATATAGAATTGAATGACATTGAAATTTTAAGCGATTCTAAGAACAGACTCATTATATTTCCCCCAACAATAAATTTACATGATTACCACAAACAAAAGTATCAAATACAATCATCCATGTTTTGGGATGACAATGGTATCAATGACGAGGATAACCTGTCTTTACTTCTAGAAGAACTAGATTACGATGAAACAAACGAACAGACACAAGTAACAGTAGAAAAGCAGTTGTCAGGTGCAGAACTTTTTGAAAAATTTGTCAATGAAAGTAAATTTAGCATTCTTGGCTCCGAATACGTAGACGAAGTTGTATTTTATGAATATGAAGACCTTCACTTGAACAATATCTTAGATAATTTCAATGATTGGAGATTCAAGCTATGGGATTACTTAGCAAGAACTTTGGTCATATACATTAATATTCCATCATCTATGCAAGAACAAACAAACATATTTTTGTACTATTTTGCTATATTTTTTGCTATATTAATAGTACTGAAAAAAAAAGTATTGCCATACATAACTAAAAAGGAAAATGACAACAGTGAGACTTCTGAAGAGGACTCAAAGAGTGGTAAACAAATTCTGTTTATGCTCATACTGTTTTCTTTTATGATAATTATATCTTCAATCACAGGTTACCAATTTGTTAAATTGAACTCTATAGTGCTATTGGTGAGAGATGAGAAAACTAATGATTTGGTATACTTTGCTGGAACCTTTAACTGGCAATTTGGTATAGAATCTGTTATAATCAGTGTCATATACATAATATTGGTATACATGATGTTGTTGATTTTGAAAAAAAGCAGAGAAATGGACACCGTTGAAGAAAGAAAAGATGAAACCAAGCACGAAATACTTTTGAATCTATTGTCGATGTTGATAGTGTTGTATCTGATCAAGTTTGTTTCCCACGATATGTTGACGATGAAGATATTCAAAAGCATCAAGTATTATAATAGCTATGCTTATTAGAGGCGAGACCTTGTTTTCCCCAGGCATTATATAGTCATGATGTTATTAACCACAAATACAGAGACCTCGATGTTCCCAATACATGATGAATTCATATCGTTACTAACCACACGTATGTAGCTCTGGTTTTGTTTTTTCCCCATACATTATATAGTCATAATGGTATCAACCACACATGTAGAGACCTCGATGTTTTCACTTAAATCCACCTTTGATCAAAACAATTAGCCCAGTCACGTGATTGTTCATGTTTCGTGTGGCGCCTTATTTTTTCCAGAGAATTCTACACCATACGTAACGCAGATTATTGCTTCACAAAGAAAAAACATTCTTTAGAGGGGAAAAAATGACAAAAACGAGCCTTGTAACGTAAATATGACACTATTTCAACAAAAACACAAGTAATTAAAAAAAGCTATACTGTACCCCCAAAAAAAGTAGTATTTTGTAGTATCATTATATATATATACTTATTGTATTTGACAAGCAATTATTTTTTTTTATTAATTCCATGCTAAATAAGAACACCGATAAGACGAATAAGAAACCTTACAAGAGCCATTATAAAAAGAAATTTGACCAACATAAAAATGAGTCTGCGGAAGATTTAATTGAGAAGTTTGAGGAGATAGTTGTAATCAAAGAGAAAGTTAATATCAACAAGACTTCAGACAAGAAAAATGGTGCTCGATTTGAACACAAGTCTATACCTACAGGGCTGGCTCAAAAATTGAATCCAAACAAGGGTAAAAACGCTCCAAGTAAGTTGTCTGTTTCTCAGCAACAGAGTCATGATCAAGGGGCCAACTCCAAGAATGATTTGAATGTACATTCATCTGCTCAAAAAGATTTAATTATGCCCAAAAAGTTTAATGAACATACTAAGAAAAATAGCTTTTCTTCAAAACAAAATCATAAGAAACACAACAGTTTTAATGAAGGTAAAAAAGCTGAATCGAAATTACCTCCTGTAACCTTAAACACGGATAAAAATGAACATGGTAAGATTGAAAATAAGAATCAAAATCAGCGCAAAAGTTTTTCAAAGAAGAAAAATTCATTTGGAAACAAATCTAAAGATGTTTCTAAGCCATTTAAACACAATGCATTTGCAAAAAACATGAACGGAGATCCAAAAAGCTGTCCATATTTAAACAGAATGAAAAATACAAAAGAGGAAGAATTTTCTGAGTCTATTGAATTTGAAGACGATGTTAAGATTGAGTCAAAAGAAAATGTACGTAACTCTGAAAACTCGGATAATCCAATACACCTACTAACAACAGTAGAATCTGAAAATGATGGTAAAGACTTGCTAAACTCTATTTTGAATGAATCTTTTACACCAGTGGATTCTTTGTTGTGGAAACCTACTAACATTATTGATATCAATGAAATAAACTGTGATTTTGAAGCTCCTAAATTAACTGAAAATACATCAACAGTATTGATGTCAAATGCAGAAATAGAAATATTGAATAAAAGAACAGCTGAAAAACATCCTGATGATGATGGTGGTCCATATGTTTTGAAATTGACAAACTTACAAAAGGGATTCAACTCAGAAGAGATTGTAAGAGAAGTTTTGAAACCCAAAGGAATTTTGTACCTTAGAACCAAGTTTTTTTGGGAGCCGAATTTCAAAGTATCTTTTGATGAGATGAAGAAGATGTGTTTTTTGGAAGTCAAGTATTTTGAAGAAATTGACAGATGCATTCAAATTTTGAAAAAAAACAGTTATTTGATTAAAGCAGAAAAGTGTAAACATGATGACTTTGTCAAAATTGCAAAACTTCAAAACTTGCAGTGGGGAGACCCTGAGTTTGTGAATAAGGCGGATCAATTGAATTACAAAATTTTAAAGTACAAAGTGAATCTAATTGGAGAACCTATAGGGATTTTAAAAGAAGGGGAAGAGCAAGTAACAGGCCCAGATAAATTACCAAGCTTACCCACTTTAGGTTCATTGTCGAAAAAGGATACAAAAAAGAATGAATCTGTATTTTTGTATAGTGAAATGGCAGAAAAGATTGTCAAGAATAAGCAAAAGACTAAGGAACAAGAAGAAGCCAACAAGAGTAACAGCTCAAGTGCTGTTAACTCACCTTCAATGGCGGCCTCAGTCTTGTCATCTGCAAGTCTTGGTAATAACGCCAGTGGAACCATATTATCAGGTGAAAAAACCAAGACTCCCAGAACAAACTCATCATCTACATACACAGGGTCTGAACACAATAATTTTACCTCAAATAATAACAAAGGAGGTTGGAATAAAGAGTACACGAAAACAAGTGGAAAAAGCAATCCTAATGATGGATACAAAAAATCTGCCGGAAGAAATCACGTTAATGGTAGCTATTCTAATCAAAATGGCTATAAATCGAGAAGCGGTTTCTCTACATACAACTCGTCTCCAAAGATGAATTCTCAGCATAGAAACTCGAATACTTCTTCTTCCACTATAGGCTACGGATTTGCTGCTAGTTTTGGTAGAAATGCTGTACCATAGAGGGAAAGCTGTGCTTAAGTATATATTTTTATTTTCTAAGAACTCATATTATGTAAATGCTTTTTTCTATTTTGTTTCCAAATAGTATTACTAGTCGCTGATGATTACTGCTTGAATTTAGCCCACTATTTGGCTTTTAAATACATTATTCTGTTTTCAAATTCTTGAATCAACGCGTGACTTGTTCCAATTTATAGTTTTTTTTGGGGCTTTCAAAACACTAATAAACCACTCACAAACCACTAACCAAAATGGCTAAGAAAGAGCAGATTGATTCACTTTCTATTGGATTCATCATATACATCATCACCCAAACAATGACGTTTATTTGTTTGTTCTATATACTCGTTTATTACCCTCTTACATACATCTTTATGAACAAAATTCTATCGAAAAATGACCTGCTGATAATGCTCTCCGACTATATACTCCCCCAGGGATATTGGTTGGTATACTTACCTGCAGTACTTCTCATGTCGATGACATACATATACATGTTTTTGCCTCTGTACAACAAACAAAATCTACAGAAATACTCAGAATCTGATAATATTAAGCAATTTTCAAGGATGTTTGTTGATGATAAAAGTACTTTGTATATACAAAAAAACATGGACATTGAGATGCCTGGAGTTGAAGATCTAATGATCCATAAAGTAAACGAACGCTTGTATAGAAACAAAGAGGTAGATTTATATAACGATCCTAATTGGATTACAAAAGATATTTATATATGAAAAGAATAGATCAAAGTCAGTTTAATGTATATATAGATGATTCATTTAAGGAACAAAAAACACAAAAAAAAACAAAAATAATAATAAAAAAAAAAAAAACAACAACAACATATCTATTAATGCCCAATGTCAGCTGTATCTTGAGGATACTGAATGTTTGAATCTTGAGTATCTTCTACAGCAAGTTTTCTTTCCAACTTACCCTTTTTCATAACTTGTTTCAAGGCTATTGAATCTAAAGGTTCTAGTAGCTCAAATGAACATAATAATTCATGGTTAACAGACATGACAGCACCCCAATTATCGAATTCACCACAGTAATTAGGAGCTGAAAACACTGTAACTAGAGTATGGTCATTAAAAAACTCGTAACCATCTTCAACAACCATGTGTGCTCTACAAACCAAATCAAATCCAAATCTATTCAAAAATTTATTTATTGCAACTTTGTTATAACAATATGACACACCTCTTTCATTATCTTCCCATTCATTAACAGAGTCTGTAGGATCAGACCATAACAAATCATTAATTAAACCAAAGTCAGGAACATCAGTAGGTCTGGAAACTAGTCTAATTTCATCCATTGAGTTCAAAACAGGGGAAAGACCACCGTGGACACAGAAAATCTTACCAGCAACAATACTTGCCAACGGCATGGTATTAAAAGTATCAATGAAATATTTCCAAGTTCTTACATTACAACGTCTTTTACACTCATCATAAAATCCATATACTCTAGTGACACTGGCACATTCGTGATTACCTCTTAATAAAAAGAAGTTTTCTGGATACTTGATCTTGTAGCATAACAAAAGCAATATTGTTTCCAAAGATTGTTTACCTCTATCGACATAATCACCTAGGAATAAGTAATTGGACGTAGGGGGAAAACCACATTTTTCAAACATTCTGATCAAATCATGGAATTGTCCATGAACATCACCAACAATCTTGACAGGTGGAGATAATTCTACTAGAGAAGGCTGTTGCATAAAAATTTCACCAGCAATAGCACAAATCTGATGGATTTCAGAGTTCTTTAATATCACATTTTTTGTTCTCTTTCCTGAATAACCAGCATCCAATAGCTTTTGTATAGTAGCATCCAAATCTAGTGGTTTTTTGTTCTTTCCAGGTCCTTGAATGTAAGTATGCTCAGGATTTCTAAATTGCAAATCATCCCCTCGATCAAAGGAATTTGGATCTTGTGGATACATTTCATCTGAGTCCATATGTTGCTCTTGTGCATCGCCATTTGCCATATAATCTTGAGAGCCTTGTTGGGTTGTGATATTTTGTTGATTCATATCTCCGTAATATTCTCCACTGTGTTTTCTGCTGTGTGTTTTGTAACCTTCCTTTTCATTTGCATATTCTGGATTGCTTTCAATACCATAATCATCTTCAAAAACGTCGTTATTTTTTTGATGGCTGAAATCCAATTTTTGGGGATAATTATCGTTATCTGTGTTTGTTCCAAATGATGAGTGTCTGTGAATCAAAGGTGGTGGCGCATCATTGCTATTTAAAACCAAACCATCAACCATATCAACAACATTACCATGGTGATAATTTGTTTCACTTCCTGAACCACTGAACTTACGAGTCCCGCTAAAGTTTATTTCTGAATTAGATGTAGAACCTTTTGTTGATGATCTTGTCAAACCACCTGGCATAGAAGAAGAGCTGTTTCTGCCTCTTCTTGAATTACTCACTGATGCTGAGCGTATATTTCCATTACTTGTACTATTTCTTAAAATACCTCTAGATATATTCCCTGATTTGTATATGTCTTCATAAACCTCACTAGGATTATAACCTATATAAACTCCGTCTTTTATTTTTTGTTCAATGTTGGTATAATCTTCATCATAATCATCCTCATCATCTTCATCGTCATATCCATCTGTCAAAGCATTATCAGAAGCATGTCTTGATTGAGAGGCTGAAGAAGATACGTTACTAAAAGTTCTCTTCAAGATAGACGCTTTTGGCTCCAAAGACATGACCATGGAAGCAGGTACTTCACTCATACTCGATTTTCTTGATGACATTTTAGGGGTATGTTGGGAAGAATACACAGATTCCATGGACTTAGCCCTATTCTTGAGTATTGGTCTTTGATGATCATTGCCTGAGCTGGAATTTCTCGACGATGTTTTTGTTAAAACTGATGAACCATTATACGATTTTCGTCTTCCTGTGGTGGAAAGGGGGACTGTTTGGTTGGGACTTGTTAATACAGAGCCCTGAGAAGTGGTTCTTTTATGTGATTTTGATGTATTCTTTTGTTCATTTTGGAGCCTTTTTGAGCTCCCCAAGGACAAACGATCCTCATCATCATCAATGTCAGCGGTACCTATGTCTTCTTGGTCAGCTTCGTTGTCGTCATCACTAGAAGAAGAATTAAAAATAGCCTTTGAGGAACTTTTATTTTTCTTCTTCAAAAGAGGCTTATTACTCAAGCTAGGCGCCACTTTGGTGCTTTGTTTTGAACCAATAGTGTCTCTTTCGTCTACAGTTGTCGAGCTATTCACTGATTTATTAGTGTTGGATTTGGTTGTATTTATTTCATCATTCGTCTTCCTCGAAGTATTACTCGTTTTTTTATTTATATTCTTTTTCTTTGAAGAACTAACTGGTTTACTTGAATTGTTTCCCATGATAATAACTGTTTTATTATTCTATCGAAACTTTTGGCTGTAGAATGCTATTTATATGTAATAGTTCCGGGGTTCCTTTGGGGGGTCGATAATAATCTCCGTTAAACAAATTTTAAAATTCTAATAATCACTTTTTCAAGGACTGTGTTTTAACACCAAAAAAAAGAAGAAGCCAACTGTGAATTTCAGGGAATGCAATATACGCCATTTACCCCTTGATTCGGGCGAAAAATTTAACAGGAGATTAAACGATATGCGCGGACTTAACACTACTTATCTTCCCCACTGATATTTCTAAAATCCGATTCGGATTTTAGAAATGGAGTATTTGGTGTAGCGCTGCACAGGGAATGGTGTGGGCAAGGATGCAACGCTGCACAGGGAATGCTCTGCTTGTGGGTGTATTGCTGCACAGGGAATGCTCTGCTTGAGGTTTTAGTACTGCACATACAAGGCTCTGATTTTCTAAAATGATACAAACGTTATTGGTATATATATATATGGAACAATAATAGCTATAAAAACAAAACAAAAAAACTAGGCAGATTGCTCAACCTCTTTTCTTTCAGCAGCCTTTGGCTTCTCTCTTTCTTGGAATTCCAAGTTAGCCTTGGCTCTGATGATATACAATCTATCCCCACCTTCATGAGCCAAAACACCAATGTTTTTTTTCAGTTCTTTGACAAATTCTTGCATAGCTTCGAAGTTTAATGACAATTCAACCAAAACGTCTCTCTTTTTTATTATTTCATTCTTCAGAGATGTCAATTCTTGCCATTTCGATAACATTTTTTGATCTTCTTGAGATCCAAGAGCTATGTTTTCATAGGTCAATATCTCTTTTAACTTTTCAATGGTTGAATCACCCCAATCTTCAAAAGTATCAACTTGCAACAATTTCAAGTCATCCAATTTCTTTTCTAATTCAATCAAGTCAGTCTTGTAATCAATTTCAACTAAATCTTTGGAGTGTTGTTGTAATATCGTCTTGGTTTCGTTAAAATAACCTCTGAACTTCTCTCTTGTAATAGGCGCATACTCACATTCACTATTGGTCTTGTTATAGTAGTAAGTTCCATTGACTAATTCACAATTGTTGATTTCTCTGATCATTGTGCTTAATTCAGCCATTCTGTCATTTGCTAATTGATTAATTTGTTTGATTTTCTCAACGTATATTGGTTTCATTTCTTTAATTTTGGATTTTTCTAAGTCCTCCATTTGTTGAAGCATTTCATTAACCATCTTATCAGACATCTTATCGACTGATTTGGAAGAATCCTCAAAACTCATTACTCCGTAGTTGGAGTAGTTTTCAACTTCATTCTTAGAAGTAACTACAGGCACAATTTCATCTTCTGCAGTTGTTGATTTACTTTGAGCAACATCGCTTAAAAGATCCTTGATGTTTCCTAAATTTGTAAAGGCAACTTCCTTTTCAGCTTCTGTTTTTTGCTGATATCTAGCTTTCCATTGCTCTTTGTTAGATGTTAAAACCTGATATTTGAAAAAAATAAAATGTCTCAATTGTTCATAGTTAATTAAAACATGTCTTTTTATACTAGCGTATGTT
>ERZ794936.777-NODE-777-length-12417-cov-6.573046_pt1 | contig 12417 bp, 7 predicted proteins | sample MGYA00511083_ERZ794936 | MGnify/ENA primary metagenome ERZ794936 (study PRJEB30137, sample SAMN04331409) | food metagenome | isolation source: Y2 must sample point D1 replicate A | place: Australia: South Australia | collected 2014 ... | reverse complement strand
GTTAGAGTAGCTGAAAACAAAAAGTTTCTTCTACCATTGGTTTCATCTGCAACAGGAAGAATTTTTAAAATCTTATCAATAGCAGGACCAAATTCTAAATCTAGCAATCTATCGGCTTCATCCATGATCAAAAACTTCAAGTTTTTTAAGTTAAAACCTTTAGTGTTTTCTAAATGATCCATTAATCTACCTGGAGTGGCAATGATGATATGAGGTTTTTTCATAAGTTCTCTACTTTGCTCAATCATATTCATACCACCCACAACACAACAAGTTTTAAGACCCATTTCCAAACCTAGTGCATCAAAGGTCTTTTGAATTTGCAATGCCAATTCTCTTGTTGGAACTAAAACCAAACAATAGTTGTAAAGTTTATCGTACCAAAGTTGATTTAATACAGGAATGGCAAAAGCAGCTGTTTTACCAGAACCAGTTTGAGCAATACCTATAATATCACTACCTTTTAAAGCAGCTGGAATGGACTTAGCCTGGATTTCAGTTGGTTTGGTGAAATTCAATTGTTTGATTGTAGCTTGCAATTCTGGAACTAAATCCAAATCTTCAAATGATGTGATTGTTGATTCAGATTTTGCTTCTTCTTCTTTTTCTTCCTCTTCGTCAGATTTTTCAGATTCAGAATCAGACTTGTTTTCAGCTTCTTTCTTTTCTTTCATATTTTGAAGTGCCTTTTGCTTGATTTTATCGGCTAATGATTGAGCTGTAGATAATTGTTTAGAGCCATTTGGCTTGCTAACTCTATTAGTTGTTTTATCAGAAAATCCCATACTGTGTTGGTTGCTTTTGTGGTTTTGGTTGAAGCCAATGATACCTCTACAAATCACAATTTAGTTTTAAAAAATTGCTTTTTTTTTTTTTCAAATCTGCGTGAAACTTTTTAGGAAGCGATGGAACGAGAAAAATGTCTTAAAACAGAAAAAAAAGTGTAGCGCTGTGCAAACACGTGATGTAATGTATGCACGTGACTTGGTGTAAACAACACCATTGTAACTGCTTTTTTTTAACAAAACAAGGCTCAGTATTAAGGAATTGTGAATTTGAGCAAATAGAAATTTGAGAGATTTGCTATGTTTTTTAGCAAGCCTAGTTTAGTAGTAGACATGTTTCTGTATCAAAGTGATTCAATTTCCAAAAACATATGTTTACATAAAATTTTATGAATACTATAAGTACATGTAAAAAGCTGTCCCTCAACTGTAAACTAAAAAATTACTACTAATATGGTATATATAATAATTCATTGGTAGCGCTCACGTGTTTCACCCATAGGTGTATACCCTTTTTGGTTGAAGTTTCTTTTTTTTTTTTTATTTCCTAAAGAGGTTTCCTACTTGAAGTTCTAAATGACCTAATTAGGAAATATTTACTAGCGTACCATGAATTCCAAAAAGAAACAGGAAATCGTAGTCCATGAGAAAAGTTTGAATTTTTTTTTTTTAAAAACTAATATACTGTATATTCAATATACTATTAGTATTGGATCATAAGTATTAACCCTAAAAAACACACAGAAGGACTTAAGTTTAAGGAAACTTTTATTTACTAAAAAATAGGAAAAGTCAAATAGAACTAAGTTTATACATCGTTTTATACACCAAACTAACATATCCAAATGGCTAAAAGAAGATCTAAAAACAGAACTCATGTTCCGGTTGAAAATGACAAAGATACCAGTATTCCTAAATCTATCTGTATCAGATTAGGAACTCTAGCAATGAAGAACAAGTCTTTGAAGCAATTAGTCAATGATTTCAGATTGATTTTGTCCCCACACACTGCTATTAAGTTAAAAGAATTAAACAAAAATAAATTAAAAGATTTCATAGTCATGTGCTCACCATTAAACGTCACACATTTGTTCACATTCACTCAATCTACAAACAACGACAATGACATTTACTTGAAGTTGGGTAAACTACACAACGGTCCTACTGTCACTTTCAAAGTCAATGAATACTCTTTAGTTAAGGATATAAACAAATTCAAAAATAAAAGTATAAGTACTCATGGGTTATTATTCCAAGAACCTCCACTACTGGTTATGAATGGATTCAAAAACGACATACCACAAGAAAAAATAATCATCAGTTTATTCCAAAACATCTATCCACCTATAAACCCAATGAACAAGAAAATTGAAGATATAAAAAGAGTATTGTTGATCAACAAACAAGAAGATGGAACTGTGGAAATCAGACAATACATGATTGTTATTAAGGATTTGATTAACAAAAAGGATATAAAAGCTAAGAACATTGATAAACTATTGAGATTAAAGGATGATAAACGTAGAACTATACCTAGCTTGAAGAAAAAGAAAGACATATCTTCTTTAGTATTGGAAGATCTAGGATACATGACCAGTGATAATGAAAGTGAAATTGAAGATGAGCAAATTATAAAGGAAGAAGATGAAATAAAACAAGAAATAGAAGCTGAAGAAGAACTATTGGCTAAAGCTGAAGAAAAGGTTGAGGATGAAATAAAAGAGGAGGATGAAGAAGAACAACAAGCTATCAAAAAACAAAAGTTAAACGATGGAGAAAAGAGTTCCAGTAATAAAAAGGCTATAAAATTACACGAAATAGGTCCTAGATTATCTTTATCATTGTTGAAGATTGAAAGTGACTTGTTCAAGGGTGAAACTCTATATCATAGTTACATCAAGAAGACCAGTAAGGAAATACAAGAATTACAAAAGAAACACGACGAAAAGGTTAGATTGAAAGAACAAAGAAAGAAAGAGCAAGAGGCCAACTTACAAAAGAAAAAGGAAGCCAAAGAAGAAAAGAAGAAGAGAAAAGAAGAAAGAAGACTGCAAAGAAAAGAACAACAAAGTAACCAAGAGGAAGGTTCTGAAGATAAAGGTAAATCTGTTTCTGAGGATGATGTTTCTTCAAGTGAAGATGAATATGCGGACGTTCCTGAAGACATCGATAGTGATTTATTAAGTGAAATTGACGAGAATCCTTCAGATGAAGAATAAATATGACATCTATATATAAAAGAACATTTACATTTATTCTGTTGTTGTAACTCACAATAATATAATTTTTTTTTCTTAGGTTTTGTTTTTTTGGTTAAAGTTCTTCTTCAATGATTAAAATTTTTATATTTAAGGCTTTATATATCCATACTTATGTTTATGCTCATTCTTCTTCATGCTAATGCATCATGGACAGGACACCAATTCCGTGAAATCTGAATGGATCCATCTGATTTATTATTAAGTTTTTCTTTTTTTTTCTTAAACCAAGCTTTTATACAGTCATAATGATACATACAAAGACACTCAAGTCTGCCTACTTTTTCATTCGCTTCAAATAATTCAAAACATATGGGACATTCAAAGTCGTTGTCATCATCTCGATCGCTCAATTTTTGTTGACGAGCATCTATTTCTTGTTGGCTTATATCATACACAAGCATACGATTGTTTTTGTTAGTTTTATTTTGATAATCCTGTTGCGTTTTTTGTAAACAATCATCGATGCTGCCATGGCCATCTGCAGATTTAGATTGTCCACAAACAAGACAGAGATCCATTGCTGATTTAACGCTTTTCTTCTCTTCTACATGTATAGGTGTGGTTTTTAATATAGATGTTCTGCTTAGTTCATTAAAACAGTTGTAACAAGTTCTATATGGACCTGTTTCAGCATGCTCCTCATATGGGCTGTTTATTACTTTGATTTTCTTTTCATCATAGTATAAAAATTTATTACAACAGTCATCACAATAAATCAATCCACATATTCTACAGTGATGTCTAGGATTAAAAAAAGCTATGAATGTACTGTTACATCTAAGACAGCTGCCTGAGAAGTTATTATCGACCCAAATGGCGTCTTTGTTGATTATTTCTGGGTGGGGACCATCATTATTGTTCATTATATACTTATGAGTCCAGCAAATAGTTAAAAAAAAAATATATGTGTTTTATACTAAGATATGTGTATGTTTTGGAGTGTGGTGTAGATACTAGTACTGTTTATTCTTGTTTCCTCGTTATCTTCCCATCGGGATGGGTTCGTTGAGATGTTGATGCTTCGTTGACGGGATTCGAGTTTTATTACTTTTTTTCTTGGCCTAGTATTTTGCCGGAGTTAATACTTCCCAATTAGGAAGTCACGAGATTCACCATTAGCATTTAATCAATAGTCATATTCGACTACTCCGAAAGCTTATATGCTAAAACCGAATTAGAAGCCTTGGGTATGTATCCTTTGCTTGATGTCAAGTCTTAACAGTAATTCTTGCCATTTCTTTAAGACATCAACCTCATCTTGATACTTCTCAAACTCTTTGAGCTTTTCAAAGTCGACTTCATGCACCATCACACTTGTAACTGGTTTGATTTGATTCTTTTTTAAAAATTTGAACCCGGTTATTACATCCATGTAATCAATGCCTACTCTTCTGTTCTTTTTATTAAATTTATTCAGCAATTTCTTGTTGACCTTTCCTTCCTTCAACAAACAGTAAGTTTTTGGCAACATGGTAGTTTGATTAAAAATTTTCAACATTTCAGTACCTCTTAAAGTCCGTCTATAAGCTTTGATACTTTTCAATGATGGTATTCTTGGAGTTTTGAATGTTTGATCAAATGTGTATAAAGAAGCAACTTTATATTCATCATTCTTGTCCAAATATCTCTTTGTTGTGATTGGTGAAGCTTCTTTTTTGACTGATCTTCCTATAATTTCCCAATGCGTGGAGCTTCTGGTTCTCACTAGTTGAGATCGTAAATAAACCAAATAAGTCTTTGTATTTATGTTCAGTTTTTTATATGCAACACCTTCTAAAGTTTCAAGGCTGTTTCTAATATTGCTGAAACCTTTTACTACAAAGTTGGGATGTTTTTTTAAAGCTTTTATTGAAGTTTCCGGTAACTCCATGTACTCCACAATACTAGGATGGTCATCATAATGGAATGGAATAATATCAAATCCTTCAAATATCATAGTTATGGATTTCCAAACACTTTTATTTATCAGCCAAAAAATTTCTTTCTTTAAGTTGATCAAGCATGGTCTTTTTGTATATTGCAGATTTGGAATGTATCTCCTTGAAATGTCTTGAAACTGTAAAGTTTCATCTACTGATAAAACATAAAACGGTGTTTCCAATGCGTGTGGAGAAATACTTCCAAACTTATAGAATGGGTAAAAAGGTTTGTTTTGATCTATTTTTTCGTAGTAATTATTCATGTTTCCATGTATTACTGGATTTAAGTAAAATAAATTGCCATTTGGTAATTCTAGCTCTAGCCATAAATAAGGATAAAACAGATCATAGTCCACAGATCTTTTTATCTCAACTGAACCTTCTTCTTGTGAATACTTTTGCTCCTGAATAATTTTCAAAAAAGTCTTTGTTGAACAATCGTTGATTGCTTTGTTAATATCCAAACAGGGTACATTGTAAATCAATTTTATTTTCAAATTTGCCTTTTTACAAAGCTCCCTCAGGATGATGTAGTATTTCATAACATACATCTGTTTTGTATTGCTATCCGTTTCTTTTGGATCAATTAGCGATTTTAAATGTTTAAAATCAGGTTTATAAGCCATGTGTTTAGATATTTTATGTTCTCTTTTCAAGTTATTATAATAACTCTTGTTATCCGTTAGTATATCTTTCAATTGGTTATCATGCTGTTCAAACCATCTCACAAAACACTTGTTTTTTAAATCAGTTGCATGCATAGGCCTTTCTCCATGTATGTCTATCTTGTAATTTTTCTCAAACCACAAAGTAAATCCTTTGACCAATGTAAACACTAGTTTTTCATTTCCACAATCTATGGTTTTAAACTTCTTTCTTATAACTCCTGGAACAAAGCTTTTCAATTTGATATCTGGATTAATATTTGTTAAAAAGCACAAGTTAAAATTGTATGCTGAAAAAGCGGCTTGTAAACAATGTGTTCCTACACTTTGATTAATATAATCTTGTTTGAATTTCTTTGTAAGCTTCGAAAGCAAAAGCTGCTTACTTTGCTTCGTTTCCAACGGCGTGTTGTTTATTTCGAAGTTCAATTCATTTTCTTCTTCCTTACTTAATTCAACGTCTTCCCATTCATCAAAATCATCAGTTTCTTCATAGTCGTTATACTCCTCGTAGTACTCATTCATCTATGGACCAGTGATTTCATGGTGTTATAACTTCAATCTATATTGAATATCTGTCCTGTTTGTTTTTTTTTTTTAAAAAAAATACTGATTTTTAAAAAGCGTAGCCGTAGACTTAATTAACTGAAATATTGTTAAATATATATGAATTTGTATATAACGAAACGTGTAAAAACTGCTATGTATTTTTTTTGTTTAGCTATTCACATGAGGTTATGCAACCTATTTGGGGGTTTTTTTTCATTATTTCATTTAATATATAACTACTGTATATATATATTACTCCTAGTTAATCGTAATATTCTTACATTCCTAATAGTCAGTCCAAAAGTCTTTTTGGAATAGACACTTTTCTTTTACTTCTTCTTTCAGGCAAAACTGAGATGTCCACAGAGCCTTGATTTAATTTTCTTCTTTTTACTGTTTTTCCTTCACTTTCAATGACCTCCTTATCGTTATCAGCAACAACGTTTGGAGTTTCCATGTCTGTAGGTTCAAAGTTCAATATGAAATCATTGACTTCATCCACTACTTGAGGATTTCCAGACTTTGCAGAAACATATTTCTTTAAATGGTTATTGTCAAGAGAAATTACTTGAATGATGTTTTCCTTTTCATTTTCTGTATTTTTTCTTGAAGTATTGGTGGTGTCTGTGTTTCCGCTACTAGCCACCATACCTTTCTTTTTGAAGCTCAAAGTTTTGATAAACTCCACTTTGCTATCCAGACTTTCAACAGTTTCAGTTTTCAAGTCTAAACTGTCTGTGAAGGCTACATTGTAGTTTAAATACGATTTCTTTGGATCAATTTTTAGTTCTTTGAATTTTTCCAATATCTTTGAGCTTTGCAGCAAGTCGTAATACTCCATATTATCTAATATGCACTCGTTTTGATTACCATACTGCTTACCTCCATGCTTAAATCTGTAGTGGTTGATGATACCTTGTGGAGAAACAAAATCATCTTTGGAACAAAGTGAGCACTTCAGATTGATTAAAATCCCATCTGATCTCTTGTATATTAATTTATCAAAAGAGTCTCTTCCTACAATTCCTGATCCACGAATATAGGCATTTGAGGCTAACGCAGAATTTACACTTGCTGATGAATTTGAAGTTGAAGAATTTTTTCTCTGGTTGGCTATACTCAACTTAGGTGCTTTCTTAGAAATATCTGTCATTGGACTTACTGCTTTAGCCATTGATTCCTTTCTCGTTTTACCATTATTAACGACAATACTGTATGTACTCTCATCCAAACCGATGTGATGGTATTTTTCTAACAAGTGTGGTGGTATTTTGATTTCTTTTTTATTCATCAACAATTTCTTCAATGATTCGTATATTCTCGTTTTCTGTTCTAATTCATACTTTAATTTTTTCATTTTCTTTAGCTTTTCATTTTCTAATGTCATAAAAAGCATTGTTTCATTAAGTAGGTTGTTTTTGGTATCCTCTGCTAAGGTAATAAGCTTACTGTCGGTCTTTTCCTTTTCGTAACTATGTTCAACATCTTCTAGCTCTAATCTATCCAATTCAAAATCAGATACAACTGTGCCTGGTGTTGAAACGTTGTGTGAATGGGATGCGTTTGCATAGACATAGTAGTTTTCATCCTTTGGAGTCTTAGGAGTTAAGCCAATATATGAATCGTTTTCGTCTACATCAGTAGCTTTTTCAAACGAACCTGTATTCATTGTGCTTAGATCTATTTGTTCATTGAATTGTCTGCGTGTTCTTTTATTAGATTTATTGATAAGTGGATCCATTTTCTCCATTGGATCTATGAAATCTACTTGTCTAGAACGCTTATTCTTAGTTACTTTCACTTTATTCATATCTTTTATTTTAAATTGGATACTAAGAAAAAAATGGACAAAAACTGAAATCTTGAAATTAAAGGACAATGTTGTTAGTAATTCTTCGATTGTGAACTTTTCCGTATACTATAAGCTGTGAATTGTCTGATCAATGACAGATGCTACCCAAAGTGTTAGTGTGTTGTTATATTATCAGTGGGGGTAGAAAAAAAAAATAAGGATATGATACTGTTTTTTTTGTTACACTTGTATGATGAATTCACCTTATTTAGACTTATTGATATTAGCAGTATTAAATAACAAGTGGGTTCCGTGGACTTGTTTAAACAATCAAAGCAAGAATATTATAATACCCAAATGTGTCCGTGTCTTTTTTTTCTTAGATGTCTTATATGGTTTTACTAATAGATACCTATTGATTTCAATATTCTCTCTTTTTTTTTTTTTAAACGTTTGCTACAAGATTGTCGCAGAAAAATAAAAAAAAAGAAACCCACCCATAGTAGTCCCATATAAATTCAAGAAAAACAAGAAAATTTTTACTGTTTTTTTGTTTTTTTGCCACCCAAGAGGATTCCTTTTTTTGGAAGGGTGATTTGTCGTGTTTTTTTTTTTAAAAGGGTAATTTGTCCTGCCGTCTTTTTTTTTTGGTGATTGTCTATACCAAACCTGTACCATCTCCACTAGAGAAGATGAAATAAAGGGGGAAAAAAAAAAACAGATTGCGCTGTACCTTTATTATCTAGGGACAGGAAACAGAACGCTACAAGAAAAAAAAATGATTAAGTGCAAATCTTATATCCGGTATATAAGCAAATTTTTTTTTTTCATCACTGTAAAATACTATCATGTATTTCAATGCTGCTATTATTCATGTCTTCCTCATCATACAAGAATTTTGAGTATGGGGTTAATTCCCTCGCTTCGTTTAAGTATTCTCCACGTGTATTCCTCGTATTGTACAATGGAAGACCTATATTAAATGTATGGTTTAGATTATTCATTGGTAATATTACAGACTCATCATATGATTCGTTCCCAGTACTGAAATCGCTGGTATCATGATCTAAAAATATATTCTGTTTTCTTGTTGGTGTTGATGTGAGTTCTGGTCCTATATCAAAGAAGTCATTGTCGTGTTCATCTATGGTTTGTATGCTGATTTTTGGGATCTCCGTTTCTTTTTTTATATCTTCTCCTTTGACTGATTCATTGCTGTTTATCAGTACGTCTTCGTTGTTGCTACTTACTTTAACCTTTTTGATATTATTCAGTTCTAATCCGTCTTTTTTTGCTTGTGCTTGCTTGTATAGTTCATTTAGCGAACGTTTTTTACTAATGTTAGTAACAACATTATGATCTTTCTCATTCAAAATACTCATTATTTCCTTATCTGTTTATGAGCTTGGTCTTTTCTTAATCCTCAACACACTTCTTCCTAAAACTCTTCCAATAAACACTCTTTTAATACCATGATTGATTTTATACTCTTTTTTTTTTCTTTATATACATTTTTGGCTTACGCTTTTGTGTATCGCGTAAAAACAAACCAGCAAGAAAAATTTTCGGCCTGCTGGGCTAATCTCCGAATTTTATCTTTTGTGGCACGTGATCACTTTTTCAACTTTATGATGTATGCTGTTTTATTAATGTAGTTCTTATCGTCAAGGAGTTGGGTATTTACACTCTCACATTTGAAGTCAGCACTCTCAACTACTCCTTTGATTATACCACAAATGAATTCGTTCACCTTAGATGTTAAAACCAAGGATGATATTAAGGGTTCATTGTCAATAATAGCATAGCTACTGTTATCTTTATTGATTTGTTGAATGTCATCAGCTTCTTTTCCAAACATGTACTTCCAAAGCTTGTCTTGTATGAACTGCAACAAAGTGACAAAACTTAAGTGCTTCAAGTTTTTAATAACACCAGTATCCTGCAAATCAATAGATGAATTGGAAATAAAATTATACAGCTCCTCATTGTTAGGCACTTGTGATATATTTAAGCTGCTTGTATTGGCATAGTCGTCTTTGTATTTGTATGAATCCAATTTGTCCAAAGATGCTGATTTGCTAAATGATGCTTTTTTTGGATTAAGCAGCTTGAAATTGACCAGCTCATAAAGTCTCATTCCTACATCATGTCCTATATCACCCAGCATTTCAGAATGATTTGTATTATCTATATCAGTAACGATTGTCTTGATGAATTCAAGAAGAATAAACAAATAAGCACTCATAGAAACATCCTGTCCTTCATCATAAATGATCTTATTAGCGCCATTTACTGATACTTTGGTTTCATTGTCTACATGTTGTTTTACCGATGTTAAATCTAACGTATTAATCTGATTAAAAACATTCCCTTTATCATTAAAAGTTTTCAATACTGAAGCGTCCTTATTAAGCTCGGTTAAAAGCGTTACTTTTGGTCCTTTGTCCTGTTTGTAGCCAAATAAATCCTTACCACTAGTCATATCTGCTTTCAAATCTATGGTTTTATCCAATACTTGTGTATGTATTTGGAAAAAAGCTTATTACTAAGAAACTCGTTATATTATTTACTTTTCCCCTTGCAGCATGAAAAACATTTTAAAGTGAAAATTTTTTCTCCGTCTAACTTAAGTTATTCTCCCTATTTTCAATTCGTTCTGAATAATGAACCACTACAAGCAACCATTATTCATAGGTCACCTGATCAGTTAAATACCAGAAATCATCACAACAGAACCTATATCTTTCAATTTTGAAATATCTAACAATGCCTATCAATATTCGTCGTGCAACCGTTGCTGATTTAATCACTATGCAACATACAAATCTAACAAATTTACCTGAAAACTATACCTTCAAATTTTATTTGTACCATTTACTTACCTGGCCTCACATCAGTTTTGTAGCTACAACTATCGATCCTGTTGACAGTTCAGACAATTTAGTATTGGAAAATGGAGAAATAGCCAGTGAAAGTGAGCTAGAAAAAAAACTAAACGAAATAGCTGAGGAAAATGCACTATTCAAACCAGAAAACAGCGACCAATTATTGGAATTGATAAATGTCAATGCGAAGATGGACTCCCAGTATATCAACAAGAACGAAAAGATTGTTGGGTATGTACTAGCAAAACTTAATGATGACGAAGAACCTAACCCAGAATCCGATGTCAATCCTGCTCAAACAGGTCATGTGACCTCCTTGAGTGTTATGAGAACTTATAGAAAATTAGGAATAGCTGAGAAGTTGATGTTACAAAGTTTGAAAGCTCTAAGAGAAACACACAAGGCTAAAGATGTTATATTGCATGTGAGAGAAAGCAATGGAGCTGCTTTCCACTTATACAAAAACAAATTGGACTTCGAAATTTTGGAGGTTGAAAAATCTTACTATATGGATAAAGAAGATGCATACAAGATGAAAAAGGATTTGAGTGCTTACGATTCTGAAGACGAAGACTTTGAGGACGACTTACTAGTATAAAGATTTTGATTATATAATTTAATTTTTCTAATATGAAATAATAAGAATGAATGTTCTTTGATTCAACAAAAAAAAAAAAGTACATTTAAAGTTCTTGTTTTGTTTAATTCTAAAGTTTTTTTAATACTATTATTTAACCATGGTTTTAAGTTGTATTTTTTTTCTTTAATAAACTTCAGACAATAGTAAAGTAAGGTAGCTAGAGTTTTTCCACATCAACAACCTTTCCAAACATATAAAAGTTTAGAGTACTCAATAACTGAGCAACATCTAAGATGTTCAAAAAAATCATCTCGAGCCAAATGCACTCATATTCATCACGTAAAAAAGAAACAAAATGTCAACAAAACCAAAATTGTTTAATAATAACAAAAAAAAAGAGAAAATCAACAAAATATAATGCCAAAGAACTGTAATGTATTTTTGAAATTAATGAGTAAGTCATTGAATCAAAAAGCAAACATTTCTATTATTTCTTACAAAAAAATCTCCTGTAATCTACTAATTTGAATATTCTTTATGGTTATTCCTATATACTTTCTTTTATTTTTAAATAGAGTGATTTCAAATTATATACTGAACAAAACGGATTATTTCACTCTAAGGAGTACAACACGTTTAAATAGGTCTCATAAAAAATGGGGCCAATCTCATTTAGGTAAAAAAAAAAATTTTCTTTCCTAATTAGGAAATATTCTTTCTTAAATAGGAAATAGGGATTGGTTGCAATAATTTGAGAAAAAAAAGCAATTTTTCGGAGTTAGAGATAAATCCGAAAGTTTATATTATGATACCTTTAATTAATTAACTTTTCTTGAATTGGATGTCGTCAATGTTTATGTCTTGACTATCAGTATCCAAACTGTATATATATACAGTACAGCTGACATCTTCACCTTCAATTTTTGACTGTGGAATGTCCAAAAGAATGAATGATGGCTCAACATTCAAGCTTTTATGAAT
>ERZ794936.775-NODE-775-length-12424-cov-34.221279_pt1 | contig 12424 bp, 3 predicted proteins | sample MGYA00511083_ERZ794936 | MGnify/ENA primary metagenome ERZ794936 (study PRJEB30137, sample SAMN04331409) | food metagenome | isolation source: Y2 must sample point D1 replicate A | place: Australia: South Australia | collected 2014 ... | reverse complement strand
GGGGGGGGGGGGGGGGGGGGGATCGATTTTTTTTTTTTCACAGCGTCTCTTTCAAATGCTCCAAGATAAACCAGCAAAATCAACCCAAAAAAAACCTAATCTCCACTTCAATCATATACCATGCCTAAATACCTGATTTTCCTTGTGCAGCAACACTTTTCCTTTAGAAGACCAGAGTTGGAATCTCTTTGCGATTTATTTAATATCAAGATATCCAACTTGGACGACATTGACAAAAATTTGGAAAACCCATTCTTCATCGTCAACGATATCCCAAATGACACCGTAGCGCGCAAATTGCTTTCGAGAAGTATTTTGTGCAAGGGTATTTACGAGCTTTACGAATGTGCTGAGGACGGCAGTTACGACACGTTGCACAAGCAACTTTCCAACAACAAAACATTGCATTTGCAAATTCAAAATAACAACGAAAACAAGGACAATTCCAGTGTCAACACAGATTTCAAATTTGATTTTGAGTTTTTTGGAGGAAATAGAAAATACTCTGCAAAGCAAAAAATTGAAATCATAAACACATTCCAGCATTTGGATATCAAAACCAACATCAACTTGAAAACTCCAGGAACAACATACACTCTTATCGAACACTATTTACCACTAACGGGTCAAACCTCGTCTCCGACCCCACACAAAGTGTACTTTACCAGGCTGGTTTCTCTTTCAAGAAGAACGGGCCAAAATGTGTTGGACAAGTATGACTTGGCCAAAAGACCGTTTAGGGGAACAACTTCGTTTGAAGCTGAACTGTCTTTGGTCACTTGTAATATTGCACAAATCAACCACGGGAAATTGCTATACGACCCGTTTGTTGGAACAGGAAGTTTTCTTTGTGCAGCAGCTGAGTTTGGTGCACTATGCTTTGGAAGCGATATTGATGGAAGAATGATTAGAGGCCACACACACCGCACACCATCCAATGCCAAGCCAAACAGTTCAGAAAGATCGCTGAACGGTAAGACCAAAAAGAGCAACGATACGAGCAAGTACCAAACCAACGGGATCAAAACAAACTTTTTATACTACGGATATCCAGATCAGCTGCTGGACGTGGTCACAATGGACTTTACCCACAACAGTTTGAGAAACTCTTTGAAACTCGACACGATCATCTGCGATCCACCTTATGGGATCAGGGAAGGGATCAAAGTGTTGGGAGCCAAAGACCCAGCAAAACACGAACGGATTCAAACAGTTTTGAGAAATGGACAGCCGGCGTACCTGCACAGAGACTACATTCCAACAAAAAAACCATACTCCTTGGACTTGCTGCTTCAAGACATTTTGGAGTTTGCCTCGCAAAGATTGGATCTTGGCGGTAGGTTGTGTTTTTGGATGCCCGTTGCCAACAGCAACGATATTGAAACTGTTGTGCCCTTACACTCAAACTTGGAATTGAAATATAGCTGCGTGCAGGAGTTCAACAAGTGGTCCAGAAGACTTTTGTGCTACGTAAATAGGGGGGAGTCATACAACGGACCAACAAACGACATCAGCGACGGATCAGCAAGAAACGAGTTTAGAAAGGACTACTTTAATGGTTTCAATTGAGGTAATGAGATTTCTCTTGTTAGCTCGCATCTTTTATGGATAAAGCCAACGATATTTTCTATATATTTTTGTGTTATAAAATGGTGATAAAGTTCACTGGATTTTTGAATTGACTTTTTTCACAAAGACTGATGAACCTTGATTCGAATTTCCAAATGACTAATACAAAGTCACGTGAAATAAATGTATTTGTTTATATTTTAGGTATGATTTATGCAATTTTGTGCAGTTGAACCTCTTAGGAAGAATTTATTATATGTACTTTTAAAAATAAACAAACTGTATTTGTAAAATTTTATTGGTTTTTGTAGGTGATTTGAGATTTATCAAGCGTTTAAGCAACTATTTGCATACAGTAACTAGCTTTTGGCAAATTTTCGAAAATCAACAGAGGCATGGTGTGATGTTCTGACCGATGATTGCGCCGCTGTATCAAATACTCGATTCAATCATGTCAACGATCAGGTAAAAAAAAACAACAAGATGAGTCTAATGAGTATTTTCTAGCATATATTTTAATGAAAGCTTACAACAATTAAACCTAATTTATTTTCAGCTTTTGTGAAAAACTAAGAGAGTGTCAAAAATATTGTGTGTAGGTAGTTAAAGCGCTGTTTGCACTTTATTTGGAGCTCACACGCCTTCTGATTTTACGCACTAGATATAGTATAAACTTTTGCTCAACGCTTTTTGTTTCTTTGATTAAAAAAGCATTACACTTACTTAGGTGTTTGTCTTAAGATTTGCAGTAATGAAATACACAACTGTTTTTTCTTGCTTACATTACTGTATTGAACTACTTGTTCTTCCAAGATGGCAGAAGGACTTTGGGACTTTAAGAGCGAACATTCAATTAATAACGAACAAAACAATTTTTTTTTTTTTTTTTTATTTTTTTTTTTATTTTTGACCTTGATTTTTCAGGACACAAGAGTCACTTGAAAAACAATATTCAAGTATCCTTTAGTTTTGATTTGCGTTTGCCATCTATATTTGTTCAAATGTCTTTTTTGTATTATTTGCAAAAATTTCATATGAAGATTTAAAACACTTTAAAATTAATATTCAATCAAGGTGTGTGATTGTTGCATCATCAGGAAACCTTCAAAAGTCTAGATCTTCTATCGTGCGATGTCTGTTGAAGTTTAACTAAAACATTAGATTAATTATTGCAGTTAGATCCTAGCGCATCACAGTATAAGGTTTTTTTGAGAATGCAAGCAGCTTCAAAAGTCTCAAGCTATTTACCCACACATTTTTTTTATGTGTTTTTTTTTTAAATTTAAAGATCTGATTTAAGATTTATATTCACACACAAGAGAGAACAAAGAAATATGTATTATTTTTTGTAAATGTTAGAGTGCGTACTATTTTACTCAAAATATCGGCCTTTTAAATGAAGTTTTCTTGTATTATTTTTGTTTAGATTGTAGTTATATATTTTGGATTATTTCACATGACAGTTTGTGCGGAACAAGAAATGCATAAAGATTGCCAGGAGTTGCTCAAATTTTAGTTTGGGTACTTGATTTCCATTTAATCTTTTCAATAAAAGAAGAAATAAATAAAAAAAGTTCATAGCATAACGGCAAAGTATCTTTCAAATGTTGACTTCATGTGTTAAAGGCTATAAACGCAATCAAGAGGGGGCAATTTAAGTAAAAATAAGTACTCTTCCAAGCCATAGAAGAAAGGTAGGTATAAAGTTTGCTTTGAAAATGGATTTTTAGAGTTAGCGTTAATGCATAAATCTTGTCTTTTGGACTAAATTTTAGTACGGTTTTGAATTTTTTCAACGGTGTATTAACCAATTTTAGAAAAAAGAGCTTTTTTATTGCAGAGTGAAAGATTTCTTGTCCCGTTTTACTTTCCAGTGAGTTCAAATGTAATTTTTTTTTTTTTTTTTTTTGAAAATCTTTCATTTTCACTCTATTTTGAAAAACTTGAACGGTGTTTTTTTTTAGTAGTTATTTTGTGTTTGCTTTTATTTAGTCGCAGCGTTCTCAACCAAAAATCATATAATTCTTTACATTTGTACCTCTCCATAGAAATCGCAATAACTTTAAATACAGATTTATAAATATTGATATAATGAGTGATAAACCGTACAAGGTCATGTCTTGTAATGTTTTTCCCCACTTCAAAACATAATTTTTATTTATCCATCTAAAAAATGTTATGGGCAGCAGACAAACTGTCTATATTATGCTGAATTTTGTTTCTTTTGAACAATTTTTGCATAATTTGAATTTTTTTTTGTGATTAAAACTATAAGTTGCTACTATCGAAATCGAGAGGCTAAAAACAAGTTGTGATATCGTTAAGCTCGCTAGTGCAGCAGAAATATATAAATAGAAGAGAATTTGCCATGATTCGGAATAAATTTTCTTGTAATACAACCTTATATCGAAAAAGTATAAACCGCAATTATTAAAAATCTTGAAAGAAAAAACGAAAAATTCCAAACACAATCATGAATTTGTCACTAAAAGTAGTTTGGATAGCAATTTTATTTGTGACAATCAGTTTTTTGAAAACAGTGTCGGCCGATAGTTACTTATCAGCTTGCAGAGTACCTTCAAACTATCAGTTGCTAGACGGTTTCAATTTACAATTCTACAACTATCCAGCATACGGAGTCGAGGCTGCTAACTCTAATTTTTATGTGAGTGGGTATACTGCTTTTGGTAGTTTGGGCCAAGGAACTGGTGTCCAAACATTAAGCTACAACAACAATTTCAATGACAACTTTCAAACAACGCTTCCAAACTATTACCACTACAGTGGTGCTTTTGTAAACAGTGGTTACTATACAATGATTGCAACGGGGTACTTTTATGCTGCAGTTGGTGGACAGTACTCATTTTCCGTTCCTGAAGCTGACGATTATTCTTTATTCACTTTTGGTGCTGAAAATGCCTTTCCATGCTGTCAACAAGAACAAGGAACTCCGTATTATGTATCCGATACAAACAACGCACTTTCTGTCGATAGTCCTTATTTTGCTAATAATGCTTATGCTTCTTCAGGCAAAGAAATAACTGTGAACATGTTAGCTGGAAAATACTATCCCATCAGAGTTGTTTACGTGAATGTTGCCGGTTTGGGTTACTTGACCTTTCAGTTTAAAGCCCCTGGTGATACCGAATACAAATCAGACTTTACTGGATTTGTCTTCAGCGGACCAAATGATCTTGACTATGTTTGTACTGAGCCGGTTTATACGCATTTTACAGAATGGGCATCACCAACAGTGTCAACATTAGAGACTTTAGTGTACAACTCAATAACTGAATCTGGATCTGTTATTTCAGACTACTTCAAGGAAGAAGTCATTTACACGCCGACACCAACCACTAAGACAAGTACAACAACCGTATTTACCGAGATTCCTGCTCAATCAAGCTCCGCTTTCAGTGTCTTTACAACATCAAACGTTGCTAACCGTCAAGTTGTTGTTTCCTCAATAGTCACTCAGTACATTCCGGTTACGCCGTCAACAACAGGTTATACAAATGCATATTGGGGCTCAAGCACTACAACATACTATACTGGTACATACTATAATACCGATTTTTCTTCAAATTGGTACAAAATAACATATTATTACGTTCAAACACCAATTATAATCGAAACAAGCACTGTCGAATCTGCCATTTCTCAAGACCTAACTTCCACATTCAGCACAGATTACAAATTCACCTATGGCCTTGATGGAAAAACTACTTATGTTACCATTTATTATGTGGAAAGACCTATTGACTACAAGACCTCATTAACCGCTGCACCAGGTAAGGTCTCTTCAACATCCACTTACGCTACCAGCACATTGACAACAACTGGGGCAGACGGCAAAGAAACTATTGCAACTGTCTACTACGTTGAGACGCCAATGTTGCACATTAACACAACGTCCTATGCTCCATACTCCGGCGCCAAAAACACCACCTACTTGACTAGCTACAGTACCACCACTGGAAACGACGGGATTGAAACGGATGTGACCATATTTTATGTGGAAACTCCAATCGTATTTGAGTCGTCTACTATTGTAAAGCCTGGTGAGGTTAATGGCACAGTGACTTACAACTCCTCAGTAATCATCGCAACTGGGGCTGACGGTAAAGAAACAGATACATTGCTTTACTTTGTCGAAACACCAATTGTGCACACCGAATCTACCGTAAAAACACCTTATTCTGGGTCAAGAGATTTAACTTATTCAACAAGTTTTGCCACATACGTTGATGAAAATGGTGTCGTGACGGACACAACCATATATTATGTTAGCACACCTATTTTATTCAAATTTACAACAGAGTATACACCTGCAAACGTTAATGAGACAGTAACCTTTTTAACATCAACAAGCACTGTGGTGGGCAACGATGGAACCGAAACGGAAACACTATTTTATCACGTCAGAACTCCAATCATTCATGTGACCAGCACTGTCAATACGCCATACCCGGGTTCCTCAAACACAACGTACTCCACATCTCATGCAAACACAACAGGTCTGGATGGAAAATTGACTGAGATTAGCACGTATTACGTGAAAACTCCAGCTGTTTTTACAAACTCCACGCAGTATAGGGCTGTCGATGCGGAAGCATACGCCACTTACTACACCACGTCAACAAGCTTTTTTGCCGACGCAACAGAAACAATTCTAACCATCTACTACGCATACACTCCAATAATCCACGTCAACACAACGATAAACACTCCGTATACGGGTTTGACCGACACTACCTACTCAACAGGCTTCAATACGACCACCCATGCAGATGGGAGACAAACGGCAACCACCACTTACTATGTGAGCACACAGATCCAGTTCAAGTCCGCAACTTTATTCAACCCTGCCAATGTTGCACTAGCAACCACATATTCCACCTCAACTAGTACAACAGTTGGAGAAGACGGAAAAGAAACGGAGACCCTTGTGTATTATGTGAAAACCCCAATCGTTCACAGAAACACAACATCTAAGTTGCCGTACTCAGGTTTGACCGCCACAACCTACTCTACAATGACTACCATAACCATAGGGGATGACGGTAAAGAAACTGACGTTACAGTTTATTTTATTTACACGTCTTCTGCATCAACAAGCTCGACCAGTACTGCAAACAGTATTAATTCAACAAACACATTTGTTGCTTCCAATACCTCTTCTGCTATGAGTTCTTCAGTTACCGTTAGTTTCCCAACTGCTTCCCAGCTTTCAACAAACTCTAGTTCTTTGGTCGCTTCCGTTTTATCGAATAGCTCGACTGCGTCAAATAGTATCAGCATTAGAACCCCAGCCCCTTTATCTCTTTCATCTTACAATGCCACTGCAATTTCCAGCTTGCAGTCAAGTACTCATACTCCAAAAAGCACAACGGCAAATATAACAAATATCAGTGGCAGTTCTTTGAGTTTAATTTCTAGTGCACCAACCATCATCATCCCTACTAGTGGAAACAGCAGCTCATTATATTCTTTTTCTGCACCATCAAGTTACTCCAGACCGGTTTACTTTAACGGAAGCACAACGAGCGCACTTTCTGTTTTGACGTCTAGTGCTTATTTGTCATCCTCAGCAATTGTGCCAACATCTATTTCTTCATCAGTTTCGCTATTCTTGACTTCGACAACTGAATTGAGTTCTGTGTTGACAAGCACCATTATCTCCAATACCATTCAACCAAACACTGCTACGGCAACATCCAGTGCTTTCTCTGTCTCAACTTTTACAACTCAAAATTCAGCCACAACTGAAAAGCAACATGAAGTGTCAAACACTTTAGGAGCAAACGAGGCTCCAGACACTCAAAACTTAAGCACTAGGTTAGGCTCAGATGCAACTACTGCCAGTTCCTCCTTAGGTTCCAAAGTGACTGCATCAGGCACAAGCTCGTCATCCTTTTTTGAGCTTTCGTCTTCTGATAATTCAGCAACACTGAACACTTACTCCGCTCCAAACTCATCGTCAGTGTCAAACTTGAACACAGGTTTGTCTACCATGCCACTTGTTTTGTCCACCGTTCCACCAACCTCTTCCTTTGCAACTTTGCAAGCTTCAGGTTTGCAAAACATTCAAACGCAACAAGAAAACAAGGCAGTGAAACCTGATGGTCATCATTACTATATCTTGACCTTCATCTCAAGTATTTTTGTAGGATTCACTTTCTTACTATGAAATTGATAATTTAAAAGTACATTCTTAGTTCGTACCGTATACCATTTTTTACGCATCTATTCTTCACTTTGCTTATAAAGTGTGTCCGGCAACATCCATAAACTGATACCCAGATATGTCCTCAATATTCAATTACATAGTATGAAAAAAAAAAAAGTTGCCCCAAATATTAAGCGAATTCCAAACGTTCTTGTATGAGTAAAGTTTAATGTTTCAAAGATTTTTTGTTAAACTAAAAGAAACACATGCTCAAAATGTTTTGTGACTTTGAGCAAAAATGCAAGTCTGTAGCCTAATTACATAACGCTTGCTAAAAAAATGTTCGTAAATCTTCAAACTGACCCAACAACGAGTTAATATGTTGTCCATTACTTGGATTCTGAGTTGGCCCTGCTTGGTTTGTATTATTTGCGTCACAATCACCCTGGGTGTCAGCACGCGGAGCTTGAACTCTGTCAGCCTCATCAATAATTTTCAAAAAACTGTCCAACGAAAAAGGATTGTCAGTAGGAAAAAGTTCGTGCTCGTCGTCTAAAAAGTTTGCAAAGTTCAAATCTGGCATGTAGCTTAAGTTGTCTTTCAGCCCGGGAATCATGTCCTTCACAATTTGCTCGTCACTCAAAAGACTTGGATATCCAAGATTATCTTCATCATCATTCAAAATATTTCTAGGATTGTGCTCGGTAACGATAGTAAAGGGTCTTTTGGCAATTTTGTTTTTGCCCTTCTTGCTTGAATGATTGTCAGCACCGGTTCTGATGTTATGCAGAGAAGGTGAGCAAATCTCTTTATTTTCAGAAACTTTCCTATCCATTTGATGCATTTGATTTGGAGATGTCGACCCAAAATGTTTCATCGGCGATATAGAAATTTGGTCTCTTCCTATCATAGATTCTCTTCTGTGTTTTCTGGTAGAGGCAGAAGTAGCAGGGGGAGAGCCTGGATTAAAAGGTGGTGTGGATACAGAAGAAACAGCTGAAGGAGTGTCGTTTTCGTTCAGATTATCATCTGCATAAAATGAAGAGTAAAATTCTGAGATTGAGTCGCTTCCTTTGAACTCAAAGAGTTGGTTTTTCAAAGCGTTACAATTACGCAATGTTTCAATACATTCTAAAACAACGTCGTCGTCATGTAGAATGTTGGCGTATTTGCTGCTAGTGACCCCCTGCTGGATAGGCCCTTGCTTGATATTCCAAGTAAGCAAAAGGTCCTGGATAGTACCATCAAGCGTGATATTTCTTTGAAACTTATTCAAATCTAGTATCTTTGTGAGTTTTGAACTATTGTAAGGGATGCTTTTCACTTTTTCATAATTGTTGTAAAACAGAATAAAATATTGGAAAATAGCCAGTCCGGTGTATTTCACAGGGTAGTAGTTCAGCACTTTAAAAATAAATCTTAGTGTCAATAACGCTTTATAACCTTGATAGTATTTGACCCCGACGTTATTGAACAAGATAGACCCCATTTCGTTGAACAAGTTCAAGCAGAGCCCAAACAATTGCATATAGTGCTTTTCCTTCTTTGGTATTGCATCTGGATCTAGCATAGGTATTGCAAAGCAACATCGCAAAGCGATGGAGCTCAAAATTAAGCAACATTTCTCAACAGAAGCTTGTAGTAATCTGTTAATGTGGAAATCAAAAGTGTTGTTGATGAAAACGCTGTATCTATGTGACAAATAGTTGTGGGAAATATCGCAGACTTCCGCAATAGTGCTTAGCAATTTGTTCAAATACAAACGGCTTTTGCCAATATCTTGATGTTTTTCGGACTCAAAGTAAATTAACAAAGCATGGTACAAAGACGTTTTGGTGATTTTGGCCAATAAACTCAACTCCAACTTTTTGAAATTTTCCATGCAGATGAGAAGAATGGAATTATCGTCATCATCTTCTTTGTGAAGCTGGATGCTCAAATTGCCGTTTAATGCAGAGGAAACTGGATTGGAAGCTGGAATTCTAATCAAGTCGCCCAAGGAAAACCCACTCTGTTTCAAAAGTTTATCCATTTTAGCTATTTGAAGCTCCAACTCTTCTAATTCTGGCAAGTTGGAAACTTTGTTAACCATTTCCAGCACTTGGGTAAAGGCAGCTTCCGCAGAAGCAGATCTTTGCAAAATGTCGCACAGTTTTAGTTCAATCGGATCTTGAACCTCGTAATCGGAGGGAGTTGGAAAGCGTGTGTCACAATAGCTCCCCATAAAAAACGAGTTAAAGTTTGACAAAACCCCTGCAAGAGAGCAAAACCTCTTGTCTATTGATACGACAGCCCACCAAACTTTTCTGTGTAGATACATTTTACTCTTTGATTTGTTAAGATGTTGATACATAGAGGGGTCTCTGTTCAAACCTATATTCAATGCTAGCTGTGCTATGATGGCGTTGGTGGTGATACCTTGTGACAAATCGTTGCCGTCCCCATCTTCCACACTGAAAATTGAGTAATATTTCAAAAGCGCCAAAGCTTGCAAAAGAGCTAATTTCGATTTTCTGTAAACTTTGTAGCTGCTCAAAACATTGTTTGCCAGTTGAATGAAATCAATTGTTATTTTAGATTTGGTGATCATTTGACGTTCCAATTCTGAGACTTTAAGCTGTGTGATAATAATCAAGTAGGAAAATCTAATCATGATCAAATAAATTGCCACGTTCGCCAGGTCAAATGTTTCACTCAAGTCCATGTCAACAATCATGCCTGTATCTTTATCGCGTACAAACACTCTTTCCAAAGTTTTTTGGTAATCTTGCTTGTCGAAAATAGGGAATACAGGATATATTACTTTCCAGAACCGGTTAAAGTAAAAATCAAGTTCGGACCTCTTGTATTTTCGCAACAATACAATGATATCGTGTTTTAAAAATTGCTGCTGTTGCTTGTTATTTGGTTTCAAAAATTGCATATCACCAACCTGTTCAGCAACGCCCGCGTGTTTTTCCAAAGGTCCTTGGAGCTTGGTGGTACCCTCTGGATTTTGCAAGTTGACAAAAGGTGCTTCAGTAATGACTGTGCTATCGTTGTTGCGCGCTTGTTCCGTGTTTGAAGAAAGGTATGTTGCCGATGGAATTGAAGGCCCGTTCAAGGAACCGTTTTTGTTGCTTTTGTCCAAAATGGTTTTCGGTGGAGGAATGGGGTCGTTGTTGAATTCCATCAAGTCGATGATGCTGTGGGGCACATTTGACTCTTTCACTTTTGACTTTCTTTTCAGTTGGTCGTTCTTGGCCATTTTTTGATGCAACTCACATTCAATCTTCCTGCTTATAGATCTTGCGTTGTAGTATTTAAACAAAACACTAATATAAGGGTCTTTGCAACAAAGGGCATTTGTAGTGAATGGTTTGAAGTCGATGTCGGATGACCTTTTCATTTCCAAAGAATCATATGACTCATAAAAGTTTATACCGGAATTTCTAGATGCAAAGTTTGTTGCTGATAAAGCTGGTATAGGTGGTTGAAAAGTGTTTGATCCCATATAGGAGACATTCAGTGAAGGTGGGTTTTTCTCAAAAAAATCCATTTTTTGTTGCAACACTGTCAGCTGGCTCAATATATCTTGGACGTTGCCGGCCAAATGACTAGGTTGTGTACTCGATGCAGAATCTAAATTTTTACTTTTCAAAGTTGCTAAATCTTCTTCAGTGATCGAAGGGTTTGAAAGTTTTTTGGATGGGATACTGGGTAAAACTGTGTGCGCGTTGTATAACCGAGGTTTTTTATTGTCCAAAGGTTTGAGATTAAAGTCAGAGTTTGAAACCATAGTACTTTGATGTTGTTGATTTATATGTAAAGGATTGGCCACATATGGATTGGCCAGTGGGTTTGGTACGACTGCTGGAGTCTGCGCATTTGGAATTGATCCAGATTCAGCGGCTCCTACTGGGGGGCTTTTGATCAAGCCTTCTCTAGCAGTAGTGATGTAGTTGTCAATAGCCCATTCTGGATGCACATAAAAGCAAAAAGCAGCTGCATTGGACTCAACACAATTTGAACATGCAGGTTTTTTTCTGTCACACTTTATTTTTCTTTTTTTGCAATTCAAGCAAACAACAGTGGTTCTTCTTCTCTTCCTTTTGGGTGGTTTCCCTTGATCTTGCAATTTGGGAGACACGTCAGCAACAGGAGTGGGTTGTAGTTGACTAGCACCATTCAAGTCGTCTGATGGAGACTGCTTGATTGTTGATTCTTCCATTCGTCCTCTTCTTTTTTAAAAATGAAATACACTTGCTCAGTTACTTGAACTTTTGGCTAACTATAAGTCCATATCCTAAGTATTTGATTTTTATGGAATGAACGATCGGCCTGTGCAAATGATTCACGCCTATAAAAAAGAGTTCAATGACTATGAGTTTCATTAAACACGGGTGTAAAATGATTGACCAAGGTGTTGTTCAAAAACAGTTGTCTTTTTGTGCCAAAGGCAAATCTGTAAAGTCCGTTTAGCGTCGGGTAAAGCCGCTTTCAATTTTTAAACAAACAGTCGTTACAAAAATCATGTAACCCTCAATGAAGCGGAGATTACAGTGGTCACGAGACACAAAACCCTTTTTTGTAAAAAAACAACCCAAATCGGCATTTGATTCCGACATTTTAAGTTTTTCCGAAAACAAACTGAATTGTTTCTTTTCTTTTCTTTTCTTTTTTTTTTTTTTTTTTTTTTTTTTTTTT
>ERZ794936.773-NODE-773-length-12462-cov-34.508100_pt1 | contig 12462 bp, 7 predicted proteins | sample MGYA00511083_ERZ794936 | MGnify/ENA primary metagenome ERZ794936 (study PRJEB30137, sample SAMN04331409) | food metagenome | isolation source: Y2 must sample point D1 replicate A | place: Australia: South Australia | collected 2014 ... | reverse complement strand
TCTTTAATCTCTAGTCTTTAATCTTGAATCTTTAATCTTTATTTTTTTTTAATCAATTGCACGAATATGTAGGTATAAACAAAATGTATGTATACAATATCAAGTATTCAAAAAAAAAACGAAAATTTGATATAGCAATCCGATTAGTATCTGTAGTGATCAGATTTGAATGGACCGTTGTTTGGAATACCCAAGTATTCGGATTGAACTGGGCTCAATTCAGTCAATTTGACACCCAATTTAGCCAAATGGAATTTAGCAACAGCTTCATCCAAGATTTTTGGTAGAGTGTGGACATCAACGGTGAATGGACCGGTTTTTTCAAATTCAACAAATTTGGTTCTGAAAGCTTCATCTTTAACTTTGAACAAAGCAATTTGAGCCAAAACTTGGTTGGAGAAAGAACAAGACATAACAAAACTGGAATGACCAGTAGCACAACCCAAGTTGACCAATCTCCCATCAGCCAAAAGAATAACGTGTCTTCCGGATTTCAACAAGTATCTGTCGACTTGAGGTTTGATGTTAACACATTCAACAGCATTGGCTTTCAACCAAGCAACATCAATTTCAACATCAAAATGACCAATGTTGGAAACAATGGCATCTTCTGGCATTTGAGAGAAATGTTCACCAGTGATGATATCTCTACAACCAGTGGTGGTGACAAAAACTTGACCAACTTTACAAGCTTCTTCCATGGTGGTGACTTCGTAACCTTCCATAGCAGCTTGCAAAGCGTTGATTGGATCAATTTCAGTAACCAAAACTCTGGCACCCATACCTCTCAAGGCATCAGCACAACCTTTACCAACATCACCGAAACCGGCAACAACAGAAACTTTACCGGCCAACATGACATCAGTGGCTCTTTTGATACCATCAACCAAAGATTCTCTACAACCGTACAAGTTGTCGAATTTGGATTTGGTAACAGAATCGTTGACGTTAATAGCTGGAACTTTCAATTTCCCTTCTTTCATCATTCTATACAAATGGTGAACACCAGTGGTGGTTTCTTCACTCAACCCATAACATCCTTCCAACATTTCTGGGTATTTTTCGTGAACATAAGTGGTCAAATCACCACCATCATCCAAAATCAAGTTCAATTTAGCATTGTCTTTGAAGGCAAACAATTGTTGTTCCAAACACCAGTTGTATTCTTCTTCGGTTTCACCTTTCCAAGCGAAAACTGGAACACCAGATGCAGCAATGGCAGCAGCAGCGTGATCTTGAGTAGAGTAGATGTTACATGAAGACCAAGTGACTTCAGCACCCAAAGCAACCAAAGTTTCAATCAAAACAGCAGTTTGGATGGTCATGTGCAAACAACCAGCAACTCTGGCACCTTTCAATGGTTGTTCAGCACCGTAGTTCTTTCTAATGGCCATCAAACCTGGCATTTCGTGTTCAGCCAATTCGATTTCTTTTCTACCAAAGGCAGCCAAAGAGATATCAGCAACTTTGTAATTGTGAGCTGGAGCAGACATATTTTTTTTTGTTGTTGTATGTGTTGTTGTGGTTTTTATTTGTGGATGTGTAATTTCCTAGGGTTTTTTTTTGAGAGTAGTTACTGTATTAGAGAAGGATTTAGATGTCAATTGGGTAGATACGAAAACGCATGTGGTAATGATTTATATAATGTGTGGAACGAGGAGAATATTCAACTATATACTAATAACCTTGGTGTCAATGGTGAAATATATAATAAAAAAAAACAAAAAATTTCAACATATTAAAATTACACAAAAACACTTTTGGAAGTCCTCTCTAAAAATTTCAGATGGCTGCGGTGTGAAAATAGAACAAGTCATCTTGTATCATTGTTGATTGAATTTTCACACATCTCGTCGTATATTTCTTTGAATTCTTAGCCAGAGAGGTCGAACTGGCAACGAATTTTCAAAATGAAAAACATTTTCGAATCAAAAACAAAAAACCAGAAGAAAAAAAAAAAAAAAAAAAAGAAAAAAGAAATTTCCCCGATTGTATTTGGATCTGGAGAGGTCAAAACGTGATTTTAAACATGGAAAAAGAAAAATATGTCTTGCGAAAAGCACGTGACAGAGAACTGAAGTAAAGCGCCAACGCGTGTTGTCACCGGTACAATGTAGAGTACAAAGCAAAATAGCTCCATGAGTGATAATTAAATAAATGTTAAGTTGTACAAATACAATTATACAAATACAGTTCTATACATTATACATGAGAAGACTGTGCGATTGTTACAAAACCAGTTCTGTTTGGGTTTGCATGATGACGGTGCTGGAAGTTTGGGTAAACGTTTCTGTGACGTGGCCAACCACGACTTCGGTAACGACTTCAGTGATAACCCCATCATCATCATCCTCATCATCCTCATCATCACCTTCACCCAATTTACCATTTTTTGCTTTTTGCCCAGCGGTTTCAGCATCTTCAGCAGCTTTGCGCAGTTGCTGATTTTTTCTTTCTGCTTCTTCCTGTTCCTTTCTTTCCTTTTCTAGCATTTGTTGATTGTACTCTTTTTCTTCTCTTGCTTGAAATTGCAAGTTTGCTCTTGCTCTCAAAATCATAAAGTTTTCTGTTCCTTCTCTAGACAAAATTTTCAAGTGGGTTTTGATATCTTTGACAAACTGGTCAAGATCATTTACATTGATTGTTTTTTCTGTCAATTCCTTTCTTTTTTTAATCATTTTTCTTTTCAAACCCATGTATTTGTCCCATCTAATGTCTTCTGCTTCTTCGTCATTGCTATCAGTTTCGTCGTCACCCTCATTGATTGTGTTTAAGAATTTCAACAAATCAGTTTCTTGTGTATCATTATCGTTTTGATGATCATTATCAGATTCAATCATTTTCAGTTCTTGTTCCAATTGAGGTTTTTTGTTTTTTTCAATGTTCAAATTATTTAAAACGTGTTCATGCAAATCTTGATAAACCAATGTATTTTTCAATTCATTCATTAATGAATCCGCCCATTCTTCGAAAAAATCAACATAAAGTTCTCTTAATTCTCCCAATTCTTCATTGATTTCATCAACATATTCGTTCAATTCGTCATTAATAATATCATTGGTAAACTGTTCACAATCTTCAATAGCCATTTTGAATAACAGTCTCATTTTGTCTCTTGTGATGAATTCAAGACATTCTTCATCAGTGTCATTATTGAAAAACTTGGTATCATTGGTATCTTTAGTATTATTAGTATTAGTATCAATAGAAGAGTTCGTATCGATTGGAATACAGTTGACATCAATGATTGCCTTTCCAATAATTTTGGTATGGTTGAAAGCCAATTCGGTTAGTTCTTGTAACTTTTCTGTAAAAATTGGTTTTAAAATATTCAATTTGTGATGTTCGTATTTTTTAATTTTACGATCCAACTTGTGATTAATTTTGTCTGCTTTCCCATCAATGATATGAAACAATAAGTCAAAATCTTCCAATTTATTAAATTTTTTTGTTGCAACTTCTTGGTCAATGGAAGAGGTTGATACCGATTGGACACCATCAGTTGCAATAGAAACCACAGATGATGATGTGAACTCATTTCCCGAATTGTAATTTGCATCATCGTTTGTCAATTGATAAACAAATTGTCTTGCAGAATGGTACAAGTTCACAAACTTCAATTTAAAACCTTGAACATATTGATTTCTCTTATCTGCATGCATCAACCCACTGGAAAACTCAATTATTGAAGCAGTAACACGAAAATATATTTGTTTATAATCAATATCGTAAATAAGATGGTTGTAAAATTTTTGAATATAGTTTTCATTAATTGTGTGAAATTTTTTAATCAAGTTAATTTTTGTATTTTTTTCAAAATAAAACATTTTCAAACACAACTTGTTTCTACATTTCAATAAATCTGTATCAATATCAATATCAATGTCATTGATGTAGTTATGTCCATTTACCGTCTTTTCCAATTTAAACTCGTGCTCTAACCATTCTTTTGGTAAATAATTCAAAACAGATTTCGTGCTTGCTCCTTTGTACAACACATCGTTTTCATTATGATAAGTATCAACACTACTCAGTAACTTGAAACCACCAGAACATTCAATAGATAGCAACGAGTAAACAGATAACAAAGCTATTAGTGGGATCAAGACCACTTTCACAATGGTCTTCATTTTGTATGTATTAGTTTAGTTTTTTTTTTTTTTTTTGGTAATGAGTTCTGTAGTACTCGTGATTACTTCCTTGAAACTTTGTGTGATCTTTGTTTCTTAATCATATTGAAATGTGAGATATAAAAATATATAAATATTTTATCACAACTTGTGTAGTAACTTTTATAGTACCTTTTCTTTATCTTTTGAAATTGCTTGTTTCTGTTTTTGCTACGTAGACCTTTTCGTTATTGAATGTTGAGTAGAAGTGGAAACTTAGGCATAGTAAGATACCCGCACATGCATAGTTGGAAACCAGTCACATGTCACAACATGCTAAAGCGTCAGACGCATCAAGCGTCAGACGCACCAAGCGTCAGACGCATCAAGCGTCAGACGCACCAAGCGTCAGACTATTATTTTTCCGTCGTTTTTCTTGTTAACTTACACTTTTTGTTTTGACACTCAATGAATTATTACTAGTTTCATAAGGAGAAGGAAAAAAAAAAAGTTTTAAAAGAGAAAGAATTAATAGTAGTAGACGTAGTGGTAGTGGTAGTGGTAGTAAAAATGTTATTCGAGCCTGTTTTTTTTTGATTGATTTTGGGTGTTCCTGGGAAGTTCTTTATACTATTATTATCATGATTATCCTCAGTCAATAATCGGTCAGCTTCTTTACTAGCATTTGCATTTTTTGAGAAGCTGTATGCTTTCTGAAGTTGACATTAATTGGATTCTAAGTACAAAATTGGATATTATTATCAAAGATGTTTGTTCAAAAAAAAAAAATTTTTTAATATTTTTTTACGTTACAGTTCAATCTCTCTATATCCTCCCGTTCAAAATTTAAGAAACCCTTTTTTTCTCATATAGCACATTTGAAAGAACAAGAAACCCAAAATCTGTAGCCATAAAACGCAAAAGCTTTGACAGTGAAGCAAAAGCCAAAACCATTATTCATCGCAAGTCACTATTGGGTGAAGAAGAACAAGTAGCATTAGCAACGGACTGATTTTGTTTTGTTTTGTTTTTTTTTTTCATTTCATTTTATTTTATTTTCATTTTATTTTATTTTATTTTAAAGTTTGTTATTTCAACAAACTAGTTTACTATCCAATTTCCAAGTGTATTTTGATCGAGTCTAGTTTTAGGATTTATATCTAGCAAATATCAACAGACATCCACAGACATCAACAAAACTAAACAACAAGCATAAAAACAAACAGTACAGAAACATGTCCTTCTGGCCATTTGGACAAAACGTCAATAGCTCCAATATAAACAAATTATTGGATGACTATTTCAGTGTGTTGCATCAAGTAGAGTCCATAACAGCAACAAATCCACAATCATTGAATATTACGAAAAACAGTAGCAATACGGAAAATAGTAATTCTGTTCGAAAATCCCATGGTTCTAAAAAAAAACGTACTAATATTGATTCCGAGGAAGACGAGAATGATGAAGAAGAAGAAGAAGAAGAAGAAGAAGAAGAAAATGATGATGATGAAGAAGACGAAGACGAAGACAAAGAAGGAAATGAAGATAACGATAACAATGAACATATACATGTGTCACCTCAAGATATTAAATTTGTTTCAAACGGAATCAGTATTAACGGAAGTAGCAGTATCAGCAACAGAAGCAACAAAAGCAACAAGAGTAATCATAGTGGGAAGCAAACTCAAATACACAATGATGACCAACAAAATAATTTCGAGATCTTCCAAAACCTTAACTCCTCATTTATTGATCAGATATTGGAAGAAAGCGAGTTGTTAAATGAATTGACAAGGAAAAACAACACATTGTTGGATTTCATATGTTTTGGATACTTTTATGATTCAGAATTAAATAAAATTTTGAATTTGGAGTATCTAATAAACTTGTTGATGTTTTCAATTAAAGGAGTTAACAACAAAAGAAACACGAATTCTTTGAGTAATGGAAATAATATCACAAATGAAACTGCATCAAAAACTTTTCCACTAGATATTGAAAATGGGAAAAGAAACAACAATTATGACAAAAATAATGATAACGATAATAATGATGATGATGATAATAGTAATAAGAATAAGAATAATAATAATATTAATAATGATGATAATGATGATATTAATAACGAACAAAATACAGATACAGAGGAAGACAGATACCTGCAAAAAGCAACAATAATATCAGAAGTTTTTGCTTTGGACATTTGGTTGATATCGGAGTCTCTTGTGAAAAACCCAGTTTATTTATCCAATATTTGGTCCATTCTTGAAAATCCAAATTTCAACTCACCAAAATCTCCATTAGTGCCTATTTTTTTGAAAATAAACACAAATTTATTGGTCACCAGACAAGATCAATATTTGAATTTCATAAGAACATTGTCTTTAAATGCTAGCACTGAACATTTGGAAACATCATGTTTACCAAACGGAAAAGACACCTCACCAGTTCAATTTCACAATCATATTTTAGTGGATGATATGTTGAAACACGTTGATTGTCCCGTTTTAATGGATTTTTTTTTGAAAATCATATCAACAGATAAAATCGATAATCCAACAGGTGTTTTGGAATTGGTTCACGAACAAGGGTTGATTAAAAAATTAATGGATTTTTTCCAAAACGATCTTTACCCAACAGATTTGCAAAGTTCAAGTTGTGATTTCCTTAAAGCTTTGATTGCCATCAGCGCAAATGCTCCTTTGGATGAACTAACAATTGGTCCAAACATCTTGACCAGGCAATTGTGCACAGATCCCGAAATTTTAAATCTGTTCATTCATATCATCACAAAGGAAAAGGGATACGCTCTAAATATGGCTGTTTCTATTGTCATTGAATTGATCAGGAAAAACAACTCTGATTACGATCAAGTAAATTTGCTAACTACAACAATCAAATTGAATCCCCCAAATCAACGAGACCCAATTTATTTGGGCTACATGTTAAAAGTTTTTGCAGAAAACTTGTCCGACATTGTGGCAATACTTAGTACAGATCATTCTATGTTAAAGAACCCTCCACAAGAGTACGAAAATGACAGCGCTGATACCAATACCAAACCAGTGTACATCAACCAAATGGGTGAAGTGTATAAACCTTTGGGTTTTGAAAAATTCAAAGTAGTGGAACTGATTGCAGAACTATTGCATTGCTCCAATATGGGGTTAATGAATAGCAGGAAAGCTGAGTACATGGCCACAAAAAGAAACTCTTTACGATACAATCTTTCCAAACAATTAGAAGACGCGTTGAAAGATTTGGATCTGAGCGCAAATGGCGACAGTGACGAGAACCTTGTTACTGACACACACACCAATGTAAGCGGCAACCTAAGTGCAACCATTACTGCTTCTGGCTCGCCTTCATCAGACCTTGCGCCTTCTTTTGACTCAACCAAACCTCTTTCCCCACAAATGTCTACATCACATGATGACATTCAAAGCTCTCAAAGCAATCAACAACTTGACGACTTGCAACAATATGATTTTTATGACCAAGAAGAAGAAGACATCATGAAAATTGAAGAGATTGAAGAAATTTTTGACATTCCGTATGTCAATGCTAATCAAAATGAAAAACTAAGAAACCGTCCAACAATTGGAGATTTTTTCAAAATTCAATTGTTTGACTTGCAAATTTTGCCACGGATCGTGAAAATGTTTTTACAATATCCGTGGAACAATTTTTGGCATAACGTTATTTTTGATATTTTACAACAAGTATTCAACGGCAGAATGGATTATTCCTACAACTCCTTTCTGGTTTACGCACTTTTTGCAAACAGTCAAATTGGACAGTACACTGCTTCTAGTGGTGAGCAGGTTGATGAAGAAACTTCTGCAATCAGAAAAAACTCAGAACAATCAAACGAGCGAGTCGTGATGGATTTTGATTTGCCCAGGGATTTGATTTTAAATGGGTACGAAGATTCAGGTGAGTTTTATCAAAAGCACAATATTAATTTAGGGTATATGGGCCATTTGGTGCTTATAGCTGAAGAAATTGTAAAATTTTCGAAAGTGTACAAAGTCGATTTGATTTCCGAGGACATTCATGAATCATTGACAAACCCAAAGTGGATTTACTATGCAGACGACATATTGATGGATACAAGATTGATGTACTCAAAGATTCTTGGCGGTGACATGATTGCAACCAACGGTTCCAGCGAAGAAGACTTGCTGATTGAGCAGAGGTTGCAAGAACAGCAAGAACTGGCACATCAAGCCGCTGCTGCTGCTGCTGCTGCTGCTGCAAAGCATAATGAAGACGGAGGTCTATCAAAAGCTGGCGACTCTGATTCTGAAAATGATTCCGAAAGTGACGAGGCTTTGGTAGGCTCTTTATTGTCTCAAAAAGGCGAAGAAGAGTTCATCCACTACACAACCCAAGATGATTTACACAAAAAATTGAGGGAAAAATTGATTGAAAAAAGTGAAGAAGAAGTCAACAAAAGAAACATGGAAAATGGAGTAATTGTTTTGGGCTACTCACCTGCGCAAACAACTGATACCGCAATTAGTATGCCCGAAGAACACTTATGATTGCTTAGCGCTAGAGCCCATATTTGCGCTTTATAATAATGAAAAACGAAAATTATGAATGATGTTGAAATGATATGACCGACATACATTATATAGAATTTACATAATGACTTTAATGAACTCTTTTTTTTTTTTCGTTTGATCCTTTGGTAACACACCTTTTTGTTTGATTCACCTACTGTAGTTTGGTAGTCTTTGCCAAACCCTTTGTCTTTTTCTTGTTCATTTTTTGCGGTTGCTTTTCAGCAGACGACTTTTTAGGTAAAATTTTTTGTATCAATTTGCAAATAAAAACATCACGGAATTGTGTGTTGGGAACCAACTGATGGCTATCCATAAGAATCTCTGTTCCGGTTTCTTCAACAGTGTAAACTTGTCCAAATTTGATTTTCATTCTGTCCACTTGAGACCCGTCTTTTGCTTCGCTTGTGTCGAATTGCAAATCTTTGATCCCCATTCCGTCTGTGTCATCATACTGCTCTTTGATTTGGTTGATAAAATTGTCGATGTTTGCTCTTTTAGATTTCACCTGAATCTTCATAAAAAAATAGTGGATAACATTCAGGAAAAGGAACACCACAAACATCACCTGTGCTCCTTTCAAGGAGTACCTTTCAAAATAGTAGCCTCCTCTGGCAAAATTGTATTTTGGGAACCCGTTTTTCAAGTAGTAGTCGTAAGACTTTCTGGCATCACTATTCAACAAGATTTTCTTGGCGTTGTTTAATCTTTGGTAAAGCTTCGTGTATTTGACATTTTTATCTGGATGATATTTCCGTGACAAAGCTCTAAACTGCTTGGTGATTTCTTTGTCGGTTGACTGAGCCCCCTTATTTAACTTTAAAAGTTTATAAAAGTCAATGCTTTTGCCATACTTTTTGACAATGTCTTTTTGTAGTTCAAAAATTTCAACTTCATCCGTGGTAAAACAAAGGCAAAGCTCGATAAGCAAACACAGACTAAACAAGATTGATTTTATACTGAACATGATGCTAGAGTCTGATGTGGTGTTTATAGGTCTATGCCTTATAGTGTTCTGATTTTATATGAATAGAATCTTCTTTTTTACCTCTTCTCTGTGTCTTTTAATCGAGGCCTGAATTTCGCAAACATCATAATTTGTTGCTGATCTGTCTTTTCGGGGAATTCTTTTTCAGCTCTGTTACCCGCTCGACGCTGTGTATTATCTTGAATGCTTACACATCGCGGGGTCGGCATCGCCCACAAAGTAATGTTCTATATTTAGGACGTTAACACCAAGCCAACTTACTCATCTTTTGGCAAAAAAGGCAAAGAACAGAGGTAGAGTAAGAGCAGCCGTCAAAATTTCCAAGTCCCTTTCCATTCAAAAAGAGAAAAATATGGTTAACAGAGTGGTGTCAAAACTGTATCAGTACTATAGGCTTACAGCTAGCATTTTGTATGCGTGCTTGCTTTTGAGATGTTTGACGATTTTATTCTTGGTCGGTCCAAAATACTTGCCAAACATGATCCATGAATTTCTGTGTTATTTGATGGTGATATACAGCTGCATAGAATTATTTTTCATGATTTTTGTATTCAGATCAATCAAGTTTATTCCGTTGGTAAAATGCATAGATTTTTTATATTTCGTAGTGGTTTTGAACTTTCATGATGACTATGAACATGCACCAATTTTGAAAAACATGAGCTATCCAATTTTCATAATCACCATGAGTATCGTGCAAATCTTTGAACACTGGACCAAATTGTTCAAAACCCATCGGATGAGTAAAAGAAACAACAGCATGTTTGGTAAACTCAGAGAAAACATTATTACACCGGTTATGGTAATTAGTCAATTCTACTTGTTCATTTTGAACCTACATAAATATGACAATTACCATACTACGGATACCTTGGATAAACTGAACAATGTTGTTTTGGTGCTGTACATACCCATTGCATTGTTTTTGTTCAAGAACAGAAGAAATGATAGATTTTATGTAAACTTTTGAATAATATTATAGAATGTTTTTCGTTACTTGTTAGTTAAGCCCAAAAAAAAACAAAAAACAAAACAAGATATGCTACTTCTAAGCACGCCTGTCCTCGTCCAAAAGTAAGTTGCTCATGTTATCTATAAGTTTATCCAAATAACCTTCAGCCTCCGGTTGGTCTTTTATAGAGTGGTAATGCGACTTTTCTTTCTCAAGAACACTCAACAGTTGAGCCAAATCCAATTGAGGTTTGTTATTTGTAGTTTTATTGTCGTGCTCTGAAAATAAACTGTAAACAACTTTGTTTTCCTCGTGATCCAACCAGTCATAAACGTCCAAGCTATTTTTAAGCTCTTCAGCCGTACTACACAGGTCTATGACTGGGTGAACAAAAGACTCAAGATCATCTTTGTTATTTAGCTGGGAATCACAGCTTGTATTGTCACTTTGTGTTGGCACTAGCTCATCAGTTTCTGTCGAGTAAATGTTGTCAAAAAGAATAAAAAATTTGTTTTTGTAACCATTGAGACTTAAAAAACTCTGCAATTGCTCCAAATGATCTAAACACAGTTTCCTGTGAGTGAGTGAGTTTTCTGTTGCAGGAGGTACTACTAATATTATTCCTGCAAGGCATTCGTAAAGCATTTCGTACTGATCGTGATCCGTAAACTCCTGATACCATTTTTCAAAAGACGCAAGGTCATCTCCAATATCCTCAATGTACCAATCGTTGATCATTTCATAATACCTATTACGTAAAACCAAGTCTTTCAATATTGATTCTTTAAAATCCCATACTTTGTTGGAGTTGTATACATCTTGCAACGTTTTTTGTATGAGCTGTTTGCTTTCGCGATTGTTATAGTGTAGAAGAAGTATTTTATTCTTAAGCATTGTGCTCTTGGTCACTTGTGTGAATCACTGTGTGTTGGGTATACCATCTATTGGTGTGTTTGGATCAGGTGGACAATGCAATAATCGTCAGAACTCAGTTGCAAACGTCCCCTTAAACACGCCTTTCATCGTGTTTTTTTTGTTCATGTAGCGAGTCGTTCAAAGTGATCAGCGTGACGCCGTTCACATGCTAACATCAAAAATGTTGATAAAAGATAATTTTTGTGCCAAGACCAGTTACTATATAGTACCTAGCTTATCTACTGATTTATTATAAAGATAGGAGTTGAAACTACTTGAAACATATAAAACGGATTTTGGTAGAATGCACGGTAAAAAGCCTGAATACCATGCATTCTGTTTAGACGATGAGTTGTATGAGAAACTTAAAGTCTAACAAAGTATATTTCCAAAAAAGGCACCACACAATGTCTTTGTACTCAGAAAAGCACAATGCTTTTGCGCATACCCATTACGTGCAGCAAGATAACCCATATCTCTATCTCAACAAAAATTATTTCAAAGGGCAAAAAAGGTGCTCCTCCAGAAAAGCAGCAAGGTACAAGTTGGTCATTTTGCTCATGATTATACTGAACATCTTGGCTGCAACATTGACCCCGATCCTCATGAGAATGCATTTGGAAAAAAAAGCATTCCAGTCCAAAAAAAATGAATACACCAGTCTTGGTGATCCTGTGGACTCTGTGGAAATCATCAACAAAATTGACAAAAGTATCCCAGACGACCTTGTTGACTTTGACTACTTTTGGAAGCTTTTCGATTTTGAACAAACCACTACAATCGATGCATGAAGAATGTGTTGAGTTAGATATTGCAGGTCACACAACAGAAAATTGAGTCAAAGTACTGCTCAAAGTCCGAGCTCATTAGTCCGAAACTTTATTTAAAAAAAGTAACGGCAAAAGTATACGAAAACTTTAACTAAATTCA
>ERZ794936.772-NODE-772-length-12481-cov-6.392484_pt1 | contig 12481 bp, 6 predicted proteins | sample MGYA00511083_ERZ794936 | MGnify/ENA primary metagenome ERZ794936 (study PRJEB30137, sample SAMN04331409) | food metagenome | isolation source: Y2 must sample point D1 replicate A | place: Australia: South Australia | collected 2014 ... | reverse complement strand
GGTTATGAGCCCCATTCATGCTCTCAGAGCTATGTTCATAACCAAAGGAAGTTTTAGTTTCTACCAGTTGGAGGATCGTGGGAAAAGAGTGATAAATAAGATTTATTGGGTATGAATATATACAACTCGTGAATGCGGCCCGAAGGATGCCACGTTTAGTCCTTAGGACCAATCATCTTCTCTGGTCTAACCCACTGGTCAAACTCCTCGGAGGACAACACGCCCAACTCCAAGGTGGACTCCTTCAAGGTCAAGCCCTTCTTGTGAGCGTTCTTGGCAACCTTGGACGCAGCATCGTAGCCGATCTTAGGGTTCAAGGCAGTGACCAACATCAAGGACTCGTGCAACACCTTCTCGATCTTGTCGGTATTGGCCTTGATGCCGTCCACACAGTTGAGTCTGAAGGATCTGGCACCATCAGCGATCAATCTGATCGAGCTCAACAAATTGGCAATCATCACAGGCTTGAACACGTTCAACTCAAACTGGCCAGAGGCACCAGCGAAAGTGATGGCGGTGTTGTTACCCATAACCTGGCAGGCCACCATGGTCAAGGCCTCGTTCTGAGTAGGGTTAACCTTACCGGGCATGATAGACGAGCCCGGCTCGTTCTCTGGCAAGGACAACTCGCCGTAGCCACATCTTGGACCAGAGCCCAAGTATCTGATGTCGTTGGCAATCTTGTACAAGGACACGGCAACGGTGTTCAAGGCACCGGAGGCCTCGACAATTGCGTCGTGCGATGCCAACGCCTCGAACTTGTTGGGTGCAGTCTTGAAGGGCAAGCCGGTCAATTTGGAAACCTCCTCAGCGATTCTAGAGTCCCAGCCCTTTTTGGTGTTCAAGCCGGTACCTACGGCAGTTCCACCTTGAGCCAAAAGGGACAAGTGAGGCAACACGGCCTCGACTCTAGCGATACCGTTGGTGACCTGCTGCACGTAGCCAGAGAACTCCTGGCCCAAAGTCAACGGCGTGGCGTCCTGCAAATGAGTTCTGCCGATTTTGATGATGTCGGCGAACTCGTCAGCCTTAGCTTGCAAGGAGTCACGCAAAGCAGTCAACTCGGGCACCAATGACTTGGAGATCTCGGTGACGGCAGCAATGTGCATCACGGTGGGAAAAGTGTCATTCAGCGACTGCGACATGTTGCAGTGGTCGTTTGGGTGCACGGGCTTCTTCGAGCCCAACTCACCGCCCAAGATCTCAATGGCACGGTTTGAAATCACCTCGTTGGCGTTCATGTTCGACTGCGTGCCGGAACCTGTCTGGAACACAACCAAGGGGAAGTGGTCGTCCAACTTACCCTCGGCAACCTCAGTGGCTGCCTGTTTGATGGCACCAGCGACCTTGCTGTCCAAAGTGCCGTAAGACTCATTGACAATGGCAGCAGATTTCTTCAAGATACCAAATGCTCTCACCACAGGGGTAGGCATTCTCGCGGCGGTCCCGCCAATGTCGAAATTCTTCTTCGATCTGGCTGTTTGCGCGCCGTAGTATTTCGAGGCGTCCACCTCAATCTCGCCGAAGGCGTCGGTTTCAATTCTCGTGCCGGACATTTTCGTTGCGCTGGAGCTGAAGTTTTTAGCGACGGTGGAAGCAATGCCTGTTCTGACTCTCAACATGGTGGAGACTATGAAGGGGTTTTTTTTTCCTTGACTGAGAGCGTGCGCTTCTGGTGATCTGGGGTCGGCGCGCCGTTATATATAGGACGCGCCCCGGCAGAAATCGGGTCGCTGATTGGTCCCCCGCGAATCGAGCCTCATGTGCCGCCGGCTCCGAGGCTGGGAATACAGCGTGTGGGGATTCTCCAAAAAGCGTGTTGATGTCATGAGATAACGCCTTCCACTAGTGAGCTTGATCCTAGATTATGTAGCTAGTAAAGGACATCAGATATAGGTTTTGTATGCGGGCAACCTTTGAGGAATCATAACAGCGCGTGAAAGCGGCTGCAAAACCAGGAGCCAAATTGCATAACAGATATGTTTTTGCAGCATCTGTAGCCGCTGGTGACCAGCCAGACCTTACAAGATTAATTTTGAAGCTTTTGGCTAAGAAAGTGTGAATGATCTCGCGAATTCCAGGCTACTTCGAAAAATAGTGCTAAGGAGGCAACATTCAGGGGCATTTTTCCGTGGAGTACGAGGCACTCTGCCCGAGCCAAACACTATTGCACAATTCTGATATCCTCGAATTTCTTATATATCACTATTCCTTCTAGTTCTATCCGACCGTCAGCAATGGATAATTTGTGGGGCAAAAGCTATGCAAACTCACAAGGTCAAAAAACTAACACCTGAAATCCTCAATTGTGGGCCACGGCCAGGACCTGCTGGTACGTGGTAGAGAATGCGCATGCTTGATGTGGCGCTCACTGAACTCTATGGGTAACGCACGAAGAAGAAGCATGAGGGTGCTGCGCGAAGGTATAAACAGACTACGTTCCCACCAGCGCATGATCTCGGCCAATTCTGCTGTATAATCTGCCGAGCGGAGTGCATGAATGTAAACCTGCCACAATTTGTTAGAGGCAAGAATGGTCACAGCGTTTGCGTCCTTGCCGTTCAGGACGTATTTCTTGAATTCATGAACTGCCACTTGTGGGGCATAAAGTCGGCCCCATGTATATGGTTGTCCGTCAGCGCGTTTCGTGCTTGCCCGAAGAAGGGCCCCGAGACATGCTTCATCGGGTATGTTCCCCTTCAACTCCGAGCAGTACAACTCATAAAGATCCCCTGGCCTGTGATTCACCTCTCCATTCAACATGACGCCTATACTGCTAATAGTCTTCCATTTGATTTTCTGGTAGAGGAATCGTGCACATTCAATGTTTGAGCTATGACGAATATGTTTATCAAGGTGAGGTTTATGCACACTCCGCTCGTCGCTGTAGCGGTAGAGCAACGCCATATATTTGTTCAAAACAACATTCTGGTACTTGACAAATAAGCCCAGTTTTTCGAGGGCGTGAATGAAATCCTCGATGCCATTGATGCTTTCGATGGGGCCAAGCAAAAGCAAAATGATGTCTTTGGATATGACAATATCATTCTTGCGTGCTAGCAATTCTGATAACAATTTCTGGCTTCGTACCTCGGTCAAAAGCTGGAGTTGTTGCAATTTCTTAGCGAGCATGAGCCACATTGTGGCCGAGTGTGGGTACTGTACTATGGCAAGGTTGAAATGATGTAAAAGTTCCTCGGGCGTGTTGGAGAGGTAAATGCTGGTTATGTGAATAAGATCGGAATGATCGGGGAAATGAGACTTGGTGATCTTCAACAAACGGGTGGCTTTTTCCCTGGACTCGTGGGATATAAGTAACGCAATGCCAACGTACCCTTTCTGGGTTAGTTTGTCATGGCCCAAAAACTCTACAAGCACTTTTTGTGCCTTGATGATCGGCATTGGTGATGATGAGCTGGACCCGTTTTTTATGAACGTGAGTGCCAACAAGTAAATGAGAGCGTTAACAAAGTCGTGAGTCATGACTTTGAAGTGGAAACCAGACCTTGTGGAGGTCAACGTTGAGAGTGTAAAGCTTAGAAAATGCTCGAGTCTGCGTGGGTCAAACTGCACTGTGTAAAAGAGAAGATTCTCGATGATGTTGGCCACATATGCTCTTTTCTCGTGGCTATCCTGTGCTATGGGCTCGATGAATGTGTGCCATAGGTCAAGCTGCAAGGCGGTTTCGTCAATGCTAAGAGGCGTCCGTAAAAGAATGTCTGACGTGACGCATGATGGGATATATGTCAAGTTGGCTAGCTCGGCACAGGCTTCGGTGATTCTGGGAGCGGAAAGTGATCGGATCCAGGGAACTAGCATTCTATGGTCGCTTATTCTGGGACAAGCTAATGCCATGCAAGTGAGCGATTTAAGAATAACAGCAGCTTGTTTTTCCAGAATGGAAGCTTCGAGTGCTCGAGCGAGATCAAATGCATTATCTAGTGTGAGGGTTTGTGAAAGCTCTCGCGGCAGTTTCCGCTTCTGGAGCTGGGAATGCAAAAATGTGAGTTGTGCCAGCTGACAATCGAGCCAGTGTTCATCGTCTGCACCGGAATTGAGACAAGTCAATATGTGGAACAAGATTACCTCGGTCACCGCGGCCTCTTTGAACAGCAGAGGAAGCCCTTGTGGATTTAGGGTCGTTTCACATAATTTGCGTTCCTGTTTTCGCCGGAGCCATAGTAGAATATGAGCAATGCTCGGCTTCAATTTGATCTCGGCATTTTGTTTCCGGTGCACAGTTGTTTCCCGTTCCATGCTAGCATATGCACTGCGATGAGTTCGGTCTGCCAACCGACGGTAGATTGCAGGCTCAGAAACAGTTGTTAGCCAACGCCGCGGTCGTAGTCGAAGTTTTGAGGCGTTTCTGTGAAACATACAGGTATTTTTCGGGTTTCAATTAGTTTGCGTTTGGCAGATCGAATTCTGTTCACTGTCTGGAATCTTGATTTTCAGGTCAACTTCGGCCCAAGCGCGACTTGCCGATTATGAGGCCCTGGGCCGAGCCATAAATAGGGATTAGAACCGTGCCAGAAAGCGTCAAGAATGAAGGGAATTTTATGTGAGAGATCTTCTAAGCAGAAAACTGAATTTTTGTTTTGAGTTAGTTTTCGTTTCCGTTTGATTCCGTTTTTCTTCCATCAAAACGGCCGTCATGGGCAGAACAGTGGGTGCAGGTAGAATCGTTCATACTTTATATTACTGTAACACCTGCTTACGAAAATCACGTCATTTGGGCAAAAAACAAAACCGTTCCTCTTTTTTTGATGCGAGAGATTTTTCTTTTGACCAGCTCTTAAATCTTAGTACGGCCAGATTGTGTCTCTGGACATGATCTTCATGCACATTTCTCTCACTGTACAAAGTATATTCATCGCGAACGCCATACCCATGCTGAATGATCCATTAAGAGGTTTCTCTTTGAACCGAATTTTATTCATCAGAAATTCAATTTCTTGTTTTGTCTTGTAAGGAGTGGATTGAAGGAGTATGTTCATACCATGAAAAATCTCTTATCGCTTATTTGATAAAACATGGTACTTTTTACGCACCAGGAACGCATTGCTGGGCTGCCAGTTCACAACTTGGAGAATGGGGGAATTTGAGAAACATGTTTTCAAAAACCCAATTCCCGATTATTTTTGCGAGAAATTGATAATCTATGCTTTTTTGACTTTTATCTTATCGAAGAGATGTAAGTTCCATGAAATTATCACAATTTCTATTTTTTTGGTTTAATTCTGAATTTGTTTATTTACGCGTCATGGCGAACTTTCGGAACCTTTTGGCGAACAAGCGCGACCTCTCTTGAAAAACATGGATCGATTAAGTGAACCCGGAGATAGCAATAACCGAGCATTCCAGCCTACATCTTTGGCACTTGAAAACGTTATAGTCCACGTTCATTTACTGGAGATTAAAGCAAATAGTGCTCTCACCTCAAGGCTTTCTTTTTTCCCATAGAACCATACTTGATTCCATACGATAAATGAGACTATGTCGTTAAACCAGACGCACAAGGCGCTAGTACGAGAAAACCTACGAAAAACAAATGAAACCAGCGGGTCACAAAGGAAAAGAAGAAAGGTGAATGTTCCTGCAGAAACAGTTGACGTCGATCTGGAAAGCACCGACGACTTTGAGGACGTGGACCTAGAAAATGTCGACCTAGAGGCTCTTGCCACCACGGGACGCGCTTCAATTGAGCCCACGCCAATAGGCGAGAATTCAAACAATGATGAAATGAGTAAAAATATAAGCGATGAGAATCTGGGCTCGGAGTTAGATTCAGATGACTTCGATGACCTCGAAGACGTCGATATGGATATGTTCAACACGCCTGCAAATGATGAAAGCAACGAAACGCTCACATTCAACATCAGCAACGGACAGAAAGAGGCAAAGCTGGCGAAAAAGAAACGCACGTTTGTTCCCATTTCCAAACACGAGCGCAAAACAAGAAAACTCGTGCATAAACTTGTGCTTTTCGCTATGGTTTGCCATGGGGCAGTCCGAAATAAGTGGTGTAGCGACCAAGCTTTATTACAACAGCTTCGGAAAAGCGTTTCTGCGGAAATTGTCGATTTGTTTAAACAGGACGAGAAAGACGTTTTGGACTACGTGAAAGCAAAGAAATTTATCGACGGCTTGCGCAAGCTTCTGACGGTATTCTCACGCAAGTTCAAAGTGAGCTCACCAGGTATAACCCGGAAAGACTGGGGGCTGACCGAAATCACAGAGGACGAGAAGGACAAAAAAGTGACGTTTGACAAATTCATGAAGTCTGTGAGAGGATTCCGAGGCTCACGTGACGTGGCTGCCCAGGCCTTTGTTGCCGTGTTACGTTCGATCGGCGTAAATGCCCGGTTGGTGTTTTCTGTGCAAGTACCTGATTACAGGTCGATCCGGCCCGTGAAGGATAAATCGAAAGATGAACGAGAACCCACGCCTGCAGAATCTCCCAGCAAGCCAAAACTGGAGTTTGACCCTGTATTCATCCCCAATTCGCGTCAGGCGTTACTTTCGGGGATACGGCTGCGGAAAAAAAAGGCTGCACAAAAGGCACAGGTCAAGAAAACCGAGTCGGCGGCAAGCTTTCCCATTTTCTGGATCGAGGTGTGGAACAAGTATTCGAAAAAGTGGATCACAGTTGACCCTGTCGTGTTCAAGGTTGTGGAGGTGGCACCAATGCGACGCAAATGCAAGTTTGACGCCCCAGGCACGGACGAAACTCACCAAACGTGGTACGTGATTGCTTACGACCACAAGGGATGTCTAACGGATGTTACCAGGCGGTATACACAATACTACAACGCAAAAACGGCAAAACGGCGCATCGGATTTGCCTCAGAGGAAGACGCTCATTGGTACGGGCGTATGCTCCGGGCTGTTGGCCGGCCGAAGTCATCCATAACACAGGCAGAGGCCACGGAACTCAAGGAGTTTCACGACAGGCACATATGCGAAGGAACCCCCAATAACATGGCGGATTTCAAGAACCATCCCGTATATGCACTTGAGCCGCAGCTCAGGCAGGACGAGATCATATACCCAAAAGACGAAACAAGCAAATGCGGCACTTTCCGGTCTTCGAACAAAAGCAGCGTCATGCCCGTGTATAAGCGGTCGTGCGTATACAAACTCAAGACGCCCAAGGCGTGGCACATGAGCGGACGAGTGTTGAAAGTCGGGGCCCAGCCCCTCAAGACCAAGAAGGCACAGGTTCAGTTTGCTGACGAAGACGGCGATGACGACGGGCAAGTGCGGCTATATGCCGAATTTCAAACCGAGCTTTACAAACCCCCGCCCATCGTTGACGGAAAGATCACGAAGAACGTCTACGGAAACGTGGAGATTTTCCGGCCGTGGATGGTTCCGGAAAACGGGTACTTGGTACCTGTGTCACGTGATGTTTCCATGAAGATGCTTGAGACGGCAGCGAGGTGGATTCTTAATATAGACTATGCAAAGGCTATAGTATCGTTTGAGTTCGGAAAAGGCCAGAAGACGAAGAGGGCGCCTACTGCAAAAGAAGGGGGTGTTCTCATTGATGAGCAGTACAGGGACGGGATGTTGGCGGTGATTGAAGGTCTCAAGGAGCAAGAAGAACAGCAGCGTAGAGAAGCTGTTGAGCTCAATGCTTTGCGTAGCTGGAACTTCTTCTTGAAGAAACTACAGATTGTGAAACGGCTAGATAGAAGCCATGGCAAGGTTGATGGGGAAGAATCTGGTACCAAAAATGCAAAACAACTGGATGATGAGGATGATGAAGGTTACTACAGTGTTGGTAGCGATGATGCCAACTCCGACAATGACGCCTACACCCCTCGCCCCACTAAACGGACGGCGCGTCAAACTCCGTCTGAAGACGATTTTGATGACGTCGGTGGGGGCTTTCTCATGGAGGACTCTAACTTTGGTGAGGGGGGAGAAAATACTGATTTCACAGATGGAGGCTTTTTTCCTGAAGAGACCAGTGTCAACGTATCAATGGGGATTGACGGATCCGGTGAACGGGTTGACCTGCAAGTCTCTGACGAAGCAATATCTGATAATCAAGAGTGTTCCTTGATGGAAACTGATGCTTCGCAAGATCATCAAATTCTCAATCTGGCTGAAAATGTCAACTCAATCCGTCCAGAAGAAGATGTATCAGAGTTGGCGCCAGGGCCTGTTGAACCCAAAGGGGAAATTCTAACCGGTGTCCTTGACCCAAACGGGAAAACATATCCGCGCGCCAGGCGCTCGCAATTGCGTGCTTCACGCACGGCTGAATATGCGAATAGTGGGAATGGCAGCCCAAATATGGACATGCTGGTCATCAATCTAGACTCCGATGAATCTGGAGACCACATCGAACTGGCCACTCGGTCCCAGGTACCTAAAGCGGCCATTACTAGAAGGAGTCTGAGGTCCGCTGCTCGCTTAGGGCGACAACGTGTCTCTGAAGCTGATGCATATATCGATCTTGACACGGATGAAGAAGAAGCAGAATTGGAAATAGAATACAGTGACGATGAGTGAAATCTCACATGAATAATTTCATGCAGATCAACGAATTCCGTCGTTGTCATGGTAACCACTTGCATAAAGCGCAATTGCGCGCGCAGTTTTGCGCTCGCGCCACACAGGCTTAGTCCGAAACACAAGTTTCCGTGAGCAGTCTTTTATTGCAAACAGCTTCTCCTGGCAGTTAGAAGCGGTCAGAGAAATCTGTCAGAGGCATGGTTACGCGCAAGAAATGCCGAGCTTTTTCTCGCACACAGATGCGTAGATGTGGGTATTTTTCCGCTTAACGCCATTCTTATCGGAGATCTCATACAGGAAACTATTGTGCCTGCGCGCGCAATCGGTCTCATGTCTGGCGAGACTTAAATACAATGTCTCATGGTCTGAATTTCGTCGATGGCACTTAAAAGTGACCCATGTGCACTTTCTGCTTACCATATTTTTACAAAAATTAACAGGCGTATAACATGGCCAATGAAGTGGCAGTTAACGTCTTGGGCACGATTGGAACCGTGCTATGGTGCATCCAGTTGACCCCACAGATTGTCAGAAACTACCGTGCTAAAGATTGCACAGGACTTCCACCTTTGATGATGTTTCTCTGGGCTTTAAGCGGAGTACCTTTTCTGATATATTTTTTTGGCACCGACGGGTCGATTCCGCTTCGAATCCAACCGCAACTATTCACATTTTTCTGCATTATCTCCTGGGCCCAGGCTCTCTACTACCCACCAGTTAGCATGGGCAAGCGCAAATTCACGATTTACGTTTTATCCTTTGTTGTGTTGGCGATCGGAGCCGAGGTGGGATTCATACTATGGCTTCGCCCGCTACATCGTCGAGGCATCACGTGGCCAATGTTGATCATTGGTATAGTGGCATCGGTGCTTCTTGCCTTGGGATTGGTCCCGCCATATTTTGAAATTGCCAAGAGGAAAGGGCGTGTTGTAGGACTAAATTTCCTTTTCTTGGGAATGGACTCTGCAGGTGCATTATTCTCGATGTTGAGTATCGTTGTGGGCACCATGGATATAATGAGTCTTGTTTTATATGCCATTGTGCTCGTCATGGAGCTCGGTATCTTTGGGTGCTACATAGTTTGGTATCTCACAGGCGGGCGCAATATTCTCAGAGAGGAAAAACTAGCAAGGATAGAGGGGAGTGAAAAGCATGACGCGGACGGCGAATCTACGGGCCTGGCTTCGAAATCACCAGAGCATTTTGAGGTTTTGGATACGGCTAATCCAATCATATCGCGTGTTTCCGATGTGACATAGGAGAGAAACGTAACTCTGAAAAAAAATGCGAAGCGAGGCCATTCGGGACACTTTCGTGAATGCGATGCAAGGACTGGCTTTATTAAGTATTCTACGTATTGATAGATTTTTAATTACATCCCGAGATTTGGAGTAGCCAAATTGTCCCGTCAAATACAAGCTTCTGTTTTTTGAGCACAAAAGTGCATTATTGCTCGAAATCATATATTCTTCAGCTTTACACTTACACTATTTCGCCAACGCGCGCGCTTGGCACATCCATAGATTTTACGCCAGGCGTCTCACCACCCACTCAGCATACGGTTTACAGCACCCAGCCCTAGACTCTGATTGCAGTACTTGAGGAATCCCGTTTTTTTTTTGCATATCTTTCAGGGGAGGGCTCAAAAATCCAAAATGGTATGATAATTTTTCAAAAATTTCGTTTACGCTGCCATTTAAACATGTGTTGAAAGACCCTTCCTTGATCCATACTAACATTAGTCTGCGTTCTCGCCGTTGAACTTGGTGCAAGACGTGTCGGCGTCAAAGAAAGATCTTGAGGAGGAACACACACGCGAACTTGAGATCCAAAACGCGTACAAGACATACCAGGACGCGATAGCCTTGCAAAGTCAGAAACGATGGGTGGATGCGTATAGGAAGTATAAAGAATTGGCTGAATCTGCCGTGATTGTGAACCATTTCTACGAGGAAGTGTCTTTTGTGAAAGGATTTCAGAATGGTAACGCTAATTTACAGCCCGACGAGTTGAGTTTCATTCCGCAAAACGTGAAAAAGATCCGATTTTTGTTCTTTCGAAATCGCGGGTTTTTGCACTTCAATATATTGAAGGCGGGCCAGGAAGTGCTAAACGAGATCTTAATTTTGGAAAATGAGCCTGGATTCACGCTCTTTGAGCTTCAAAAAGACCTTTTCTACACCATGTTTGATGGGTTCGTCAACTGCTTTCTATATGAAGAGGCAGACGAGTCGATACTCCGTATCTTATACGACATTTGCACGTATTTGGACGTGCGAAGACTCGCGAAACTCACTCTCGAGTACGCTATCTCATACCCCAGTGAAAGTGAAGAATCCGCTGGAATATCTTTCCTCAGCGACTGGGCTGATCCTCTATGGAAAAAATTCAAAGAGTCTGGGCTCACATTTGAGGATACGGAAAAACTCGAGGAAAAGCTAGCCTTCTTACGGCCGATAAAGAAAGATTTCATGTTGCAGAGGCTGCAAAAAGCACGATTCAATAGTCTAAGAGTCTCGCTAAAGCCCGACTTCTCGTGGCTTGATGTGATCAACGGTGTCAATCTTGCGATGCGCGAACATCAGGATAAAGAACGAGTGCAAGAGTTTCTGAAGATCGCTTGCAAGTATTTTGATCCATACCTGGCTTCGGAAACCCCGCTTGATGACATCATATTCGAATTTTTGGACCATGACACAGAAATAGTGCAAGTTACAGAGGAGCAGCCAGAAGATTCACAGACCACTGAGGCTATTCAATGTGAGCCAAAACCACTGGAAGTCGAACCACACAATCCGCCAAGTTTAGGGCAAGAATCATCGAATTTGGCTGAGAAGGCGTCTATGAGACTCTCAAAACGGCTAAACCCAGGTGACTCGGCGCCAGTATATGCCGATGATATCGCTCTTATCAGGCGCTACTTCATCGAGACGGAAGTATTCTTCAACCATCTCAATGGCTCGTTTCAAGCCATGTTCAACTTTGATCAGCCCATATTGAATGATATGGTGGGGCATTTAGTGAAAGCTGAAACTGCTCATGGCGAGCCTGCTTACATTTATGATTTCTTGAGTGCCCTTAATGAGTGGAAAGTCCTGCAGTATGACGAGGTGTTATTTCCTGAGTCAAAAGCTTCCTCGAGGGGTAGCGGTCAGAGCGACAGAAAGCGGCTTATTGAAGTGCTCACAAGTTTCGGAAACCAATTCAGCCACTCGAAGAAAAGTTATGAAAATTTGCATTTTGCGCAGAATACAGAATTCATCAGGACTTTTCTCGAGAGTCGGTTTTCTACTCATTGCCATGTGAATCAGGCAAAGCTCCAAATCCTCCTGCAATTTATGAAGACCATAACAAGTACGGCATGGGATGAGCAACTATACGAGGCAGTTTCTGAATGGGTCATTCAACTCGAAGGCACGTTTCAAGAAATATGCGCTCAAGATCTTCGTACTTCAAATGAGATCGAAGATAAAAGTCTTGCAGTAGGGATCTATGAATGTCTTATAAATTGCTACATCGTTACACAAGAGATGATAGAATCATTGTTGGAGAACGGTGCCCATACGACTTTTGTGAAGTCCGTGAAGGCAAACTTCAATACTTCTGCCATAGAGCTCTTGCGAGTGAAGGACCGAATTGACAAATGGAAAGAAGTTTTGAAGGCAACATTCCTGAGCAAGTCAGTTTCGGCAGTTTCGGAAGCTGACATTGAGCTTATGATCCGATATCACTGGGCTACTAACTACTATATCGCTGCAAAGAGCTACTCGTGGAACGATAAAAAATTTGTTGTTGTTCATTTGCACAGTTTGGCGCAAATCCTCAGCGAAATGCCCATATCACAAGGCATTCAAATTGCATACCCCAACTGTTCTAAAATTGGAGAATTTTCGCGCGAAGGGTTGCAAAAGCGTCTTTCTACTGCTTCAATCTTATCCATATTTTCCAAAATTTT
>ERZ794936.771-NODE-771-length-12488-cov-7.039411_pt1 | contig 12488 bp, 6 predicted proteins | sample MGYA00511083_ERZ794936 | MGnify/ENA primary metagenome ERZ794936 (study PRJEB30137, sample SAMN04331409) | food metagenome | isolation source: Y2 must sample point D1 replicate A | place: Australia: South Australia | collected 2014 ... | reverse complement strand
AATTTCCGGCCGCAGCGCTATCGGTGGCGATGGCGAAGGTTGGCTGCACGTGACTCGATACGCAAACTGCAAGACTATCGGGCCACCTGGCAGATCTAACAAAAATTAGTTTATCACTTCTGATTTTTGAAAACACACAATATGAGAAGCTCGTTCGTTACGGAAGTGCTATCAATCATTCTACTCGTTAGCGCCGCCATCTCCCCTTTTGATTCCCCCGACTATTGTCTGCAAATCATCACACCTACGTGCAACACCACATTTTCATACATCGACACAATTAATGCTGAAATTCGTCCTGTTCTACTGAAATTGATGCACACTTCTTTTTTCAAGTACTTCAAGCTCGATTTAGACAAACAATGCAAGTTCTGGAACGCACAGCATTTCTGTGCCACCAAAAATTGCGCCGTCGAGACTCTTCCAGAGGAACAGTACAACTGGTCCGAGGTCCACGATGAATTTCGTCCGTCCAAACTCGGAGAAATCAAACACAAATCTGCCTCGCTGGAGGCGCCTGCCACATGCGAGGATTTGGACTACTCACATATTGATGAGGGTCACGATTGTGTATTTGTGGATTTGCTCGCGAACCCGGAAAGATTCACAGGGTATGGCGGGGCGCAATCCTTCGATGTATGGCAGGCAATTTATTCGGAAAACTGCTTTCCAAATACAAATCCAATGTCAATGGCGGCCGGATCAGAGCCAGAACAATGTGTCGAGAAGAATCTCTTTTATCGCTTGATCTCTGGTATGCACGCCTCGATTGCTGTGCATTTATCGAACGAATACTTGGACCCTGCAACCGAAACTTTCGGTCCCAACCTCAAAGTTTTCATGGAGAGAGTTGGGAAATTTAACGATAGGCTAGCAAACATCTACTTCAACTATGCACTCGTCTCGCAGGCCATTGTGAAGCTCGGTGACTTGGTGGCTGTTGCAGATTATATTAAGGGTGAAACTGGCCCAAGCAAACATAGTGAGCTTTTGGACAATGACTCGACATCGTTACCAGAGTACACTGAGATGGTTAGCCAGATCACAAATTCATTGAGCATTGAGCCGCTTTTCGAGTCACATCTGCTTTTCGACCCAAGTGCGGTCGGACCAGAATTGAAGAATGAATTCCGTTCCAGGTTCAGAAACGTCTCGGCTATCATGGATTGTGTCGGTTGTGACAGATGTCGCATGTGGGGCAAGCTCCAGACGATAGGGTATGGTACCGCGCTCAAGGTGTTGTTCGAGCTGGAGGACCCCGAGACCCAGCACTTGCTCAAATTCCGTAGAATCGAGTTGGTCGCTCTTTTCAACACTTTTGATCGCCTCTCAAAGTCCGTTGCAGCCATCAACAATTTCAAGGCAATGTATTTGGAGCATTTGGAAGATGTCGCAGCGGGGCGCGTTAAACACGGCGACTTCGAACCGTTGCACGATAAAGGCATAGAATTTCCGTTTGTTTCTTGGAAGCCTAAATCCGCTTCGTCTCCCCAAACTTCAGAGGTCGAGGGCAGAAGCAAGAATCTGGCGAAACAAGTCATTGACGAGGGTAAAATCACGACCACAAAGAAAACGAAGCAAGGCTTCGCCGAAGAATTGAATGATATCAAGGCGGCACTCTGGTTCATATGGGAAAGCTACGTGAATTTTCCCCGAACCATGTATAACATCGCGATGTACTATATCTCAGGGTGGTGGAATGTCTACATCGGCAAGGCCGTATACGTTCCCGAGTCTACGGTGAACACCAACTTAGATGATGAGCTCTAGTGCCCATACACTGTCATAAAATACCATTTCATAAACAATATAGATTGAGAATTCGATGTAAGCGGACGATCAGAAGCTGAGCAGGAGAATCAAATGCTACGGAACTGTTCACGAATTAAACGTTTGTATTTTCCAAAACCCAGCCTATATATAAAATTCAATTAAAGAAATCACAACAACAAAGCAGCAACGCCGGCGACACCAGCGGCACCAGCGAGCAAGTTCTTAGGAGCGTTGTTAGCGAAGACAACTGACGGCGAAGCAGAGGTGGAAGAGTTGTACACCGACGTGAAGGTGGACTGCTTGTAAACAGTGCTTTGAATACCAGTGGACGCGGTCACCACAGGCGTAGTAGTGATATCAACATAGGTGACATCGTCCGAGGAAGATGAGGCAGCGGACTCGGCAGCGAGCGTGGTTGGTTTAGTAGAAACCACTGGGGTAGCTGAGCTGACTGGGGTGGCGGAGGCAGACTCAGTCAATGGGCAGATGGTGGTGTAGACAGTCTTGACACCGTCAACAGTGGTGGTGACGACAGTGTTCGTGACAGATTGGACAGTAGTGGCACATTTGTTGTCAGCACAAGACGTGATGGTAATTTCAGTTGTGTGGTTGTTAGTGACCGTGTCAACCTCGTACGAGGTAGTGGTGTTAGCAGCAAGGGCAGAGGCGACAAGAGCAAGAGAGGCAGTAGCGAACTTCATTGTGTTTTTTGTGTATGTGTATGTGTATAAGCGAATGTGTATCGAAGGATGATAATGAAAAAAATAATCGGTATCGGGTAGAGGGAAAGCGCCCTTTTATAGTGAAATAAAGAGTCGGTCAAATTGATCGAGTCACAACAGACGCGTCTTGAGATATCATAATGAAACTTGCTGCCACCTCCTGCGGGCTTTTACATACGCGTGTTGTTGACGTATTGTGTCATCTGTAGGAACAAAGCGTGTTTGCAGCACCGTGATCTCGGGGCATGCGTGTTTTGTACTGCGGCCCTGGTGTAAACAGCGCGTCATCTTAAATCTCATATGCAGGCATATGCTTCAAATCAAAGAGATAAGTCTTCACATGCAGGTCGTCTCGGGCCAAGAGGCGATCTAGTCTCTATTTGTTTGTTTGTGTTTCGCGTCGGTCCTGCATTTATGCCGCCTGATGTGCGGCTCACCCCTTCGATGGGCGTGATGTTTTGGTATTCAAAGTCTAACAAGGCGTACAGAATGTAGCGCGTCTTCACTAATCATTCGCGTGTACGCGTTTCATGCTTGAAATTTAGGGCTTCGGATGCTGTACTATGTAGCTTGTACTGAGCGATACGCGTGTGATAAATTCTACACCTACAGAGCATGAGACTCAATTGAGCATGAGGTTCATTTCCCAATCTTGAATCACACTCACCCAGTCATCTCTTGTCTCCTTGACCTTCTTTCGTCGCCAAACCTCGAGCATGATTTGTCTTGCGCCCCAATAACTACCCAAATATTGAGCAATGTCGGCGCCCCATTTCTTGAACCCTGTCTGCAATTCAGGAGATGTTGCTTCGCAACCCGCGATGAAACCCTGCCAGAATAAAGGTATGATATGAGCCTCATCTTTTGCTATTAGTCTTTGAATCAGGTTTAGATGTGCCAAAGTCTCGGCCACCTCACTCTGCACTTTTTCGGGCGGAACCTCGTTGATAAGTCTGTCGAAATAAATTGATAACGCGTGATAGAAGGACATGATATGGTGAAACGTGGCCTCGTGCATCGAGGACACAAAGTGCATGCTTGTTTCTCCTCCCTCGTGAAGTTTCCAATCAAGCTTCCAGCTCTGTAATTTGATCTTCAACTCCCCACTATGCTTTTCAAAGTGTTCAGGCTTTGCGTTGAACCTGTCTCTGTGATATATCTTCTTGCGCAAGAGCTGAACCGTCTCGCTAAATAGTGAAATAAGCGAATTGGGCAAACCATAGAGAGCATCAGTTGCAAAATTCTCGTCATTCTTATTTGTGTTGATGAGTTTTTTATTCACAAACATCGGCGAGGATTTGACCGAGCGATCCATGATATACTTGATATTGCTTTTCGTTGGATTGTCATGAAGGTCGGCATCAAATTTCATTCTGGCGTCGTGGCCAAACTGAGATGTCATGGCAAAGTCCTCTTTGATGTTTTTCACATCGAGACAAGTTGAGTCTTGAATTAATTTCAAGCTCAGAAATATTCTGTGCAAAATCTTGCCCTTTGCCGAAAGCTTCTTCTTGTTTGTCATCTTGGTATATATTACCTTTTCACACCATTTGATGTAATAATTGGTATCTTGCATTGTGCCCCATACCAAGTCAACAGAAATCATTGACATAACAGCACACAAAATGTCCTTATACTTCTCTGTAGCGACACATTTCGCAATGCCATTCTGTGTGTCTCCGTGAGAGTCAAGCAAACTTTTCACGAACAAGCTAGCCTGATTCCGAAGCCTGATGCCTAGATTCAAGTAGAACTTCATTTGCTCAGAATTCTTGGGGAATTTACTTTGAAGATTGAAAGCCGCAACTGCCAACAATGCATTTAGAAGCGCGTTTTTGGCAGTGGATGTTTTACCAAGGGCAGAGAGCTCACCAATGGCCATCAATGCTCTGGGAAAGTAGATCGTCTTCCAGGGATTCTCAGTGAGAGGTATCACTGTCATCAAGTCAGCCACCTGTGTGACATAATAGTTCAAGAGGTACCTGGTGAGAGGCTCCACCAGTAATGCCGTTGTGGGTAGTAAAACTCCATTTTTGGGCAACGACACATCGAACCCTAGCTTGGGCTGCAAAGGATCTCTCACAATCTTCATAAGAGATTCAGGCATCTGAGTAGTGTGTGAGGTTTCGCCCTCCACAAGGTCCGTGGACACATCATCGTGTTTCAGAGAGCTGGCATGGAGCTGAATCTCGAGAGTCTCATTAGGCTGATAAGGATTATTATAGTAGAAATTGTTGTAGTTGGAGTAAAACAAATGCTGATTAGCTGGATTGATTGAAACACTGTCCTGGCTCAGCTGTTCTGGAATACCTATCAGGTTAGCACCGGGAACGTAAGATGCAGACAGGGTTTGCGACAGAATGTGGCCACCAGATCCTGGTATGGAAGCAGCATTCGTGTTCAGGACCTGATGATGAGGAGTTTTGTGGAACACCAAATTTAAAAGATCTGACAGTGAGTCTGGAAATGATTGATAACCATAAGGCTGCATGTCAAGGTTCAAGAATTGGGGATCTCCATTAAGTGCTGCCGCTGTCAAAAGAGCATGATCCCTCAATTCATTCGAAAGCCACAACTGATCGTTACCTTGGTTACCAAGATCCGGAAGACCCGGCGTCGACATTTTGCTTGCAGGCGAGCTCCTGAGCTCTGCAGTTCTTGCTACAACTTTCTTTGGACGCTTCGGGACGAGAGGCGAGAAAACACCGAAAGGGCCTTTGAACTTCGTATCTCCGGTTACCTGAAAGCCACGAAGAGCGTTCAAATCTTGATCCATCTCTTCATAAGTCTCATATGGCTTGCAGTTCTTCTCCCCATCCCAAACAACGAATCCCACGTGTCTCCTTTGGAAGAACTCTGGCGTCCCCGCGTCATTTTCATTATCCTTTTCCTTCTCGAAAACAACTGGTTCTTGCGAGGGGTTTCTGCCGTTGGGACGAAATTGCACCGGAACCAGCCATCTCAATTTGATATTATACCCACCACACGCAAATCCCGCCTTCTTGCAATTCTGGCAGAACGGTCGTTTTAGATCGCATCGTATTTTTCGGGATCTGCAAGTGAAGCAGCCTGTGAATGTCTTTGACTTCTTTTTCCGTACATTTGGGGGCGAGTCCTCTCCCATCTTATGCTCACTGTACAGCCAGGCTCGTATGTTTACGTAAGATTTTGAAAATTCGCTTTATTGTATACGTCTTCTACTAAAACTAGGTGCATCTCTCGAATTACCTAAGCGGAAGGTGAGTGCGAACGGGCAGCTGTGACCGAAAAGAGGTGGATACCGAGACAGCCGAAAACCGAGAATTTCCGTTTGGTATACGAGAACAAAATTCACAAGAGATCTGATGAAACCGGTTCAAAAAATCTAGGTATGATCAAAACCTAATTTGGCTTCCTTTGTGCAGTAGGATGTCACACTTGGCGACGTCATGGATATTGATCGGAGTCTCGTATCCGGTTACTGTTCGGCGCGCTCTTCGCGCCACGAATGGCCTGAGCCTGAAGCAAAATGATGTCATAGAGATTGATGTATTTTGAGCTGGCCAGAAGTTGGTTGAGCGTCAGGGCATACACCAACCCCAGTTTTCCCAGTCTGATGAAAAATCACATGAGGTTGACAATTCTGAAATCATAATGATGTAGCCTCGTAAATACTGTTGGAGGTTGTAGCTGTGGGCCGAGTCGTTTCAGATCCGTCATAATGCATGGATTGCCGTAACTGCATATTCGCTCGGAAAAGATTAAAGTTGCCGTGACGCCATCGGGGTGGTATAAGTGAGCAAAAGACCCGCCAATTCGAAGTCCATACACTAATTAGACTCAATTGACACAATGGCACCTGCTAAACACTGGAAATACCCAAAAGATGACGACCTCGTCTCAACTGCGCTTAAAGGCTTAGTGGCCTCCAACCCGAACATCAGCTTTATTCCCTCCGAAAAAGTGGTGTTTGTGCCGAATGAAGACAAGAAAGTTGCCGTTATCAGTGGTGGCGGTGCGGGTCATGAGCCACTTCACTCTGGGTTCGTTGGCTCGAATTTGCTTCATGCTGCTGTATCTGGAGCCATTTTTGCGTCTCCTTCGACAAAGCAAATCATGGCTGCCGTGAAGGCCACCGCCGACAAGGAGAAAGGGGCGGTCATTGTCGTCAAAAATTACACCGGCGATGTCTTGCACTTTGGTCTTGTTGCCGAAAGAGCAAAACGCGACGGATATAATGTCGAATTGGTCAGTGTGTCCGATGATGTCGCTGTGGGCAGAACACAAAACAAAATGGTGGGAAGAAGAGGGCTTGCCGGTACAGCCATTGTGCACAAAATTGTCGGGGCGGCTTCAGCTACCGGCGCCGAGTTGACGCAAGTGGCTCAATTGGGCCGTAGCGTAAACGAGTCCTTGGTCACCATGAGTGCCTCTTTAGACAGGACATCCGTTCCAGGCAGAGAAGACGAGAGCGAGCATCATGAAGACCCTACGATTGCTGAGTTGGGTTTGGGAATTCACAATGAGCCCGGCGAGAAGATCAAAATTCCCGAGATTACCGATCTCATCGACACATTATACAAGCGCTTGTTGGATGTGAATGACAAGGAACGTCACTATGTGGACTTTGACGACAACGGTGACTATGTGCTTCTCGTAAACAACATCGGTGGGACTTCCTCCTTAGAATTGCTTGCAATTACACACTATGCTGTGGAGCGCTGCCCACTCAAGAAAAAACCTGCCAGAGTTTTGGTCTCCGACTTTGTCACCTCGCTCAACTCCCCGGGCTTTTCTGTCACGCTTTTGAACCTCGAGTCCGCCGCCACGACCGAATTCTCGAAACAAGATGTTTTGGCATTTTTAGACAAGGAAACTGACGCCCCTGGATGGAAACCAAAGGCATTCAAGGCTGATGCTTGGGAGAAGCCCACAAACGAGATTGAGTCTCCAGAAAAACATGCTGCCATTCCTAAGTCTGACTTCAAGGTCGACGGCGAGCTTTTCAAAGCCGCATTGCAAAGCGGATTGAAGGCTGTCATCGAGAAGGAGCCTCTCATTACCAAATACGACACACAAGTCGGTGACGGAGACTGCGGTGAGACCTTGAAAAACGGTGCCGAAGCTATCTTGAAGAAACTTGACACCGATAAGGAATTTCAGCAAAACTTGAACGATCCAGTTGCCACGTTGAGCGTGATTACAGAGGTTGTTGAAGACAGTATGGGAGGCACTTCAGGAGGTATCTACGCGATTTTCTTGACTAGTTTAGTGAAGAATTTGCAAGAGCTGGATAGCTCGGATGTTGCTCTGATTGCAAGCGCCTTGAAAAATGCACTTTATGATGGTCTTTTCAAATACACCAAAGCCCGTCAGGGTGGACGTACGCTTGTGGACACTTTGCAACCATTTGTTGATAAGTATGTCGAGTCGCAGGACCTCAAGCTGCTGATCGCGGCTGCGAAACGTGGGTGCGAAGAAACCGCCAACTTGGAGGCCAAATTCGGCCGCGCATCGTACGTGAGCGAAGCCGATCTCAAGGAGGACGGAGGAATTCCCGACCCCGGAGCTGTGGGTCTCTTGGCAATAATCGAAGGGTTTTGCGCGAAGTACTAAAGTGGTTATCGCTAGCCGTGCTCGTCCTAGTCCCCGCACAGTGTGGTTATAACCTCGAGGGTGGCCTGCAGGCAGATTGGGTGCAAACAGCAACTGTATAAGTGTACACCCGTAAGCTCCAGCCTGATTTTATATGATCTGAATTATTATTTTCCATAGTTAAGAAATGTCTGAAAATATTGTTTCTCGTGAAAACTACTTTGAAGTTGTGATTGTTGGCGGTGGCCCTTGTGGCCTTGCGACAGCCTCAAGACTCTGCGAAGCCACGGCAGGATCGATCTATACTGAAGACGAGCACCAGCGATTCCACTGGCTCAGACAAAGGGGATCGAAGTCGGCGAAAGTGCTTCGAGGAGCCAAGAAAGATATTCGCTTTGAACTGCCCACAAAACTCAAAGCCTCGGACATATTGGTATTGGATGCGGTATCTGATTCTTTTATGGGGCAATGGAATAATCAGTTCGAGAGCTGTCAGATCCCAACATTGAGATCACCAATGTTCTTTCACCCAGATCCTGTCAATATTGACGGTATGATAACGTACGCTTTCACGCATAGGAGAGAGAAAGATCTTCTTGAAATACAAAATGTGGTGGGCAAGGAGTATTCGAAGCACCAGCAAAAGCGCATCATTAAAAAGAACGCTAAGAAGCAGGCCTCGCCATTAAAAGGCGAGTCGCGAAATGACGATCGTCCTGGCCTTATTGACATCAACATGAGAGACTACAGAGACTATTACAGACCCTCGACAAAGTTTTTCCGAGACTTTTGTGAAGATATTGTTGATAGGTATGGGCTTCGTTCTAGCATAAGAAAGGATCGAGTTGTGTCTTTGACCTATGGGGACATCGAGATCATGGAAGAGAGCAAAATTGTGACTGGCTTCACAATTCGCACTGCGAGTGGGAAAGTTTATGGCTGCGAAAATTGCGTTGTGGCAAGCGGCCATGACGGCATTATCAATTACCCATTACCAGGCTTAAAGGATGCGAATCCGACTTTGGAACAAGCCTGCCACACGACGCATCTATTCAACAGAAACATATCATTTCCGCCTCCGGTCATCACAAGCAAATTGGCCGAAAAGAAATGCGCCTCTCTCGTCATAGTCGGGGGTGGGCTTACGTCCGCTCAACTTGCACACATTTCATGTGATCTTGGAGTAAAGGTCACACTCTTGTTGAGAAGTTTTATCAAGATAAAACACTTTGACTTTCATTTGGATTGGGTCACCAAATACAAAAACTTGAAAAAGTCATCTTTTTACATGCTTGATACAGACGAGGAGAGACTCCAGCTCATTCACGACGCGAGAGAAGGCGGACTGATGAATCCCGAGTACTACAAGAAGCTTCAGAAGCATGTCAAGAAGGGAATGCTACAAATTCTTGACTACAGCTCTATCAAGCAAGCGCAACATGGAGAAGAAGGATGGTGTCTCAAAATAGCTGAGAAACGGCCGGACCAAGAGGCGCGCGAATACGACTTGCAGACTGATTATATTTGTTGCGCCACAGGTATCTCGCCAAATGTCCAAGGCCTCGAGTATTTGCAGCCCATTATCAGAGACTTTCCAATTGATTTTGTTGGCGGGCTTCCTTGCCTCACACATGATTTGAGATGGAGCGAAGAGTTACCTTTATACATGGTGGGCAAGAATGCAGCTCTTCGTGTCGGGCCAACATCTGCAAATTTGGATGGCGCTAGGGTAGGGGCGGAAAGAGTTGGCTGGAAAATTCAGAACGATTACAACGAGGCCCGCCCAGAAACTTTGCCCTTGAGCACGAGCCTTCAAATCGCGCTCAATGCTCAGAATAGGTACTCCGTCCTTCAAGGCGTTGAGTGCTAATTTTCATATCAATACAAACGTACTTTTTTGCTTCTCACATGTAATTATAGAGCTCACGGCAACCAGCACCGAGCTATTTATTTTAGTAGGTGACGACGTCAACGCCATCATCCACAGGCTCAGTCAGTCCAGTCTCACGATTCTTCCAAATTCGTTTCATCCTCGAGGCGGTGTATTCCGCACTTCCAGAACCCGCCTTTTTGGCCAATGCAAAAAATTCAAGGATAAGCAGCTTTTCCTCTGCACGAAACAGATTGTGGCCCGCCACCATCATTGGCCACTGAATCATCATAACAGCGCATTTTATAAGAGGCGGCGATTCTGCGCAAGTTGTGAGAAAGCTAAGATAAAAGGTCAACCGTCGAACTAGAGCTTGCACTTGCGGGGAGTCAAATGAAACACCCAAAAACTCTGTGAGTATCGTGACTGTTGCTGCAAGGCAGTACATTTGTTGTGAGGTATCCATCCAGCTTATGACTACGTGACCATGATTGACACTGATAAGATCCAACAAAATGCCTGCGGGTATGAAGCCGCCATGGAAGTCTGAATTTTTGAGTAAGGCCTTCTTGTTCACATACTCAACATTGTATTGGCGCTCAAAGATGGCCAAAAGCCGCAAATACTCAAAGCTCTCGTCGGCTTTGTAATCGAGATTTTTTCGCTTCCTATTGAGGAGTTTGATTAGATCCTTCCACGCGGGAATCAAGTCGATATGATAACCTCCAATGAGATAGAAGCCGCTATGCGCAACTAATCCTAGGTTGCTCAACACGTGCACCTCATCCCGGCCTGAATACTCGAACAAAAGATCTAGTTCTTCTTCTGATTCGATAGAGCCACCAAACTTCAGCCCCAAACCTGCCAAGATCTCAAATGAAATAAACCAGTATTTGCATAGAAGGAGTAATTTGGATTTAGAAAGGTCTTTTCGGCTGGTAGTGTGTTTGAGGAGGATATCCTTTGCCCCTCTCAAATGCGGTCTCCAGTTTTGCTTCGAGTTGGCAGCATTGGATGATGTCAAAAGAAGAACTGTCAAAAGCACCGCCTCTATATTCGGTAGTGGAGCCAGCTCAACTTTAGCCATGTGGTCTCCCAAAGCTGGCCCCAATAGCTCGAGGCACTTCAGTAAATACTTGTAGTACGCAAACTCATCATCGACTGAGCCACTTTGCATGAACACAGAACGCGCTCCTTGAGCTAAAATAGCAGCCAACATGAATGACTCGTTATACGCGCAATAAAACAATATGTCTCTCATTGGATTATAGTAGGACATTTGGACTGGGTCAAAAGCACTGAAAGGAAGAATTATGCTTGCGAATCCCAGATAAAACTCTTGTAAGTAAACCCGCTCTTTCGGGCTGACGTTGAAGATGCCTATCCCGACGTTTCTTGGTATGTGATTGTATGACTTCAGCCGCGGCATTTCTGGGCCTGGTGGGACAAAATCTAGAGGAGCCTGGTCCAACTCCTTAAACTTTACGTCATTTTCGTTCTTCAATTCATTGTTCACCTCGAAAATCATCCCGCTGACCAAGTTGTTCAAGTCCGTGGCTATCAAAGCGAGGTCACCAGAATCGTAAGAACGAGGACCAGTCAGAGCTGCCGAGCTAGTATTAGAAGATGATGACTGGGAGAACTGCCGCGCATCTAGCGGCCCACTGGGAGGAAGTCCGATCGGAAACGGATGTACATTAGGGTCGGTCGGTAGAGGAAGAGCCACACCAGACTGCATGATTCTTTCATCGTGGGGCCTCTGACCAGAAGCAAGAGTGGGAACCGGGTATAGTGCATGATTAAACTGGGAAATCATTTGCGGCGGTGCCGGTGGGGGACCTAGCGGTTGCGGGTGCATCGTGCGGTACTCTGGAGCCTGGGGCTCGATATGTATGGATGCCACACCTCTTGGATCAATAGGACTGGCCGAAGCCGACTGGCTGGCATAAGTGTCATGATCTTGCGAACCTTTCATTCTTTCTAGGAGAATCTTTCTCGAAATTCGCGCAACACGTTCGCCTTTGGATGGATATTCACAAACTTTCTTGAGCCTGGTGCATTGCCAGCACAGTTCGCGGCCCTGGTGATTGATCTTCAGATATGCTTCGGGAGGGGGATCGACAAACTCGTCACATTTGATCTTGCGCCGCTTGCACTCCCTGCAACCGTTCTTCAGATACTCGGAGCGTCGGTGATCACTGCTTGCCATGGAACATTAACTATGGATGTTGATGTGAGGCGGGCGGGGTTAATTTGCAAACACCGCTAAATGCAAACAAGGTCCAGGCTTGGTCTCTAGGCACGCTCGTTAAAGTTAATAGGTGTCGTAACTACGTGAGATACGAGAGAGTGGCGTGAGTTATCTGAGTGAACCTTTTTTCCCGAGCACCTGAGGCGTGAGTGTCTATTATAAGGAAAACTGGATGTCGTAAATACACTCAAAACGGGCCCATTCGTATCGTATGAACCAAATATAGACTGAATCTCTGCACGTGAAAGACTCTGGCACATGCCCGAATCTGCATAACGGTTGTTCTTGGGCACGCGTG
>ERZ794936.770-NODE-770-length-12490-cov-33.036188_pt1 | contig 12490 bp, 9 predicted proteins | sample MGYA00511083_ERZ794936 | MGnify/ENA primary metagenome ERZ794936 (study PRJEB30137, sample SAMN04331409) | food metagenome | isolation source: Y2 must sample point D1 replicate A | place: Australia: South Australia | collected 2014 ... | reverse complement strand
AGAGGAAGACGTATAAGCTCATAAGAAGAAGAGAGGAAGAGGTCCAAAAGAAGAAGAGAAGAGAAGAAGTCAAACAATCAAAGGGATTATTATGAGAGCAAGAAACATAGATAAGAGCGTTTTGGATGCAACAAGAGAAGAATATGAGATGATAGACTCGGATTCGGTTGAGTGTGATGCGGAACAAGACAATACGGTGATGGATACCGATGCACAAGAAGACTTGATCAGTGATTTCCGTATCAAAATGATGACTAGCAATAAAAAATACATCAAGATGTTGCAAATTATGATTGTGTCGTATATTTTGATCATTTTGATTGTGCATCCGGGGAAACTGAAAAACAAGAGAAACAAGACCCTTAGCGTGCAATCCTCATGTATCTCCTTATTGTATCTTACAGGAAAATACAACACTACAAAAAAACAAGCAATGGTTTTCATTATCATCAATTTTTTGTTGATTGGATTTTTGATATTGAAAAGTTTTGTTTCTGTTGAAAATTGGAAAGAAAGATTGGTTGTGCAAATTGTTTATGCATTACCTCCACTCATCTTCTGCTCCATATCGCAATTGTTTTATTATTGGAGTCTTGATTTGGAAAAAAATATAAGCAAGTTGATCAAACAAAAATATAAATACAAGACAAATTAATGTCAAATTACTAAATTTCCAAAGGTAAAGGCAAAAACTCAGAATCACCACCTCTCAATAACTTTATAAAACTTGTGCTTTCTTTTGAACTGATGAGAATTATAACAAGATCAAAGTAATTGATGTTCAATTTGGAATAGTATTGTTGATATTTCATCACGTTGTCATACTGTTTCCTGACAATTTTATTAAAACATAGTGGGTAGGAATATTCCAAGTTGGATATTATTAAAGAGTTGATGAAATCATGAAACATGCTGGTTTTACGTTTGTTCAAATTCTTGCATTGTGATGCAGTGGAAAAATATTTCAAATTGACAGAAAAGTGTACTAAATTTGCATGCAGACGATTATCACTAGAAATATTGTCAATATCTCCCACTTCTTGTTTGTCATCGTCGTTCATGGGGAATGTCTGGTATGGCTTCATGTAGTTTTGCATGCTCAACAAACATTGGACATCAAACTTGTATGTGTACAGTTCCTCAGCACTATGAGAAGTGGAAATATCAAGCACCCTGTATTGCAGGTTAGTGAAAAATTCAACAAGCTTGGAAATGTCTATTTGGCTGTTGGATTCTATCACAATTTCCACTCTGTGAGACGGGATCACCACCATTTGATGCTGTTTTATAGAATCGTACATTTTTGTGATTCTTTGTGTATTGGTGCTCCCATTTTTATAATTGTTACTCACCAATTCTAGTATAACTTGTGAATCGTTTTCTGAAATTAGTGTGCTTTCATTCAACTTTTGCTTTAAATAAACAGTTTCAAACTCGTACAACCGATGGCTCATTGTGGCGGTAGATTTTGGTATTCTAACTAATTGGACCTCTGTCTAGTTTCCATTATATATACATATCACAGCGGCTATAATTCTTAAGTTTGTTAAATCAAACTACTTGCAAAAACAGTTTTGAAAAACAAAAAGGTCAACAAATTCAACACCACACGTGACTAGACTACACATAAAACCTCATTATACATGTATAACCTTATCTCTATAAAAGCATTTTGCTGGAGCTGCCATCATCGAGCTTCAAATGGTCGTTCAAGTTTGGAGCGCTTTCAAAAACCTGTCCGCGTAAAGAAAACTCCTGGGCCTGGTACTGGCTGCTGTGCACAGGGTCACCTCTGAACTCCAGATAGTTGATCTTCGAAAGCAAATCTTCGTCTTCTTCCAAGTTGTCTGGAATGAAAAGGACCAATGATTTAACATTTTTGAAAAAAGGCCTTGGCACATGATACTCTTGCAGATCAGTGTTCCCGTCTGCGCGACACTCGATGGAAAAGTCAAATTTCGTGGCTTGGATCTTGTCAAACGTCAGATTTGTGCCGTGACCCTCCACGTTTTTGTACAGATGAATGTGCTTGATTGTGTCTTCACTGTTGGTGGTGTCAACCAACAAACTGTACAACTTCACAGGCTGCAGAAAGTGCACTTGTATCAGTAACTGGCAGTCGCAATCGCTTTCCAGGTATTTATCCCCAGTGGGATCCTCCAATATATACGCAGCACCCGCAGCGACATCTCCCAACGGCTTGAACACACCGTTCAGCACTTTGAACGACGTCTTGTCAATGTATGGCAGCAGGTTTTGTTGTTCTGATGTTGGAAGTGCTGGAGGAGCCGTGTGATCGTGATCTGTGCAAGGCATGTTGTTGTGTGGGTGTGTATAAGTTTCTAGGGTGCATTTTGTTACTTTTTGCTTTCAATGACCCTTTTTCAAAAGCTGTGAATTTCCGATGGATTTCCGTGATCTTGAAGGAAAAAAAAAAAAAAAAAAAAAAGTCGAGATTCGAAATTTTAAACGAATCCACTCGGAAAAAAACAGCCAAAATTGGTATTATGACACAAAAAAAAATAAAATCGTTTCCAGTTGAAATAAAAGTTCATTCCTGATTTGTAATCAATAAAAAAAAGCTTTGAAAGAAGCAACTGTCACAGCAAGGAAAAAAACCCACTCTCACAAGACAACAAACACACACACACACACACACACACACACACACACACACACACACAAAATGAGCAAACACACAGCGGAATTTTTGCCAGCAAACGAGCCTGATTTGAAATCGATTTTGCAAGGTGGGTACAACCACCCTTTGCTTAGAGAATGGCAATCCGAAAGACAACTAACCAAAAATATGTTTATTTTTCCTATCTTCATCAGCGACTCTCCAGACGAAGAAACAAAGATTGACAGTTTGCCAAACATCAAGAGATACGGGATCAACAAGATTGTTTCTTATTTGAAACCATTGGTTGCCAAAGGTTTAAAATCTGTTATTATTTTTGGTGTTCCAATGAAGGATGGATGCAAAGACGATGTTGGTTCTGCTGCTGATGACCCAGAAGGTCCTGTTATCCAATGTATTAAATTGTTAAGAAAAGAGTTGCCAGAATTGTATCTTATGGTCGATGTGTGTTTGTGTGAATACACTTCTCACGGCCACTGTGGTGTATTGTACGAAGACGGGACTTTGAACAGAGATTTGAGTGTTAGAAGAATTGCTGCCGTTGCAACGAATTACGCAAAAGCCGGTGCACACAGTGTTGCTCCAAGTGACATGATGGACGGAAGAATCAAAGACATCAAATTGGGATTGATGAACGCCGGTTTGGCTCACAAGACTTTTGTTATGAGTTACAGTGCCAAATTTAGTGGGAACCTTTATGGACCATTCAGAGATGCTGCTTGCTCTGCCCCATCCTCAGGGGACAGAAAATGCTACCAGTTGCCACCAGCAGGTAGAGGGCTTGCCGTAAGAGCTTTGAGAAGAGACATGGATGAAGGTGCTGATGGGATCATTATCAAACCAAGCACTTTTTATTTGGACATCATGAGAGATGCATCTGAAATCTGTAGAGACTTGCCAATTTGCGCTTACCACGTTTCCGGTGAGTATGCCATGTTGCATGCTGCTGCCGAAAAGAATGTTGTTGATTTGAAAACTATTGCCTTTGAAGCACATTACGGGTTTTTGAGAGCTGGCGCAAGATTGATTATCAGTTACTTTACTCCTGAATTTTTGGAATGGTTGAATTGAGAAAGAAATTGGGGAAGTACTTGCCGCGCTTTTTTTTTCATTCATTTAATGAAACGTTATGATGTGTTAGGGCAGCGCATGCTGCTTTTGAGCAACAATTTACAATTTTTTTGGTTTTCTATTTTTTTTTTTTTTGATCAAAGAAATTAATATACGTGTACATACGATAGACTTTTGTCAAAAAACTCTTTTTATAACTCGGTTAATAAATGAGAAAGTCAAAACTTTTTTATGATGGAACCATGACTCTTTGCTTGCCTGCACTCTCTTTCTGTTCCTCTTGCTCTTCCCTCTCTGGAGATTCTTCAACTTTAGGCAAATCAGGCAACTGCGATGTGTCTGGTAGTTTGACCTTGTGTTGTTCGTCTGCAGCAGGTTGTTCTCCAGCAATGCCCAAGGATGCTGCCATCACTTCCAATTCTTGGTCCAACTCCGTGTCTAGTACCATCCGAGAGTCAGTGACTGCGTCTGTAATGTTCTCCATGTTTGAAGTCAAGACTTGGTCTACTTCTCTTTCATAAGCCATTTCGTCTTGCACATTGTCCATCACGTCCTGCACAAAGTCTACGTTCAACTCATTATTTAATTTTTTCAAGATATCGTTACCTTGCTGTAACCCAGTAATGAATTTTTTTTCAATCAGTTTGAACTCGATATTGGATAACATTTCATCCAGGTTGGACAACTGATCATTGGCTCTTGTGATAAGAATTTTCTGATAATGCACTCTTTTAAGCAAGAGTTTGATCTGCGGGTGGCTCTTCACCGGAGACCCAGTCTCTTTACAAGATCGTATCATTTTTTTCAGCTCTGCATTTTCGTTATCTATTAGCTTATATGTGTTATGGGTGAACTTGCTTAGATTGTCTCTTGATTTTTTCAGTTGTAGAATCGCTTTGTCTTGTGAGGTAATTTTCCGGTGCTGGGTGTTGGCACTTGCACTAGCAGACTGTCCCATATCGAGCTGATTTTTTCTGTTTCTTTAGGACTTTTTTGGCAATTAGGTATTAATCTCTTGGACAAGCAAGTTTTTTTTATCAGTGATATCAAAATTCTAATTAGTTGGAACTCTTTTTTTTTTTTTACGCCCGAAAATACAGTATACAAAAAAACAGGAATAAAGTTGCCCAAAGCTCGATCATGTGATGTGGCACATTTCAAAAGTTGCAAAGACTTGATAGATAGAACATCGTTTAAGAGAAAGGTTCATATTCATAGGATTATCAAAACCCGTTAAACTATATATTCATTTACTACTATTCTACATGTGTGCTTTCTTTTTTTTACTTTCAAGCACTCCCAACTGTTTGCTTGCTCACAAAAGAGACTTATAGAGAAGCCAAGGATTTTTCCAAGGCAGCAATGAAAATGTCTGCATGTTTTTCTTCAAAAGTCAAAGTTGGTCTCAATCTAACGGATTTTTCAGCACACCCACCAACGTTACAACCGTTTTTCTTCAAAGTAGCCAACAAGGTGTCTCTTTGTTTGCCGGATTCCAAGTCAAAGGCGATGAAAGTGGCTTTCCCTCTTAGTCTTTGCAAGTATTTTGGATATTTTTCAGCCAATTTGCTCAATTTGTCCATCAAGTAATCACCAACTCTGTTAACTTGAGTTAGTAGATCTTCTTTTTGAATGACTTCACCAATGGTTCCACCAATGATCATGGCACTTGGGTTACCACACCAGGTGTTGAAAACAGAGTAGGCTTTTTGTGGGATGAAATTTTTGTCGTTGAACCAATAACCAGCAGATTGGAATTTTTTAGAGAAAGTAACCAAATCTGGTGGAGGAGTGATGTTGGCGTATTCGTGGCACCACATTTTACCGGTGGCACCAACCCCGGTTTGGACTTCATCAACAATATAAACGACATTGTGTTTTGTGGTCAAATCTCTCAACGATTGCAAAAAGTATGGAGAAGCGTGATTGTCACCACCTTCAGATTGAACCGGTTCAATGATCAAAGCAGCAACTTTGGCAGGCCACGTTTTGATCAAGTTTTCCACAATGGCCAAACATCTGTCATCTTCTTTTTTATTTTCTTCTTCGTGCTTGTCCAATGGGTATTGGTAATATGGGTATTCAGCATGAGGCCAGTTAAAAGCTGGGAAATCCAATTTGTGGACTGGTTTAGAACAAGTGACTGACCCAGAAGCAAACAATCTTCCGTGAAATGCTTTTTTGAAAGACAAGACAGACAATTCTGGAGCACCTGGAGCTTGGTTTTCCATAACGGTTTCTAATTCTTCGTTGGAATGATCAACAGAAAATCCACCTCTTTCTTTGGCTCTGTAGTAGACAAAAGCAGCTTTGAAAGCTTGTTCGTTGGCATCAGCACCACTTTGTGCAGACCAAACATGGGTTTGACCCTTTGGAGCACTTTTCAAAACTTTGGCCAAAATAGAGTCAAAATCTTTACCTGGGAAGTTCCCCAAAGCTGGTCTATCAACAAGAGCTCTAATCATTTCTGGAGATTGAGCAGCTTTGATCAAATCTGGGTTGTTGTACCCAAGGGCAATAGAAGCAATTTGTGCATAGACATCCAAAAAGGTGTTACCATCAGCATCAACAATGTAGTTACCGTTGGATTTTTCGTAGTCACACATGAAATAGCATGGTCTGGTATCGAATTTTTCAGACAATTGGGCCAATTGTTTTTGGGATTCTGGACCTGGGATTTCAGTGGTTTGAACAGTTGGAGCAGTTGGTTCTTTTGGGTATGCAGTGGAACAGTAAGACATTTTTCTTTGATTGTATTTGTGAGTGGTTGATTGGTTGTAAGTAGTAATACTTGTTGATGGGCTTTTTGGTGGGGTTTTTTTTTTCATTACAAAAATATCTAAAATTTAAAGTTATTTTTTATTTACAACCTTTGTGTTTATATACAAAAATGATTTTGATTTCAAAACTTTGTAAGTAAAACACGTTTACCTGCAAATAAATCATAGCAAGTTAAACAAGTTGACTGATCGCATCCCACCTTCCTTTAAAATATTTCCATTCCAACATGTTAATGCCTTTTTATGGTCCTACGTATGATACTAATGATAATACCACCGCATATCCATTGAAACATTGTATTTTAGAATTTATCGATTGATTACGATTAGAATGTATCTCACAATAACGGCGTTTATCTTTTAAAGTTTTTCTTCACTTGGCTATCTTGTCTGCGACGATTCCATCGGGAAAGATAACCAAAATAGTAGTAAATTGCGGAATATGAGCACCATTTCAAAAAACAAAAAACAAAACAAAAAAAAAAAAAACAAACTCGAACTGGAAAAAAACTAAAAATTGGTCAGTTCAATCGTTGTAGCAAAAAAGTTCCTGTGGAAGTTTTCGTTTTTACGAAAAAAGACGGAAACAAGAAAGAAGCAAGATGCTGAATAAAATGTATACAGTGGATGACTATTGTATTATTGTACTATTTTAATTAGCAACTACTGATATTCTCCGATCGAATTGGTTTGATGAGGCAATTTCCTGAATCATACAATACTCGTTATGTGTTTCAGTTAACCATAGCGGAAGAAGAGTACAGTTTGGGTTGGGAAATAAAAACCGTCAAGTTAGAGGCAAGACTTGCAGGAGCGTCTTGGTGGTGGTCAGTGTGTAGTATGAGAATGAATGCTTAGAAAGAATTCACGTGAAGTTGAATCATTTATGTAAATGATCAGCCAAGAAGAATGTGAAGAGATGAGGACAGAGCAAAATCCAAATGACTAATTGCCTTGTTACCGTTAATAGCAATGATGATATTATTTTGCATTTATTCTTTGTGTGTATGTATGTTGATTTACGACGACAAGAGCTTTCAAACATCTGTTTTACAGTTAGGATCAAATAAGCTCTTTTTGCATATGAAAAATGTGCTCGGCAAAAATTTCAATATTTGTATTCGGATTTTGAACCCCATTTTTACAGATAGCGGAAAAAGATCCCCAAAACAGAAAGTTGCTGAACAAAAAGATACGACTGCAATGCCATTAACGGAAGTGATGATAAAACATGATCTTGATAATAAAAACTGAGAGGATATCAACCATCTGTAATCTGTTTGAATCGCTAAGATGGAAAGTCAACAGATTAGTTTGATTTACTTATAAAAATTGTTGAAAGACGTAAATGTCAATTTTTTGGTTATATATAAAATGAGGCATACGAGTCGCAATATTCTTTTTCCGCCTTCCACGCATGTAGTAAATATTAGAGAACTCGTTCCTGTTGATACTAGTATTACCGAAAACCTACAAACTCAATGACACATGGCTTCGTATGCCTTTCAATAGAAAACAAATACTGCCAATATTAAAAAAAAACAACTTAGAACAACACCTCAAAAACCAGTATGACTTGAACTAAACCACCATGTCTCAAACACATTCGCTGGATTAAAGAAAAAGAGGTAGAGAGAAAGAGAGATAGAGGGGAAACGAGATGGAGAGAAAAAAATGGTGCTTGGAAAAAAGTCCAGGCAGCAAGGATTGTAGGAAATACGAGTTTTCTTTTACAGTGCAATAAATTACCTAAGTTGAAAAAAAGCTTGCCAGTGGAGTAAATACTGACAAAAACAATTTACAGTTTTTACTCCGCTATAATATATTTAGCTTAGAACGCTACCAAAAAAAAAAATAGATCAGTATTCATTCTGGAGCAAACTCAAGGTCTCAAATCCAATACTCTTTGAAAGAATTCAAAACGAAATGTTTGCAAAAAGTGAATATTTTGTTTTCAATGAGCATTTTCTAAAAGAAAGGAACTTCTTTCTAATGAGAATATATTTGTCCATCTGGTTTCTATATTGTTTCATCAAAACTGTAGCATTCATTATAGCCACGTTCAAAAAAAAAAAGCATAAAAAGTGCCTATTGTAACATATCATGATGGCCTCGAGATAAAACAAAAATATGCATATAAATATCAAAACAGAGCATTTATGCTATTACACCTGACAAATGCGGTGTGCGTTTTTGCATGCCTTTTAACATAACACATCCTTCATGTCTCTATGTACCGGCCCATCATTATTCAGTGACTTGCTTTTTCTAAGCGGTTGTGCAAACTGGGAAAAGTGCCCAACATTTTAAATTTCCTAACACGCAACATCAACGTTAAAGCTCTTGGCAAACAACTTGATTTTTATATCTTCCTCAAAAGACCTTTGTTGCCGCTTCATCGTTTCAAATTCATTAACATTTTATTTATACATAATACTAAAAGAGAAAAAATAAGTGACATTACGGGTATTTGCATGGCAGGATCACAAGAAAGGCAACAAAAAAACCTTTCGCTTTCCAGGACGACGCAAGTTTAGAAATCAGTGGTGGAGTGGGTCACTCCAATACAATACGTATTAAAAATTGAATGCAGATGGTATGGATAATTTTTACTATGCAAATGCTAGTGGCTAGTATTCAATTAAAAGTCATGGGCAAACTTCTTCTTCGTCCCACATTTCCTCATAACACTCTCCGTTTTCTCCTTGGTAAATCTCTTTTTTGTACAACCATCTTTCACCTCTATTCCCGTTGTTCTTCAAATTCAAGTAATCAACCTTGTCAACAATCAAACACACAATACCAAAATTAGGCAAACCAACTTCTTCTGTTTGTCCATCAACACCTCTGTTAATTTTGTCAAGTTTTTTCTCCAAGTCGTCGTTTATCCGCAACCCAGGCTCAGGTTTCCTGTATTGTGACCTTGATGTTTTGCTCAAATTCATCCAGTGTCTTTGTAGTTCTAAAAACCATTCTCTTTCTGTTGGTGGAGCATAAGTGTCGATGTCGATATCTTTGTTTTCTTCCAAATCCTCGGTGACTTCGTATATCTGCTCATCCAAAGATTCTGTGTCACTGTGATCATTGTGGGATTCAGCGGAAGATGCCGTGGATTTCACATCCACACCATTTGTTTGCAAAGTTGCATTCGCATTGTTGCCCGTTTTCTTCGATTCCTTTTGTTTCAACAAAGACTCCATTTTTTTCAAAACTGATTTAGTGTGGCCACCGCAAATCGAAGGGGACACAACAAGATTGTTGATGACGGCAGGAGCATGCGAAAGCGTGGAGAGAGTTTCCAAGCTGATCACCACTTGTGTGGACCCGCTCAATCGGTACTGTTCCATCGTGTCTGGGAAATAAAAGCACGCTTCAAACACACCGCCATTATCTTTGATATCCTGGAGTTTTTCACTTCTTAAATCAGTAACATACGTCAAAATATTCGACTTCTTATCGTTAAAAAGGAAATCACGGAAAACAACAGTACGACAAGAAGGTCTTACTATGATTGGTTTCTTTCTTTTGATTTTATTCACCTTGCTATGCACAGAAGCGTTCACAGAAGCGTTGTCAGAAGCGCTATCTGAATCTGAATTGATCTCTTCATCACTTTCGTCACTGGAAGAAGAATTGTTCTCGTCATGCACAGTGCGTAACGTGCTTATTTGGAAGGGCAAAAAAGGCCCACTTGTGTGATTTTTTAACGACTGGATAAACGGTGGTACCCAAGGTGCCAAATGATGAATCATGGTTTATGTCGTTCAGGTGTTTTTTGTTATGGGTTTAGACTGTTCAGCCGATTGGGTGGGCGTAGTCCGATGCTGTTATTTGATGGTCTATGGTTTTTTGCACTCCCGGTAGAAGCTTTTTATACATTCAAATATACACGGCTTCAAGTAAAATGTTCGAGCCCAAAAGAATCCTACCCACATGTGCATAAGTTTTTTAAAAGTGTAAAAGATTAGAATAGGATTGGCAAAAAAAAAGCAAGCAGTTCCGTACACTTTGGTTGCAAATGCATCAACATAATCGACATCAAGTGTCAGTCTTGTCACTTTTCAGATGTCTCCCCGATTGTATGCCAGTGCTAAAATGCGTCATGATTTTTTGCTGCCATTTTTTCTTTTCTTAATTTTTTTTTCTAATTTTTTTTTCTAATTTTTATTTTTGTCTTTTCTTTTTCGGAAACTAAAGTTTCCGGTCAATCATTTTAGTGTGGGTCATAGGAGAGACAAAAGATGAAATGCTCCGGTTGGACCTTTTCCGGAAAAGTTTGGTTTGTAATTCATATGTTGTTTCTACGTTACTTACAAAAGGGAACAAGGCTGATGTTATAATTTATAATTGGGGGGTGCTAGCGTCAAGACATAATATGCTCTCCATAGAAAGATAAACAAATCAAGGACCATTGTCAAGTGTTGCGTTAGTCGTTGTACATATATTCTTTATGAATGTTTTCTATCATTTGTTTTTGTTCTTGCGGTAGACCTACTATCTGCTCTGGCGCAATCTCCAAGATCTGCCTTATGACACTTGCCTCTTGGTCGTTCATGTGCAATAACTTTTGATCGATGGCTGGACGTTTCAAGTTAAGTCTATCTTTATGTGACAATGCCACCGGAACGACCTGAGCAGGAGGTCCTGGCTGCAACACAACTGGCATTTGGCCCGATCCCATTTGTTGCTGTGGAGAGTACTGCATTTTGCTCTGTTGCTGTTGCTGTTGTTGCTGCTGTTGCGTTTTCTGCATTGCACTCGCTTCAAGAGCTTCTTGAATCAATGTATCTATATATTTCACGTCTAACAAATCGTACTCGTACAACAGTTGAGAAATCGCTTTGCAAACATCATCGTTTCCAGACAAAAACTGCTCAAGTTGCTGTTGCAAGTTGATGTTGATGCCCTGTTGGGATTGCGCCAGGTTTTTCAAGTTGGCTACAATCTCAATCAGCTGTGGAGCAGGAACTTTGGCCATTGTTTCATCTATGCGTTTTTCAGTGCCCTGGGCATGAATCGCAAAATTGTCAGGTTTGTATGGAGGAAGTAGTGTTGATGCTTTGGTCAAAACATCAGGCAAGGTTATCACTGCTGGTGGGACCAATTGCGCAGGAAGTGACCCAACAGAAGGCGCATGATCGCTGGTTGAAGAAAAGGCACCGCTTTTACTAATACTACTACCGCTGTTGTTGTTGCCATTAATTCCTCCAATGGACGAAAAGTCTTGCAAAGGAACAGCTTGCAACATCTCTTGCGGTAATATAAACTGACCATTTTCTCTCGGGAAATGAGTTCTGGTCAGATTCAAACTTTTCGGATGGCGTGGATACTTGTTATCTGTGACCATTGCCATTTCGTATGCACATGGCAATGGAGGTGTTATCTGCGAAATAAGCATCATAGCACGCGAGCATTCGGCATGGTTTTTATAAACAACAGTGTATTTAAGTAACTTGTTTGTACGCGGGTCTCTTGATTCGTCAAGTTTAACAATATCCCCTGAGCCAGCAAACAAACTCTCAATCGTTTGCAATGTCCAGCTGCTAGGTGTTCTTGTCACGGCAATTCCCCTGGTCAATCTTTCCGGCGTGTTTGTGTGTCTATAAACTCTTGTTCTTGGGTCATATGGACCCTTTCTATTGTTTGGCGCAATGTTTCTGTTCAAATAGTTGTTTTCCAGTGTGACATTGCTTGCCATTGGAGTGGTATTATTCATACTTTGCATCATCTGATTTTGCACAGATGTCATCATTTTTTTTTAGTCGGTTCTTAAATTTTCCAACTTAATACTAGTTTTTTTCAAATAAAGTCTTTTGATTTGTCAAGGTTTATTAATGTTCAATGCAGGAAAACAATAAACAAAGTACTAATACACGTCGAGGGAGGGGACTCTGTTTTTTGTTTTTTGTTTTTTGTTTTTTGTTTGTTTTTTTTTTTTTTTTTAAGCTCTCTCTTTAGAAGAAAGTGGTTTTATATACTTAAGTAAGCTCTCCGGTAA
>ERZ794936.769-NODE-769-length-12509-cov-13.921953_pt1 | contig 12509 bp, 9 predicted proteins | sample MGYA00511083_ERZ794936 | MGnify/ENA primary metagenome ERZ794936 (study PRJEB30137, sample SAMN04331409) | food metagenome | isolation source: Y2 must sample point D1 replicate A | place: Australia: South Australia | collected 2014 ... | reverse complement strand
GGGTTCTCACCTGATACGTCCATGTCATAACAACTCCAGATAGCAGTAAATGAAGATAAAACCCCTGCATGATTTCACGGAGAGCACAGTACAGGAAGAAGGAAAGCTCACGGTTGGGGAAACTTCAGAGGCAGTATGCTGACTGGAAGGAGAAGGGGCAAAGTGCTGAAGCCGGATTTAAGAGCAGGATCACAGCTTATATCAGTAAATCAGAGAATTTCTAATTCAGATTAAGTCTGTCTTATTGATAATTTTCTGAACGAACTGGAACTATGAAAAAGGGTAAACAAGAAAAGTTGAGGTTCAGGGAAGGATAAACACAATTACGGGTGAGGAAGTTGACTAAAGCTGAGTATTATTTGAAGTTAATAATTAGTTGGGCTTACGTAGACACACAGGCATCTCTTACTAATATAATTAAGAGGTGGATGAGTGATGGGATAGAAAAAGAGGAGATGCTAAAATCACTGTGATAAGATTTAATAATCAATTAGCAGTACTTATCGTGAAGGTCTGCAGGCAGAGGGAACGGACTTCGATCCAAAATGAAGGAGATACCGTCTGATTGAAAGTTAAAAATATTCGCACCTATGACCACCTATAATATTACTTACCGCCAATAATTTAATGATAAACGGGAGTTTGAAATCTGGCCCCGCCCTACCGATACCAAAAAGATTGAAATTAATTGAACACTAACAGTAAAAGTAAAATTACCGAGGAATATATCATAATTAAAAAAGACTCCGGTAGAATATACCAGGAGTCTTCGATAAGATGAAACCCTATGAATTACTCAATAAAGAGGAATAAATTAACATCATAAGATACAACTGACCATTGAACCAAAATATCATTAATTAATTTTTTAACATTAAATCAACATGAAATTTTAAATGCAATGAAGAAAGTGTAAAGACAAGATATTTCATATTAGAACTGTGAAAATATTATTTTCCTTTCGGATATTGAACTATTTTTTTCTATATAGTGCTATGTCGCTATCACTTATTGAGTTAGGAAGTTTCCTTGCAAAAAAACATCCGCTGTCAAGTACCTTTCCCACATCCTCCATTGTTAAAACTCTGGGAAATTCTGGTCCGGTATCCCAATCTATATATCTTAATGAATTGGATCTTATTTCACTACTTTCAAAAAAAACAGCATCCGGCCAGGTTTTAATAATAGAGTGAAAGAAAACCTCATCGCAACAGTAAGAGTGAATAAAAGATTCATAGTACCAGGGGTTTCTTTCAATATAATCAATTGTGTATTTTACTGCGCGATTAGACATACCAAACCAATTACTTCCTTTATACAACTCAGGGAATTCATTGAAATTTTTATAGTACACTTTATTTCTTAAGAACAAGGGTCTTACAAACTTATATAGTTTAGCCAGCAATTTATCAGCTAAATTTTTGTTTCTTTTGAAGTACCAGGAAGGATAAATGTACTTAACTCTATGCGAAGGGTTGACATAATTATCGCCCTCCCCCTGAAACTCAAAAAATTCACTACCAGAATTAACATTGATGAAATCCTGGAACTTCCCCTGAGTTTTCAGAGGAATATCATTTCCTGAAAGGAGGAAAAAATAATCGAAATCGAAATTGAGTGAATATCTTAAAATTTTATGAGTAACATCGATCTGACTCGATGTCCCCCAAACGATATCAACCCTGTCCTTAAATAGGAGAACATTATCTGACTGTAAAAAAATAAAATCTTCTATATCAGACTTTTTATCGACATGAATAATAATAAAGTTAGATTTGCAACTTGATAACTCTTTAACTGTATATATTAAAGGCTGGGTGACCTCATGACAAATTATTGCATAAAAAAACATCATTAACTGACCTCTTTTAAAAGAAGTTTTTTAAAAACACAAATAAAAAATCCAATTAAATAGCTTTTATCGTGAACAATCAACCATCTAGATTAACTCAAAGGAAAAAGCTAGAGGTTAAAAAGGCTTTGTAAATCACATTTATGTTCGAATATGAGTCGAACCACCAAGATATAAAACCTGTGCATAATATTAGATAGATCAAATAGCATATATATTATTTAAAAATAACACATGAAGAAAACAAAGGCATAGAATTAGGAATGAAAAACCTTCCTTTACTAAAAAGCAAAAAAGATATAATTAATTCGCAGTGTTAACTATTGCATTATAATCTTATTTTAAAAAACACCACAAATATTCACAAGCAGGGTTTAAACTATTTAGCTTTATTTTAATGATTGGGTTTTTAAAGCACTCTTTAATACCGCGATATTTTTTGGGATATTGAAAATATTCAGATGAATTGTAAATATCTCAGCTTTATTATAAAAATAATTAATAACAGTAAGTGATAACATTTCGCATAATAATGCACCCCAGGCTGCACCATAAATCCCATGCTTCATTATCAAAAGCCACGATATGAATATAGTGAAGATTGCTGTAATCAATGATTTCTTTGCCTCGAATTTATAACCCCCTTGAGAAATAATATATCTAGCGGCAACAACTCCTAATGAGGAAAGTATAGTTACAGGTATTAGTATTAAAGATATAGAATAAACCTGACTATATACTTCACCATAAAGATGAGTAATGACATATTTACCTAAAACCAAAAACAAAATGAAGTAACTACCACCAACGAGAATTAAAATCATGGACAGGAAAGAAGCTATCTCATAGCTAGTTTCTTTCTTTGATCCATACAGCATAGGAGTAAGAGACGCGATGATAGCACTATTCACAAAGCTCCATGAGGTACCTAATGCGATAGCTACTGAATAAATTCCCAGAGCGAACATAGAATCGAATTTTGATAAGAGAACCCGACCAACATTCAAATATACCATAACCGACACTGTCGATATAACCAGACCAAAGCCAGAAGAAATACCATATTTTATAAGCGTAAACTTCGGCTTATAAAAAAAAGTATAATTTTTATTATTTTTTTTAAAAATACAAAAACGGATAACGAAAGGAATTAAACCTTGGGCAACAATTGGAATAGAGAGGTATTCCGGGGATAACTTCATCTCAACTATAAGATAACGGATTCCAAAAGAAATAGAAAGACCAATGACGTTAGCAATGACATTTATATGAGATCTTAAAGTTGCTTCATTGAAAGTATTAAAATAATCAATTATAACAAAGAAAGTTGATATCCCCACGGCTAGCGAGAAGATAAAAGTTAGCCTGTCATATTCGAAATAAAAGTATAAGATTACTAGAACACTGGTAAGGAAAAAAGAAATAACTTTGAATAAAGCAAATGACCTCAGGAAATTAACCCCATTCATTGGGAATTTAGAAATTAATTTCACACCGATAGTGTCACTCCCCCAGAATACAAATGCCTGAAGGACTGAGAAATATAGGATTGCCGTGTTAACCTTACCAAAGTTGGCTGGGCCGATATATTTGGCAACTGCAGAAGTCACCAGGAATAAACCAGCAATAGAAATAATTCTTTCTGAGAGAAGCCAGATTGTATTTGATATAATCCTGTTTCGCATAAATTTCATATTAATAATATAACCTGTAAATACGAGGGCAGCTAGTGGCGATCTAACGAATATAATATCTTAAGTAGACTGACTGGCAGTAACCTCGGTATTACACGCATAATAAAATAAAGCAGGGCCTTAGGACCTTTGGAAATCCTTAGTTCGCGTTTTAATTTATAAAGTTGAATTTCACTATTTATATACTTCAGACCTCGTCTTTTGAGCATCGTACTACTGTCTACTCGAGCCTTAACCAGAATATCCTCGAGGTTCATAATATTTTTATTTTCTGAAATCAGCCTTAGCCAGAGATTATAATCCTCCATATAGTAATGATGAATATAGCTACCCGAACGGATGATATCCTCTTTCCTGAACATAACACTCATATGATTGAAGGGATTTTTTTTCTCTGAAAATTTTCTAATAGAAGGATAATCCAGAGGAAGTACCTTTAACCTTTCTTCATTATTCTCATCAAACTCAATTATTCCACTACCAACCATCACTAGCGTTGGATCTTTAATGAACTCATCGATCTGACGTGCAAACCTGTCAGGAAGACAAATATCATCAGTATCCATCCTTGCGATAATATCATATGAACAATTTTCAATTCCCAGGTTTAAAGCTCGTCCTAAACCAACATTATTTTCAATGGGAACTATTTTTATATTCAGTACCGTTATATACTTTTGGAAAACATCCCTTAGTTCTTCCGGTATAGGTCCATCCAAAACCAGAACAACCTCATCTGCTTTTAGTGTCTGATATACCAAACTATCGAGGCACTGGATAAGATTATTTGCAGTTTCTTTATGGTAGAGAGACATCAATACGGAGAATTTATTTTTTTTCATCATTTAATACATCACACCATGAAGAGTAAATTTTACTTTCACTAAAATCTTCTGAATTTATCAGGGCTTTGCAGGAAAGATTTTTTTTAATATTCTCGTCGGACATTAACAGATTCAAATGCTTAATATAAGATTCATCATCATTATAGTCTATTAAATACCCATCACCATTAATCAGCTCTGATGGACCAGAAGGACAATCAAAAGCAATTACAGGAAGCCCAAAGCTCTTGGCTTCAATTAAAACCATTGGTAACCCTTCATATCTGGAGGTCATCAATAAGCATGCTGCCTTGCGGTAATAATCCTGAATATTCTTTGTTGCATGGCAGAGTTCAACATTGGTTATGTTGTTGTTCATGATAAATGATTCTAACGTTGAACGTTCATCACCATCACCAAGAATCAATAACCGCCAGTCATCAGTTTGACTTTTACTCCAGATTTTTAGAAGACGAAGGAAATTTTTTTGATGGGATAAACGCCCTACAGCAATAGCTAATTTTTTCTGAAGGGGAGATGACAGCTTTGATGCTTCTAAAGCAGGGTAAGGAGACATGTTTTTTATTGATGTCACTTTACTTTTTTTTATAAAAGGTGTGCTGGCGATATAACGACTATCGCTTTCAGTCAGTGTTACTATTCGATCATAAAGAGAATAGCAAGATAATTTAAGAAACTTGATGTGCTTAGGGAAAGATTTTATCCCAACATGATCAGAACATATAATTTCATTCTTTGCGAATAAAAGCCTGGACAATATAATATATTGAACAGAAAGTTTGCCCATCGATATTACGATTATTTTGTTACCAGTCCTTTTCTCATTTTCAATGATTTTTTTTATGGCCATAAGCCTGCTTAAAGAACCATAACTTTTTAGAGCAACATCATCATTCAGTTTATAGTAAGCTTCTCCATCAGATAATGAGTGAACTATAACTTTATGTCCCCTGGATGAGAACGTATTTGACAGCATAGATAAAACCCTATCAGTTCCGCCACTGTTAGAGACCCCATCAATTACAAATGAAATACCCATAATACCTCAAAGTTATTTTTCTTTAGCTTTTAAAATATGACCAACTGTTCCAGTTAACTGAAAAAAAATATAATTATTTTATCAGTCGAGAGATGCAATTTAACAGTTATTTTTTCACCCAGGAGAATAATTTTTTCGCCATTAAGGATATCGGAACTGAGAATTTAATTAAAACCAGAAAAATTTTAGCGGTTGAATTTAATGAGCCGGAGGATAAAATATTGGCACAAGTGAAATATTCTTTATTTATAGCGCTTTTCAAAGCCTTACCATCCAGTAAGGGGGCCTTACTACTATTACATATTACATTAAACGTAACAAAGACAAAATGGAATAGATAAGAATTGATATAAGCCTTTTTTATCTCCCCAGCTTCTTGGTCTCGCAAATCATTATATAGCTTCGCAAGAATAATTTTCTTATCATCAATACGACGTCTGTCGAAACTTCGCATAATTGAGCCATTTCTGATGCGATATACATATAATTCATCATCTATGAAATCGACTTTTCTCCCTTTAAATAATTTATAAAAAATAGCATAATCTTCATATAATAATCCCTTAGGGTATTTTATATTCATAAATATACTACTTTTATAAAACTTACCCCAGGGATTAGGCTCAAGCTCTATTGCCTCAATGCAGAGAGTATCTATGCTTCGATTTTTCAGGCTGCTTGCATTATATCTTGTATTACTGGCAACATCCGCATCATCGAGTTTTTTATAGTTGAACACTATAATATCATTGTCCCCGATAGATCTCATGCATGTCGACAGGCAATCTTCTGTGATCATATCATCACCATCAACAAATATGATATACTCCCCGGAAGATAGTTCTAGCGCCCTGTTTCTTGCTTCTGAGACACCCTTGTTTTCAGTGTTAAATAGTTTAAACCTTTCATCACTACGAATGAATTCATTGATTATTTTTTCTGAGTTATCAGTTGAACCATCATTCATGATGATAACTTCGAAATTAGTGTGAGTTTGTTTCCTGATACTTTCAAGACAATCTGAAATATATTTTTCAAGATTATATACTGTAACTATAATCGATATCATGGGTATATACTTATATTTCTTCAGCTAAAATGAGACTAAGTACGCTTTCTGATGATAAATTTTTTGCGAAATTAAATTTGTAATTCATCTTGAAAACACCAGGATTAATGGCATGAATTTTATCTGAGAGTAAGGGAGTCATATCACTCTCAACATTGTCCTGCAAAAAGTACATATTGTTTGTGAAGTTTTTATTATTTTCAATATCACGGCGTAATTCTGAATTTGAACTAACGATACCATCCAAAATATAATCGACCAAAAAATAATCAACAAGCTTGTTTTCTGTTATCCAATAACGATATAGCCTATTCATCATTTCTTTGGCAGGAGCATAACCTTCCGGCACACCAATAAAAAATATACTCCACCGTCCCTTAGAAATATATTTAGCATCTTCCTCGGCAGGTGTTTTCAGGGTAAGGAAGCCATTCGGATTTTCTAAGGATAATGTTTTCGTCAGATATATGGTGGAATCCATCCATAATCCGCCATAAACGGCGAGCAATGCCCATCTCAGGATATCGCTAAAATGTGTTCTTGTAATCTCACCTGACGCATACTTTGTTAAAATATGCTCTGGCAATGTTATGTATTCGCTGATATTACTTTCACTGATTACAGTAACGGTATAGTCCTCAGGGACATGTCGTTTAATTGAGGCAATACATGCCTTAACCAGTGGCGGTGCATGTTCTTCTCCCTGTAACCATAATACCCAAACATGCTTGATATTCTGACTAAGGATCTTCTTTTCTGTTACAAACTCGAATTTTTTATTTTTGAGAATCGCCGATACTTTAGACTGTATAATTCTATGTAACAGACTGTTTATTTTTTCCCTTAAGTGTACATTACGAATAAAAAGAAAGGATATTTTCCTCAGGCCTTTCGCAAATTTAATCATCATTACTTTATTTCCCCAATTCATGTCCAATCCAGTCACCATCGGAATTTATATATTTCAACTTACTCTCGAAATCTTCTTCACTTCTGTTCAGATAAAATACAGGGGGCGTTACTAATGACTTCCACATTTCACCTAACATAATCGGTCTTCGCTGCAGATAAATTGTTGAAAGTGATAAATTTAGCAATGAGAAAACAAAAACAAACAACATGTATTTTTCAAGTGATTTCCTTTTGGAAAGGAGAAAAGATATCAGGTAGAAATAAACACCCAACTCTATGAAGTACCGATTAAATGCGATATAAAAGGACGAAAAAAGAAAACAACCACTTATATAAAGAGATACAAAGCTGTTGTATTTTCGTGTACTTTCATTTTCATGGGTAAATGAAAAAATAAGAAGTACTGCAGCTAACATATAATTATAATAGCTAACCATATTTTCATGCAGGTTTGTACTCGCATCAGCAAACGAGTCATTATCCACGTATCCATTTATAGCATACTGGCTTATACCGCCAAGACTGAAGTTACCCAGGATATATGGAACTATCAACTTACCTGACATTATTGATGCAACGACTAACAGAGGTACGTGTTTTTTTTGTATTTTAATAAAAAAAGATGCCACTAATATCATAAAGGAAAATATCATCGCAAAATGAACTAGACATGCAATAATCAATAATATCATTGATCTTAACATGTTATTTTTACTTGCAAAAAAATAAGATGACACCCCCAGTATAACAAATGAGACGCCCCACCCCATTCTTAAACCTAGTGCAATAACAATGATATTAACAAATGAAAGATAAAATATATAATAATATTTAAGTTTACTATCGGTAGCATCGTAGTTTTTATTAACAGCCATCTTTAGTGCAGTCAGATGATTAAAGACCGAACTAGTAACTACAATGACTGATACATAATAAAATGGTAGTCCTGCTTTTTTAATGAGAAGGGTCAATACATAATATATAACATCGACATGTCCCTGAATTGCTTCGCTTAAGGTTGTAGTATCTCCATAAATATTATAAGTCTCATAAAAGCGTCGGGAGAGATCTTCGTATGGAGGAATCATTGTTACTATTATCCCGGAAAACAATGATATCAATGCTATACTAAACCCCTGGTTCTTACGGGTGAAATTTAGAATTACACCTAAGAAGCCTAAGATAGGGCATAACATAAGTAATATAAATGATCTGAGAATCTTGATATTTATTGTCATAGCATGGCTCGGTTCAATATGCTCCGTCTTTTCCCAAAACTACTGATATTGTTTTGAATAGAATCACAATATCATTCCACATTGACCAGTTTTTTACATACCAGGCATCAAAATAGACCCGGGTTTCATAATCGACATCACTGCGGCCGCTCACCTGCCAGAGCCCGGTCATACCTGGCTTACTCATCAGGTAGTAATCGACCTGGTCATGATAGCGTTCCAGCTCTGCCTGAATAATCGGTCGCGGCCCGACCAGACTCATTTCACCTTTCAGTACATTAAACAACTGAGGTAACTCATCCATACTGGTACGGCGTAATACATCGCCGATACGCGTGATACGGGGGTCATTTTTCAGCTTAAAGGTCGCGTTCCACTCTGCTTTGGCCTCAGGATCGGTAGCCAATAGCTGTTCCAGCAATTCTTTCGAGTTAACGGCCATCGAACGGAACTTCAAACATTTAAACGGTTTACCGTGCTTCCCGATGCGTTCATGGCCGTAAATAGCCGGACCACCATCTTTTTTTACTTTACTGCGGATATAAAGCAGTAATGGTGATAACAGCACAATAATCGCCAGCGATGCAGTGATATCAAAAGCACGCTTCACAAAACGGGAGGACCATTTTGCCAGGTTCTGATGCACACGGAAGATCATTACTTCGTGGCTAAAGATAAAAGACATATCCGTACTGTCCAGCGGCATACCCCGTAGTGTCGGGATCACCGAAACATAGCGGTAGCCTTTAATCATCAGCTCTCGTAACCAGGTATTGCGTAACTTGCTCTGGTGGTTCTCTACGGCTACGATAAACTGCATCCGTTTATCTACCTCTTTGCCCAGCCAGTCACTTTTATGGTGCAGCAGCGGTATTCCCTGTAATTCATTCTTATCAGTCATGGCAGAGTCGCTATTTATAAAAGCGATAACCCGCAGCCCCATATTGGCTTCACTGCTGATTGCCTGCCAGGCATCGATCGCATTTTTTCCGCTGCCGATAATGATGGTATCCCGCTGCCAAAGTCCTGCTTTGTTTAGCAGTTTTTTAGTCAGCATCCGTAATGCCGGCACCATGATCAGGATCAGTATCCAGGTCAGTACCCAGAGATAACGGGAGAAATACCACTTCGCGAAAGCGACAATAGCAATTTCAAATACTGCGAAGATAATCAGTGTGCGTAATATCTCTTTCAGCTCAAACCAGAACGTCTTGCGGTAAAAGTAATGACGTAACCGAAAGGCAAACCAGCCAATACAGCATACTGCCAATCCCCAGTGCAGGTTAATCCAGCCTTCGGTAGGGCCGTCAGGAATACGTTGCGGAAAATGACTCAGGGTCAGTTGTAAAATTCCCCTGGCAATATAAATCGCCAGGGTAAATCCAATAAAATCAGACAGGATCAGCATTATACTGACCCAAAAATTGCGTGTTACGCGCGTCATGGTTTCCTCACCAGCATCCCGTGCCCGGGGAGATAATAAAGCGAATGGATTAAAAGGATTCAGTAAACAGGCAGGATGAATTCGTCTGCTGAAATTAACGGCCCGCCTGGCGGGCCGTTTTTACTACTTTTTATCGTCGTAGGAATAGCCATAATGGCTATAGCCATAGCCGTAATAGCTGCTGGCTTTTTTGATAACACCGTTCAGAATACAGCCCTTAATTTCTATCCCGCTTTGTTCAAAGCGTCTGACACTGACTTCCATCTCTTTCGCGGTGTTCTGCTCGAAACGGGCCACCAGCAGGGTGGTGCCGGCATAACGGCCGATAATTGCGGCATCCGTTACCGCCAGGATTGGCGGGGTATCCACCAGTACCAGATCGTAATTCTGACTCGCCCACTCAATCAGTTGCTGAAAACGTGAATGCATCAGCAGCTCTGCCGGGTTTGGCGGGTTAGCACCACGGGAGATAAAATCAAACCCTGCCGCCGCTACCGGTTTAATCCCCTGCTGTACCGTGGATTTACCGGAAAGAATATCCGACAGCCCATGCTCTGTACCGTGGTTGAAAATCTGATGGGCATAACCCTTACGCATATCCGCATCGATAAACAGTACCCTCTGACCGCTTTGGGCGATCACAGCTGCCAGGTTGGTGGTAACAAAGGTTTTACCGGCGTTCGGGCTGGCACCGGAAATCATCAGAACATTATTACCGGCCTCCATCATGGCAAAGTGCAGGCTGGTACGCAGGCTACGTATCGCTTCGATAGCCAGGTCGGCCGGGTTATCCACTGACAGGAAACTGGTATTTTCCTGTTTCTTACCTTTTACCTTCAGAGAACGTTTAGGATTTTGACGTGCCATCCACTCAGAGACCGGGACACTGGCGTAAACATTAATCCCCAGCTCTTCCAGCTGTTCCGGTGATTCAATCCCACGACGCAGAAATACCCGTAATAACACCAGCCCGACAGAAATTAATGCTCCCAGAACAATCCCGATAATTACAGTCAACATTTTCTGTGGTTTAACGGGTTTAGGCTGAGTCACTGCATCATCTACAATACGCACATTACCGATAGCACTGTTTTTGGCGATATTTAGCTCCTGCTGACGGTTCAGCAATTGCATATAAACTGCACGGCCAGATTCAACATCCCTGCTTAATTGCAACACTTGCTGTTGTGCTGCCGGCATTTTGGATACTTGCTGACTTAAGCGGGCCTTTTCTTTTTCCAATGTCGCTCTTTTTTCTAACAAGGCTTTGTAGGTTGGATGATCTTTAGTGTATAGCTGAGATATTTCTGCTTCACGGAAAGTCAGTTCATTCAGCTGATTATCAACATTAACAATCTGGTTTAATGCAGATTGCGTCTGCATATTTAAATCGACAGAATCGCTTCGCTTGCGGTAAGCACTCAGTTTATCTTCAGCATTATCCAGCTGAGCTCGTACCTGCGGTAATTGCTGATTCAGAAATTCCAGACTTTTACTGTCCTGTGCTGCCTGCAAATCAATATTCTGTGCCAGATAATTATCACTAATACTTTGCAATATTTTTTGGACTTGTTTCGGATCACTCCCTGCCAAGGTCAGGTTTAGCATCCCGGTATCTTTCCCCTGGTCAACCGCAGAAAAAGATTGTTTCAGGTTATTAATAGCCTCCAGCCAGCTAATATAGTTAACAGTAAATTCGGTACCCGGCACTGCCTGAAGGTCGCTAATCAGCAATGACAACCCCTCAGCTTCCAGTAACTGACCAATATGGCCCTGCAGATGATAACCACCACCGGTTAATCGATAATTACCGTTTTCTTCTGCCGTCAGTGTCAGAGTGGGTACTTTTCCAGCCTGTGGAGCGACATAAATTCTTCCAACAGAAACACTTCCTGGTTGATGACCGGTCAATCTTGCCCAGCCACGCCCTATTACAGGGAAATACTTCTGTTCTACCTGAGCCTGTAAATTCAGATCATCGACAGTTTTACCCAGGATCATTCGTGATCCTAGCAAAATGACTTCGGGGGCTGATTCCGGCTGGCTGTCAGGTAACATCTGGCTCAGACTATTAATCAGTGAATTACCCTGCTTTTGCTCGACCTGAATCAAGGCGTTAGCCTGGTAGACCGGTGTGGCAAATAATGCATAAAGAATGGCCAGCACAGTAAACAGTGCGGTAATACTGATAATCAGTTTACGGTGGTCAATCAGCTCACCTATCAGGCGACCCAGATCGATTTCATCGCTGTCCGGCGAAGCCGGCTTATTTGTTAAAGAAGGAGACATGCATTTACTTCCTAAAGTTATCCGCCCAGCTTGCGGGTCCATTCCGTGGCGGACTGGTCCAGTAGCTGATACACAAATTCAAACGCTTCCATACTCTGGCGATACGGATCCGGGATCTCTTTATTCC
>ERZ794936.768-NODE-768-length-12522-cov-32.680677_pt1 | contig 12522 bp, 10 predicted proteins | sample MGYA00511083_ERZ794936 | MGnify/ENA primary metagenome ERZ794936 (study PRJEB30137, sample SAMN04331409) | food metagenome | isolation source: Y2 must sample point D1 replicate A | place: Australia: South Australia | collected 2014 ... | reverse complement strand
AAATACTAAAAAAAGCTGCACCATATTTGACTTCGATTTTGAATTTCTATTATTTTCCAAAATAATTTTTGACTTCGATAGCAAATCATGAAATTTCTTTTTTCTTTTTTTTTTTTTTTTTTTTTTTTTTTTTTTTTTTTTTGTTGTTGTGAAAGAAAACTGTCCGAGGTATAAGAGTTAGACCGAACTCAGTGACCGGTGTCCGAACAGATAATGCCCGAGTATGTTTGCGTCATGTGATGCAATATCTCTTTTCTTTTTCAATTAAACTGATAACCTTTTCATAAAAATGACTAGGCATTGGGTTTAGAGATGGATTACAAGATGCTTGGAATGGCAGAAATAGAGCAACCAAACAAGATCCACGATAAACCACCACCACACAATGCCGCAAGCCTCAGGTAAATTAAATAAAAATAAGAAAGGTCACAGAGTGACGAAAAGACAAACTAACTTAAGAAAGGCAGCACCTTTGCAATTGAAACCTAAATCTGTTCACAAGGGGCTACATTTACACAAATTGTCAAGCAAATATTCTATCACTGAACAAACTGAAAAACTGGTTGCTTCAAAAGTCGGGCATTTAGAGGTTTTGAAAGGTACGAGAAAGGAAATTGAAAAACAAAAGAAACAGAAAGCTTTGAAAGATGCCAAGAAGGGGAAATAAAGTGCGACTTTCTTTCTTTCTTTCTCTCTTTCTATTAATTTTTTTTTTTTTCCAAATTCATGTAGGTTGATTATGATCATTCCATTTATTTACACGGTGTATAGTATAACTTTATTTGATCAGTTTGTATTCAAAGGGCCACCATTTGTTCAAAATCAAGTTCATCACAAAGGAGTATGTTTGAGAGCTGATCCAGTATAAAACCAAAAGTTCTGGCTGTTGGAACGAAGTAAACGTCAATAACATGGCGAAAAACCTTGAAATATTGGTAAAACTGTTTCTCAAATTTGTAGAGTTTTGACTGATTTCAAAATGATTTCTCAGTTTCAAAATTTTGGCATACATCTCACAATTGGACAAACTTAGAAATCCCAATACTGAAGAGAAAACAATGGGACTTAAGGGCAGACCATTGTTCAAAGAGGTCAGAATCGGGTCGTGGTCTAACACCAGGGGATTGTTTCTCAACCCATAACTGATCGTTATCCATAACGGGAACTGCACTAGCGGCAAAACAATGTTTTTCCACATAGACACGTTGCAATGCTTGAACAATTGTTTTTGTCTTTTTCTTGTTTCTTTGACCGATAACAGTATGATCTGTTCAGGGGATAGTTTATGGTTGGAAACGTTGTTTGAGTATGCCAATTTTGATTTGAAAACAGGCGACATGGCTTTGACAATGGGTTTCAACTCATTTTGTTTGATTAACCTTTTTCGCTGCCAGATGGAAAGTGGGAAAGTAATGCATGTTCTGACTATGATTGTTGATACAGGAATGAAAACGGGCCATGATAGTCCAGACTTTTCTTTTAGCGCAGTGATGAACTTGGGAATTTCAGGATATGTTTCTGGGTATTCGTGTTTCGGGGTATTTAGCAATTCACTAGGAATCGCTTGTGGTGACCCCGAGTTTTGTTTATCTGTTTGACTCATTTCAGCCGAGTGGTATTAATATTCCGGTGGTGTCTCTTATGCTCAAAATGGAATATGTCTTGGTAAAACCGGTTGCTGCCATTGGATCTATCATTGCAGCCATTATCACAATAAGTTATTCATCAATATCATTAGAGAGTTACATCTTTAAAAATTTTATAGTAAAAAAACGGCGTCGGGTATCTTTGTATTTTTATAGTTAGAAAATCACTGTCATTCGAATATATAAAGTCCAAGAGAAAGATGCCACTAACAAATATAATTTAAACACACTGCTACACATTCTCAATTGTATAACTACAAAATTTCCTGCTCAAGTAAGAGACACGCTCACTCCACATGACTACCGTCTCTAGGAATATAGTGCGGAAGCAGGTCTACCACATCAACGGGCAATCTCCCGTCCACTTTCACAGCGTACAACCCCTGGTGGAAGTTGTCTATTCTTAGCCATCTGGCACACCACGACTTGTTTGGCTTGCACATACCAACGTACCCTTCAAAACTAGGAGATATGCAGTCAATTGTGTCCACTCCAGCTTTATCAAATATAGACTGACAGTTTGCACACCCCTTGGACACAAATTCGGCTTCTGTCTGGACCAACCCACACAACATGCATGCTCTTTCACTTGAACTCATCTTTCAAAATCTTAACTAATGTTTGGTAGTGCTGGGGTGGCTATTGAGTTCTTGGCTTGTGTGGAATATTTGGTATAATTTTTTGAATCCTACGATTAATATTTGGTTTCCATTTGAAAAAAAACTTATATGCAGTTGAAACTCACCACCTTCTTTTTTCGCATAATTACAAAAACCTCGGTGTTCCATTGTCACTGTCCGACAAAAACGTTTTAATTCTCGTGACTCGGACTTCCGAGATACATTCACGTGAGCTTACCAGGCCAATTACCCAGCTGCATTAGTTACTTTCTTGAGGAGAAGAAAAAAAAAAGAAACGACTCGAAATAAGTTGAAACCCGTTTGACTGGAAAATTTTTATTCAGTCTTCACGAGGTCAACAACTTCTTTCCTGGTGAGAGTTTCAATTTTCCAATGTTCTTGTATGTATATATATATATATAGTGGGTATTCTGAGGTATGGTGAAAAATCTCGAGATGCTACTTACATGTTATACCTTCCTTGAATAATATTTACTCTTAATCAAAACCCCCAACTCCAAAAAAAAACACCACACACACACATATCACATTACTAACTAATATAAAAAAGTATGTTAACAATAACCATGGGAACAAAATTGTTATAACTTTTTTGAATCATTTTAAGGTGTCGTTTCGCTTTTCCTACCTCAATAAGAAAACAAATCACTTCATTTTGCATGATGAAATAATTTGCTATGATCGGGTCCTCAAGTCAGCGATCAGCCAACACTCTGGTATGCCGAATGTCACTAGTGCTTTTTGAATATGAGCGTAAAGAAAGCAAGGGAAAGAATCAAGTTTTGTGCAAGATTTAAAGCAGTATTTTGTTTGTTTTACTGGAAACATAAAATATTGGCTTTGTATCTTCACTGGAATATAAAACCTGCAACGAAAAGTAAGTCTCTGTTATTTCATGACGAAGTACGAGACCTGATTACTCTTGTTACTCAAGGACTTGATACCCATTTTATCCCTTTTGCATGATTCTTGGCATGTTTTGAGATTTTAAATCTTCACTTCACCCAATTTGCATCGCCAAGCTTGAATCTTGGTATGTGGAAGCACATAACAAGACACTCAAACTTGAGTTTTATTTCTTTTTTGCTTGTTTCGATTTGTTTAGCCTAGCACATTTGTATTATCAGTATGACGAGTTTCCTGCCTGACCTGCAATACGCATAATGATTGTTTTTCTAAAAGTAGGTGTGATAATGACAGTTTCCATTATCGAAGCTTTTCCTACTAACTTGTATTGATAGTTTTCGTTGTGCTGCAAAGCTGCTTTGTTTCGCACGCTATTTCTATTTTTTTATTTTTTTTTTTAAACAGTGACTCGTTGTTCTGTTCTAGCCGATGCTCTAAATGCTATTAACAATGCTGAAAAAACTGGTAAAAGACAAGTTTTGATCAGACCTTCTTCCAAAGTCATTGTCAGATTTTTGCAAGTTATGCAAAGACATGGTATGTGAAATAACTATTATTAAAAATTTTTTTTTTTTATTTTTTCGTTGAGCGATGTGCAAATTGAATATGAAATGAGCGAAAATGAGTGTATGGAATTTACTAAATTGATCAAGTTTCATCTAGTTATGGAGACCCGGTTTGATAACTGGATGGCGATTCAACATTCCACTTGTGGAATTACATATACTGCTGTCTTTTAAAAACCTCCGGAATATCGAAATCATTGATTTACTTACACTGTGCTGGTCTTTTCTTTTTTATTAGTTGTATCCTTTGGAAATAATTGATGGGAGAAAAAAAATCTAGTGACCTTCATTGTTTATATAAACTCAAACATTTTTTTTTCCACACCTGTTTCAATGATTATCATATTCGTTTGCATGCCCACAATATCAAGAGAAAAGATGTTTTATTTTAAAAGATCTTTAATTACTAACAACCTTTTATTATTTACGAAAAAACTTTTGATCAAAATACCCAAAAGTAGTGAAAAATTTCTGTTTTTTTTTTTAGGTTACATTGGTGAATTTGAATACATTGATGACCATAGATCCGGTAAAATTGTTGTTCAATTGAACGGTAGATTAAACAAATGTGGTGTTATTTCTCCAAGATTCAACGTCAAAATTGCTGATATCGAAAAATGGACCGAAAATTTGTTGCCAGCAAGACAATTTGGTTACGTTATCTTGACCACTTCTGCTGGGATCATGGATCACGAAGAAGCTAGAAGAAAACATGTTTCTGGTAAAATTTTAGGTTTTGTTTACTGAATTTCTTGATTTGAAGGAATCTCATTATATAAGTTTTTATATGTTTATAAGGAAAAGTCAAAATAATTTTCATACATTGGTCATTTTAAAAACATCTTTTTCCACAGAATACCTACTACGATCTTGCAATGCTCATATTTGATACTCTGGCGAAAGATCCGCTGCAAATTGGAAAAGTCCCGTTGGCAAGTAAGGATTTGCACGTCCATCATGCTGAGCAGTTGCTGAATCATCACCAGTGTCGCCAATCATACTTTCTTGCTCACCATTGGTCATTTCGCTGCCCAAAATTTCTTGTGAAGCGGAACTTGTTGTTGTGGTTGTTGCAGTAGCAGTGATGTTGTGTTGCTGTGTGGCAATGTTGTTGGAGTCGTAAAATGTATGATCGTAAGATGGCGTTTTGTTAATGTTTTGCAAAGAATTCATGTCCAATGGCCTGTGCACCAACATTTCCCGTGCGGTTGCTATGTGATGACTTAACCCGTTGATAGTCTCACCGTCAATGATCCGATCGGTGACTCTTTCGTTGTACGTGGGAGGCGCGGAAAACTCCTCTTGGGGGAAATAACGGATCAAGTTGGCGTTGCCTTCAAAAACACCTTGTTGCCTCTTGTTTGCCATGGAGGGCTCAAGCAGGCTTTTGAAAAATGGAGTGGTCTCGTTGGGTCTGAAATGGATTTTGGTAGCCTTGTCAAGAACAACTCTCCGTGTTTCAATAGGAACATATGGCGACACATACAATATAATGGGCATGTTGCAGTTGATTTCTGTGACTGCGTTTGTTGGACTAATCAAAGTAATTCTCAAACTCAACTGATGTCTGACCATGATCAATTTTTTGTAGGTGTTTGTTGTGGTATCGTTTTCCAGGATGGTGGAGTCCTGGGTGATTTTCTTCAAGTTTTTCGGAATGCGAATCGTGCTTCGCAGATGCACGTCGCCAATAAGCACACCAGTATTGGGATCGATCCCATCAATGTTTTTGAAGTTTTGCATTGTCAGCTGCATGATAGGTTGTTCCTCTTCGAAAATTTGCTTATGCTGATCTGTAACTGCATAGTATTGCATCATATTGACATTGATTTTTTCGATTCTGTAATTCTTCTGGAAGGGAAACAACTTGATGGAGATTGGCGATTCTCCACCAACGGGCACAGCCCTACTCGGCAGTCTGATGTCGTATTGCAATTTGTCTTGAAAAGATTGGCCCACGTACAAATTTTCGTGAATGGCCCAGTTGTTTACTTTTAAAGTTTTGAAAACACGAATGTATTTTGTATTGCTGATTTTCCCCTTGTCTACGGAGTCGATAGTGGCCTGCACTGTGTATAAAACGCTCCCGCTTTGCAATCCTTCTACAGTTTCAGGAATCATTGCATTGTTGGGAATTTCCAAAGAAAACGGAATTTCGTAGTTCCCGGTTTCTAAATGATAGTAGTCAATTCCGTTCAGATTTTCTAGTTCGCAAGAGGAATTGATACCCTGAACAAAATCTCCTGGATGTAAGACTTTAACAATCTTTCTTTTTCCATCTTGAGTAAACGATCCAGTATTTGAAGAATTGAGCCCATTCATACTATCGCTACGCAAACCTCCCGGGGAAATATAATCCAAACCGAGTTTCTTCCATAGACTTGCTGAAGAAGAGGAGCGTTTCTTATATGGTTTGACGTGTTGCGGCGACCCGGTATCTCCTCCATGCAAGGAAGTGGCAGACCCGTGGGTCGAAAGTCCAGGACGGTCTGTGTTGACTGGTGAGCTTGATCTACCAGGGTTTCCGAAGCTGCTCAGATTTTCATTGCTGTTGGTTAAATGAAGGGACAACGCATTTTTCTTGCTCAGTTTTTTTTTCTTTTTCTGAGCACTCAAATCGGTAATGCTACCAACACTTGTATTCAATAAATTATCCCACAAAGATTCAAAAATTGGTCGAGTTTCTTTGACTATAGTCGTGTATCCGTGTTTGCCAGTGGTTTGTATGAAATCCAGTTTGAAATTCCCAACAAGCTGCATTGAAATTTTTTTTATACTCATTGGTTCGATCAATGAAACGACCAACGCTCCGGTTATAAAAACTTTGCTCTCTTCAAGTTCGTCTTCCGCTATCACGATCATGTCTTTGTAATTTGTTTTCAAACGGACATCAAAATACGAAGGATTCTGCATATTCAAAGAATTTGAACTGCCTCCAGTCAAAGACGCATTGATTGGAAGTGAAGAGGATGTATTTGAGTATGTTGTGATACTGCTGGACTCTTTCCGAGGGCGATTGCTTGGAAGCTCGTCCTCTGGTTTTCCACTGCTGGGCTTTGCATGATTTTTATCTGATTGGTGCTGCTCTTTGTTGTTAATTTGTTTGTAGTTTTTAGAGTAAGAAGAATTTTGCAAGCTAAACATCTATAGTTTTCTTAAAGTGGTGTTAAGGACGTGATAGTGTGCTAGGTAATGTATGGAGTTGTCTTATAGTAATGCTTGGTGGCGCATTGGCTGAATATTAGCAACAGAAGGAGTCCTAAAACAAAAATTAGGAAGAACACCAAATGAGGACAGCTTGTTATCAAGATATCTTCAACCATGAACACAAATCGGGATCATCCATTGCGAACCCGGAGTCTAGAAAACCGCACGGATGAGCAACGGTCAAAAAACAATTTTCAAAGTCACATGACGCTAAAACTTATGGAAAGCTTTGTTGAGTTTGTAAACGGTGACCGCATTTGAAAAAAGATGATACAGGTTTACTTGATTGAAGTTGGAGAAAGAAGTATCAAAAGAGCAAGATGCAAGAAAAGGTGCAATAACTAAAGTTGCCACAGTAGCATTTTGAGTTTTTTGTTTTTTGTTTTTTTTTTGTTTTTTTTCCTGATGAGCAAAGACGAAATCATAATGACTGCTGAAACGCCTGCCAAAAATTTACCGCTCTTAATCAAAGTGTGGACAAACCATATACTCCCGCACCTCCCTTTGGGCACCATTTTGAATGTGACAACTTTAATGAACAAAGAGACGAGCAGTGCTTTCAGAGCGTACGAAGAAGACGTATGGTTCAACTATATCAAAAAACAACACATGTATTTGCTAGGAATCCGAACAGCGTGTGAATATTACTATGAAAATGTTAAAGCGATGAGCTGGACCACCTATGCAAGGGGTTGCTTTTCTGGCGACTACTCCAAAGAGAACTACGCGATCATGCTTGGAAACTGTCATGCGACTCTTTTTGGTTCCAGATACGACCATATTTCCCAGGCATTGGTCATATTGGGAGAATTGAAAGAAGAAATTGGTGTAAAAAACTATCAAAAATTTTTCAATTCCAAAACTGGCTTGCTAAAAACCGATGATGTGTTCAATGCATTTGGAGTGTTTCTAGACATGTTTGATCCAGCTTTTTCAAAGCTGTACACAAACACTATTGCAATTCTTGAAAAAATTACACGGGATTTGAAAATCAAAGTTGAGAAACACTCAATTTCAAACATGTCCCATTCTAGCAAATGCGTTGATGAAGTTGTGCGATTTTTGCGAAAAATCATGAGAAAATCAAATAAAGCTGCTGGTGATTCTCAGTTTCCTGCAAACGACTTGGTCGGAATACTTCGCTTTATTTGCTGTCCCAAATTTCATAAAAACAATCTCAGTGTGTTACTGGTCATTTTTATTGAGTTGATGCGGAGACTTGGGTATACTGTTGATCTCAACAAGTTGTGTTGTTTGCCCACTTCGTATCCAGACAGATACATGTTTACCTTCAAAAAAACGGCAAATAGTTTTTATGGGTTAATGCTGCATAAGGAAACGGGATTGCAGTGGGTGCTTAATGAATGTGATCAACATTGGACGTTTGACAGGATGATTGAAAAGATTGAGCATATTCAAAATTCAAGCGACTGTGCTATTCCAAACGTCAAAGTTCCGATATTGCTTGATCTTTATTTTCAAAACTCTGTTTTCATGGATTTTGTGTTACCAACTTATCACTTTGAGCATGTTATTAGAAATAACCGCGACTTTATCTTTTCTGTAAAGTACCCTTACGGAATAGACGTGGTGCCCAAGAGTATTGATTACAAAATTCCGCTGGATTTGGTGAATTTCAATGCTGACGTTTGTCCTGCACATGGCTGTTTTGCTTGGAGTTCGCAGAACATGGCCGTTATTGTAGGGTTCGACACGGGAAAGCAAAAATATTACTGTTTAAATATGATGAACACGTTGTTCCTTGAAAACCCAATAAACCTTGTGATTTTGGACAATCTCTGTTATCCATCTGGTACTCTATCTGAACACAGAGCTGAACCAAAAGAAGTTTTGCATGCAATCTTCAAGTACAACACGCAAATTGGTATGTTTTTCAAGAGATATGCGGACAACCGGTTTGCTGGTTTTTTATTGTGAACTAGGTTTCCAAAGAAAATTTTTGGCCATTAATTTTGGAATATGTAGAGGTCCTTTCACTAAGGCAATTTTTTTTTTTTAAAGAAAAACAGTACTTACTGGCTGATGAGGTCTCACTTTCTTTAGCATCTTTATCGTATCGACTTTGTACTTGTAACGGTTCTTGCCCCGACATCCGCGTCAGTCCTTAAAATGGCAATGTCTGATTTTTTTTTTTTCTGTTTTTTTTTTTTTTTTTGTCTTAAACTACAAATCCAGGAACACAAATTTAAGGATGCTTAGCTTGCTCAACTAAATAGTTTGAACAAAGAGGATATTGACACAAAAACAGATATATTTGATCAAACCAAGCAAAGAAGACATTGACACCAAAAAGATGCTTAGAATACCGCTAAAAGCAAACCACCAGCGGATCATTCACAACACTTGTTCCATTTTCACAAGATACTCCAGCCAGGCTCGCTCTTCGCCCCGGAACACCAAAGTGTTGGGGATAGATTTGGGGACGACCAACAGTGCAATCGCGTACCACAACCCGCACACACACACTACAGACATTATTGAAAACGAGTTTGGAAAACGGACCACGCCTTCTGTAGTGAGCTACATTCCAAGCACTTCAACATCCGGCCCCCTGAAGGAGCCGTGGAAAGTGCTCGTGGGTGATCCTGCCAAAAGACAGCAGGTATTGAACCCAAAGTCGACTTTCCATTCCACAAAAAGGCTTATCGGGAAGTCCTACAAAGAGGTCGTCGAGTCTGGGGAACTTGGGGTGCATGCGAAGCACGACCAGATGCAGTACGAGATGGCTCCTTTGGCCTCTGGGGAGTGCGGGGTCGTTTTGAACCTTCCCAAGGGCGAGAATCCAGGAACCGGTTTTGGAACGTCCCAAGTAATAAAATCCCCTGCGGATGTCGGAAGCAAGGTGCTGAAATACTTGCTGACACAGGCGCGCCACCATTTTTTTGGCCAGAGCGGTGGCGAGTCTTCTTTTTCTTCTTCTTCTTCTTCTTCTTCTTCTTCTTTCTCTGTGGAGAAATTGGACAAGTGTGTGATCACTGTGCCCGCATATTTCAACGATCAGCAGAGACAGGCAACCAAACATGCTGGGGCGCTTGCCGGGCTGAAAGTGTTGCGTGTGATCAACGAGCCAACAGCGGCTGCACTTGCCTTTGGGATGGACGAGTCGACCAGAGGTGCAGAACCTAGCAACAAAGACGGGGTAATTGCCGTGTATGATCTTGGTGGGGGCACGTTTGACGTGAGTGTTTTGGACATTGAAGACGGTGTGTTTGAAGTGCGGAGCACAAATGGGGACACGTTTCTCGGCGGTGACGATTTTGACTTGTTGTTGGTGCAGTTTGTTGTTGATGAGTTTGTTGCAAGTTTGCCTGCAGACGCAAAGATCACAAAGGAGACCATATACGGGGACGCACGGTTGATGCAGCGGATCCGGGACGCGTGCGAGCAGTGCAAGATTGCATTGAGTCATGTGAAAGAGACTTCAGTAGACATTCCGTTTGCACTGGAGGGGAAACACCATTTGCATGTTTTGGTTACTGAGGACCAGTTGGACGCGATGTCGATGCCATTGATTACAAAAACGTTGCGGTGTGTACAGAAAGCGATCAAAGACTGTGATTTGGATATTTCAAAGGACATTGATGAGGTATTGTTTGTTGGTGGGATGACGCGGATGCCGCGGATCCGGACAGAGGTGGCCAAACTATTCAACAATGGGAATGACTCTGCTTTTTCTTCTGCAAGACATACCACCAAGATGAACTTTAGTATCAACCCTGATGAAAGTGTTGCTATTGGAGCTGCAATCCAAGGTGCCATTTTATCTGGAGAAATTAAAGACATTCTTTTGTTGGACGTGATTCCATTAACCCTTGGGATAGAAACTTATGGTGGTGTTTTTGCACCGCTTGTTCCAAGAAACACAACAATTCCAATCAAGGTCAAAGAAGTGTTTAGTACTGGGGTGGATAGCCAAACTGGAGTGGACATCAAGATTTATCAAGGTGAAAGAACAATGTGCATAAACAACCAGTTGATTGGGGACTTCAAGTTGAGTGGGATTCCACCAATGCTTAAAGGTGAACCGCAGATTGAAGTGACTTTTGAAGTGGATGCAGACGGGATCATCAATGTCAGTGCACGCGAGCGGAGAAGCGGTGTGGCAATGGAGATCTCGTGTGTGTCGAAGCAGTTGTTTGGAATGGACAGCACACAAGTGAAGAGCATTTTGCAAGAAAGTGCGGCAAATGCAGAAATGGATCAACAAGTGAAAACCCGTGTGGAGTTGTTGACCAAACTAGATATCATAACCAAGGACTGTTTGAAGTTGGTGAACTCGGAGTATTTAAAGCCATTGTTGGAAAAAGCTGGTGACAAAAAAAGTGATGTAGAACAAGAATTCGCACTACTCAAAGAACAATTACAGTCAATCAACAAAGAAATTGGCCATTTGAAAGAGTGTTCACAAAGTGTTGCCCTTGTAGACCAGTTGTTGCAATACGATGTAGACGCATTAAAGGACAATTTGATGGCTATCCAACAGTCTTTGTTTACAAGTATCAAGCAAGTGAACGACATGTATTAATTCTCCCCTGTGCGGCATATATTTTTTTTTTTTTTTTTTACTTTCTGTATATAGGTAACAAAGGTTAAGTGCCAATATTTTTTTGGATGGATTCTTTGGTGTACAAGACCGATTTCCGGATTAATTCTCGGTACGTTCCGGAGAACTACGGCACGCAAAGTTAAGGGATTTTTGCTTTTTCGGTTTTTCGGTTTTTCGGTTATTTTTTTCTTCTTTTTTTTTTTTCCGGCCCCCAAATCAATTCTTGTTTTTTCCGTTTACTTTTCGGTGTTTGCTGGAGTTAATCCTTTTGTCCGAGGAAGACACATTTTTTTTTTGGCTTACTACGCCAATACTCCATGAGCAATGCCGAGCTCTTAAAATGTATTTCCAGCACTCATCTTCGAACTAGAAATTGCTGCAGTCGCGTATCCCGACCTTTGAATCAACTTTTGCTAATACTTTTTTGAAGTTCCATTGTCTTATAGATTTATTGCTCTACTGTTTATCTGAGCTAAAGTTTTTTTATTTTTTTTTAACGCTTTGTATTTATATAGCTGTGCCTGCTTATACACCAAAATACTACTATTGTCTACGTGATATGACGATATTATTTATATATGACTCTTGTCTGACCCCTTTTTACTTCTCCACATTGTAACCGGAGAAACTTTTCGTGACGTTACTTGCTGTGTGGAGTAAGGAGACCGGTTTTGCTTCCGAGTGTCAATTTGTGAGATTTGTTTAATCTCACAACTACAAGGAACCATCAGGAGATCTTCGTTGTGGTGAGTTTTTCCAGAGTTGGCTGACACGGAAATAGAAGGAAGATGCGGAGTGCAGAAAGGAACAAGGCAGAATAAGTAAAAAGAAGGGAAGAATAAGGTAACGGGGAAAAGACAAGAACGATATGCGGACGCAAGGAGGTTGACATGTAATGAATTGTATATATATTCAAAGTAATAAAGTGTATATATATATATATATATATATCTGAAGTAATTGTTGAAGTTGCTCCATTGAATTAAGCG
>ERZ794936.767-NODE-767-length-12531-cov-34.366945_pt1 | contig 12531 bp, 6 predicted proteins | sample MGYA00511083_ERZ794936 | MGnify/ENA primary metagenome ERZ794936 (study PRJEB30137, sample SAMN04331409) | food metagenome | isolation source: Y2 must sample point D1 replicate A | place: Australia: South Australia | collected 2014 ... | reverse complement strand
AAAAAAAAAAAAAAAAAAAAAAAAAAAAAAAAAAAAAACATTTGGAAACCGTTCGCCCGGCTGCTATTTTTATTTTTTTTTTCATTTTTCTTGCTTGAATAAAAAATGATGAGCTCGCTCGCCGCAAGACTGGAAAATTTATCAATAAAACCTGATTCTGATACTTCTGTGACTAATCTTGAATATCTTGCCTGCTTTGATTGAACAAAGTACCAAACGTTTATATATTTAAACGCTATTTCAAATATTCAATTATGTCTCTGTTTATCTCACTACTCAGCTGAAAAAAATGAAAAAAAAAAAAAAAAAAAAAAAAAAAAAAAAAAAAAAACAAACAACCAGTAGATACAAACGAAACCCACAGTGCCTAAAAAAGCAACTACAAGCTCCTTACTATCACTTTTTTATTTTATTGCAACCTACTATTAAATCTATTTGTTTTGAAAAAAAAAAAATCCCATATAACAAGATGACTGCCTCCACCGTTCCACCTGAAGAAGCTTACGAATTGATTACCAGAAACTTGCAAGAAGTTTTGAACGGTCAAATCATTAAGGACGTTTTAGAAAAAAACGAAAGACCATTGAAATTGTACTGGGGGACTGCTCCAACAGGGAGACCACATTGTGGATATTTTGTTCCAATGACCAAAATTGCTCATTTTTTGAAAGCAGGTGTTGAAGTCACTGTTTTGTTGGCTGATTTGCATGCGTTTTTGGATAACATGAAAGCTTCTTTGGAAGTTGTTCAATACAGAGCAAAATTTTACGAATGTATTATTAAAGCCTTGTTGACCTCGATCAACGTTCCTATTGAAAAATTGAAATTTGTTGTTGGTTCCAGTTACCAATTATCTCCAGAATACACATTGGACATTTTTAAATTGTCAAACATCTGTTCTCAAAACGATGCAAAAAGAGCTGGTGCTGATGTTGTCAAACAAGTTGCCAATCCACTGTTGAGTGGGTTGATCTACCCATTGATGCAAGCATTGGATGAACAACATTTGGATGTTGATTGTCAATTTGGTGGTGTTGATCAAAGAAAGATTTTTGTTTTGGCTGAAGAAAATTTGCCAAGTTTAGGTTACAAAAAAAGAGCTCATTTGATGAATCCAATGGTTCCTGGTTTGGGACAAGGTGGGAAAATGAGTGCATCTGATCCAAATTCGAAAATTGATATTTTGGAAGAACCTAAACAAGTTAAAAAGAAAATCAACAGTGCCTACTGTGCCCCAGGGGTTGTTGAAGATAATGGTTTGCTATCTTTCCTGGAATATGTTGTTAAGCCAATTCAGGAATTGAAAAAAAACTCTAATGATTGTTTTGAATTCTTCATCAATAGACCAGATAAATTTGGTGGTCCAATCACATACACCTCTTTAGATAAATTGAAAGAAGATTACAAAACCGAAGTTTTGTCTCCTCCAGATTTGAAAACTGGTGTAACTGATGCCATCAACGAATTGTTGGCACCAATCATCGAAGAATACAAGAAAAATCCTGAATTCCAAGAAGCAAACACAAAGGGGTACCCAACAGTTGTTGCAGAAAAATCTAAAAAAGTTAAAAAGCCTAAAAACAAAGGTTCAAGATATCCAGGAGGCGTTGCTCCTGCTGCAGCTGCAGAACAAGATGGAATTGCTGAAGCCACAAAAACTTTGGAAGAAGCCAAAATTTAAATGACCTTTGGTGTTTTAATTGTGTTTTATTTGTGTTTTATTTTTTGAACTTTCAAAGATATTTCCTTTCTAGGAGATTGCTCTTGATACTGATTTTCCAAGTCGCTTGGAAATTCCATATGTATGTGTGTATGTGCCTATCTTTTTTTGTAGATTGTAAAGAATTGGGAAGCTACCCCTTACGAGATTACGAGAGAAAGAAGACAACTGTAATTCAGATATGTGTCATCCCCAAACTAGTTCATTGTTTACATTACTATCTAAAGTATTTAACTGTGATTACAAAAGGTTGATTGAGTGGAAACTACTTATAATAACACCAAAAATAAACAATTAACAGTCCAAATATGTTACCCGACGCACAAATGGCTCTTGTTAAAAAAAATAACCTGTAAAGATAACAGACGGACACTTCCCTTTTTGTTTCTACAGAAGCTTTAAATTTCTGATTCAAATAGTGTGTCGGTTGAAATGTGAATACGTAATAGTAGATGTGGCAATCCTATATGGCTTTTGACACATTAATAATAATTAAAAGATGAAGAATTTACATACAAGTTCCGTATTTTAGATCATTCTGATTCTCAAACTTTCACTTGAAAAAAGATTTAATCATACATGAACGCTTAAAACCCTCTTTTTTTACCTTTATTTTTTTTTTTATTTTGCCGTTTAATCACTTTAAAAAACCTTGAAACAAAACTACACCATCATAGAACTAGGATCATAGCAAGTTTTCTTATAGTTTGAGTTTGATAAAAACAACTAAACACAGATATCTCTCTTTGAGCGGAAAAAAACAGCACCAAAAGAAAGAATTACTCGCTAGAACCATGAAAGTAGATCCGTTGCTGAGCGATACTATTAAAGACGACTTGTTAAAAATGCATACGTTGACCATGTTCGAGCGTCAAGACTGGACCACCAGAACTGTGATGCTCGAACACATGGAACAGTACATTTTCAACTATTTCTACATGACATTGTCCAATGACATGGAATTGTTTTCTTTGATGTTCCCAAGTTTGTCCTTGGAGGAATTTCCTAAAAAATGGAGAGACTTGTATCCAAACCTATATCCTGAAGGAAATACTTTCCATGCAATCAAAATTTGTAGTAAAGAGTTTGTCAGTGCAAAAGAACGTGCCAAAACGGGCGAAAAGTACACCAAGGATGTGTCTGTGTATACAGGCCCAAAATCAAACCATAACATTGTTGAACAAAGTGATCCAAAGGAAAGCGCAGTCCACTGCCATACCGGGAGAAATTGTGGTCGCCGGTTCAAAGCAGGAGAGGCAATCTATCGTTGTCAAGAATGCGGTTATGACGATACTTGCGTATTGTGTTTCCATTGTTTTAATCCAAAAGATCATGAAAACCATCATGTTTACGTGGACATCACTTCTCAGGGTAGTCATGGTACTTGTGACTGTGGTGACACGGAAGCATGGTTGAACGAGTTGCATTGTAAAGCTGAACACTATGCATTGCACGGGGATTCAGAGTTTCAAGAACAGAGAAAAAAAATTAAAGAATACGGACCATTATTTGAGACTATCTTGAGAGCAGCATTAGACTATTTTATTGATTACTTTAATCAGAATTTTGAATCAATGCCAAAATTTACAGCCGATATCACTATGAAATTAAGAACTTATATTCAAACAGGTGCAGTTGAGAAAAAAAATGAGTTACTCAAAAAAATAGCTTATAAAAACAAATATATTTCAGTAGATGAAAATTTCATGAGAGAACCAAAAAATTACTGTGTGCTAGTTTACAATGACGAGTTCCACAATTATTCTCAAGCAACTTCGGCTTTAAGCCAAGGGGATCCAGAAGATTCAAGATTGGAGTATTTGACCAATGTCATTGATGGGGAAGGAAGAGCAATGTTGAGATCTTCAACTGACTTGTCAAAATTACTGGGCGGGTTTTTCGCTGTTCAAAGCAATGGTTTAAGTGCAACTTTGAACAGCTGGGCTGAATACATTCACCAAGAAACTTGCAATTACCTTATTATGTGGATCAAAGATTGTTTGAAAATTGAACATCCAGAATTTCAGTCTGTTTTCCGGAATGCTTTGTGCAACGTTTTTTGCGAAGAAGTCGGCTTTGCAGGTTATGAAGAATCAAATGACGTTTCAGAAACAATCAACGAATTATTTCCAGATATGTTTTCGAAACAAGCTGATGAGCTTCACCAGTATGCAGATCTATCCGTTTTGGGGGAAGGAAACAAATTGCCACAGGGCCACCACCTCATGATGGGCTCCAACTATTTGAATTCCATCTCTCCACATGTAAATCCAACATCGGAGGTGATAAAAAATTACAAAAACTCCAGGGTTCAGTTTCTATTGTATTTTGACAATAGATATTGGAAGTCTTTGAGAAGAAACGTTCAAGATATCACGATCCCGGTTCTATCTTCTAGCAATGTTCACAGAATAGATTTTTGCGATCAGTTTGCCGAAATTTTCACCCACATGATCAACTCTGTTTGTTACTTGGACAGAGAGCCACAGTTAACCGCATTAAGAGAATTGATTTTACAATCTTTTTCATCACATTCTCATGCAATCCACATGATGGAAACCGGCTCGTTTTTGGATGTTATTTGGGCTATTGATCGAATTTTCATGAATTTTTCGGTTTTGGAAGATGGCGCTTTGTTGTGGAGAAGAGTGAACGTTATCAATCCAAGTAAAGGATTTGCCATCTCGTTTAAACAAGGTGTATTTTCAGTAGAGACTTTGTTGAATAAAATAACGTCTTCTGATGATTTATTAGATTCTCAACTTTTCATTTCTTTTGTCACTTTGTTTCAGCTCTTCAATAGTGCTTACAAAATTAAACGGAAAGAAGGAGAGCACGTTTTGAGAGAAGATCAGTTTTTCATTTCGTACATGGAATACACAATGTCAATTTACAACATCATCCAAGTGTTTGAAAAAATTTTGAGAAGCCATTTTGATGAGGAAAAACTTTTCAATGCTGTTAGACTTTTGTACACCTATTTGATCCACAGAGTTCCTTCTTATAAAGCAACGGTGGATGAATTTGAAATCATCAAGTTTAAAGTGAGTAAACAAAGAGTTGCCTATATGAACCCAGTTCATACGTTTTTTTCGGTGTTGATTGAACAGTTGCCCTTGCAAAAAGTGATTCAACTAATAGAAATGTACGATAAAGATTTTTTGATTGTTTCAGATTACAGTTTGAGAAGTATTGTTTTATGTGCACAGATTGATATTGGATACTGGGTTCGTAATGGGGTCACATTGTTGCATCAATCCACTTTTTACAAAAAAAATCCTGAAATTTGTGCTTATCCAAGAGATATCCATATTAATCAAATAGCTTTCATGGCTACTCAGAACGAACTACCAAGAAGCATCTATAATATGTTGGAAAGATGGGAAATTTTGGATTGGATCTCAGGTGACGAAGGCTTAAACAACAGTTCATACGATGACAAGTTTGTTCCTTTGATTCAACAGTTTATTGCTTTTGTGTACCATCTTTTATCAGAAAGAAGCTTTTACAAAAAGTATGCCTCAAACGAAGAGAGAAACAAAGCAATTTTGAAAGAAACTATCATTTACAGCCTTTATCCAAAACCTTTATACTACTCCAAGTTGTTGGAATATGTGCCTGATGTTTTAAGCGAACAATTGACAGAAATCGATGAATGTTTGAACGACGTAGCAGATTTTGTTCCTCCTACTGGTTTGGCGGACAATGGTGTTTTCAAATTGAAAGAAAATTTTTACAGCTGTATTGATCCACTAAAGCTGCTAAATACTAAGGATGACTTTGAGCACAGCATTTCCATAGTCGAGCAAAACATGGAAAAAATAAACAAGGTTGCAGGAACGGAAAAAAATGCGAAAATTATTGTCTCTCCAGTCTTGGAGCCATACGAAAACATGGTTGAAGGGTCACGAAAATTGGGGTCTTTTACAAGGTGTGACCTGTTTTCAAAAGTTCTTTACAAGTTGTTTCATTATTGCTTGGCAAACGAAGAATACACGTTTCTATATGAACTATTGCATTTGGTCCATGCAATTTTCCTCGACGATGAATTGGCAAACGGGGCAACGTCATTTCCAGATGCATATATCAAAAAACCTATTTGCAATCATTTGCTTTCGATTGTTCAAAATACCAAGCTTTCTGACAATTTCAAAGTAAAAGCTGATTACTTGTTGAAATTCATGCTTCACAAACGGCCCGCAGAGGTGCAAGACTCATTAGTTTCATGTTTTGGGGAACAAACTTTCAAATCGCTTTATGGACAAATTTCTTCTTATACCAATAATACCGATGGAGAAACAGAAATGGAAAAGAAAAAAAGGCAAGCCAAAGCACGCCAGGCAAAATTAATGAATAAGTTCAAAAATAGACAATCCAAATTTATGAAAGCAAACAAAGAGCTATACGCGGGTACTAATTCGCAAAAAACCAAAAGCGGCTTGCAAGATGATGAAACAGACACTATGCCCGATGCGTCAAGTGTTCCTGTTGAGGACTTTTCTTGTGCGTTGTGTCAAGAATCCGAAACAAAGGGGGATCTGTTTGTGATTCCTGTCTACAAGTCAAAGAATCCTGGTCTTAGAAATCCAAGTTCATCGGGCGAGGAATACTTGGAAGAATGGAATGGGTTTCAAAATGCTGAAAACAATACCAATTTTTACCACCATAAAAAACAAACTTTACACGTTTCCTGCAGTGGTTCCGATAATGCATTTTCTTCTTGCAATCATGCTGTTCATTACAAGTGTTTGAAAAAGTACTGGAAAAAGAAGCATTACAAAAAAAGCATGTTTATTTGTCCTGTGTGCCAAACTGTATGCAACAAAGTTTTACCTTATATTGCAGTTGAAAATTTATCGCACGAAACTCAAAAGGAGAAATTAAATCAAATTATGAACAGCGAAGAGCAAGACAATTATAATCTATTGCCGACTTTTTCTGGAACAGACAATTTGAAAAATAATTTAGTGCACATTTCTCAATTTCAGTCAGATTATGAGGATTCATACTTTAACGGAAAAGACACAAAACAGTACATTCCTTATATTTTGGCTGTGCAGTTTGCAAACACCATTGCCATGATGGAAATTTCTTCTAGGCTTTCAAAAGGTACGAAGCACGATTTTTTGGTAGGAAAAGAGCAGACCTACAAAACGTTAAAAAACATGTTGCTTTTGATTTCTGCTTTGAAGAAAGTGTGGAAAGATTGTCCTAACGTGCACTTGCCTTACTCTCATCAAATTTACAGTTCTAACCCAAACAAGATATTCCAATTCATTGCTCGGGAAATGATCTTTACAAAAGCTTCTTTGTCTACCATTCTACACATAGTCATCAAACAAATGTTTTACCACTTTCAGCACCATGGGAAAAAGCGGTTCTCTAGTAAATTTATCAAAAATTTGCTTTCATCAGGAAACGAATGTACACCAAACTCAAATGTGTTTAACCTTTTGAACATTGAAGATTCTTATGAAATGAAAACGTTGATCTACACAGTGGTATTGAGACAGTTACAATGTATTTTAAGAAAAGTGATGATTTTTTATAAAGTTGTGGAAATGACATTCACAAATCGGATCTCGAGTGACAGTTTCTTCAAGAAGGTTGAATTGAACGCAGTCAATGTTCCTAATGATGTCGAGAGTTATTGTGATTTTATGATCAAGATGTTGACAGGCCACCAAAACTTGAGCGACTTGCTAAAAGACAAAAAGTCATGCGTTCACACTAAGACAGATCAGAACATTGACCTAACTCGAATTGCCTACTCAAAATGTCAGTCAGTTCGGTGTTCTGCCGATGACTGTGGGGTTGCTGGATATGAGTTGGGTGAATCTTTGGAAGGTGAATACACTGGAGTTGTTAAGCTAACAAATTTGTCTGAGCACTTGAATACCTATATTACTGACATGCACTCTTTGAAGTTCAACACTCATACGATGGATGATGAGTTCAGCAAAGCTCTGGACGACAGAATGGATTACGAAATTTGTTTGACTTGTGGTGCTAAATTACGTTCTTCTCCGGATAACCAATACATCACCAAGCACGCTATGAAGAATTGTTTCAACCATTATGCAATATTTTTCATCCCAAACCAAAACCAGTTGAGACTATTTTTGGAACAGCCTCAGTGTTGCGCCGCGATGGCAGCACCATATTTGAACACACATGGGGAAACAGGGAAACTTGCGATGAGAAAGGGTGATTTGACTACACTATCCTTGAAAAGGTACCAACATATTAACGAACTTTGGTTGAACATGGGCATTCCTGGATTAACCAGTCGTCTTTTGGGGGACAGCTTCAGGTTGCTGATCACTGCTTCAACAGCAGCGTTTGCTAACGAGTTTGGGGCATTTAGATTTGCCAATATTTTGATTGACGACATTGAGCAAACACCCGCCTCTACTGATTTGGATATCGAATCTGATATTGAAGACGCTGTTGAAAATTCTACTTTTGCATCCGAACAAGATGACTATGAAGGAAGATACGTCTATTGCACAGAAGACGAAAGTGAACACGAATATTCTGAAGGATATTCTGACGAAGACGATGACGGAGCTGATGACGATGACAGAGCTGAAGAAGATGACGGAGCTGAAGATGATGACGGAGCCGGAGGTTGGCAGGGACCATGGAATCCAGACGGAAATGTTCTTTATTGGGGGCACGATATCCCTGAAGAATTCGATGAATACGATAGCAACGATGAAGTTTACCCAAACACACATCAACTAAACACCTTTTAAGCAGATCACATTGCAACTTCAAGCGGGGCGGCATCCATTGAGCAAGACGTGTATTCGGCTCGATATTTTTGATTTATTTCAACTTTTGCGGGATGCAATACTGATACCTGTTGGTCACCTAGCAATTTCATCACATGGGTTAAAATATGTGGTCACTGGAGTTCAAACAATGCCAGAAATGCTCAATGCGGGTTTTTCTTTTATCTCGTAAGCATTACGTTCAAGAAATTCCTCAATAGCCCAATATGTCCAAGCAGCTGATGGCCGCATCAAATATGTACCCCGCTTTTGCAGCTCGATAAAAGAACTGCAGAAGGCAAGAGCCAGGGTCAATGACAAAGAGGTGTCAAGAGTTACTCTCTCTTTTGCGCAAAAAAAAAAAAAACAACCCGTGCTCAACGAGTTCTCTTCATATCCCTGACAACGCATTTGCCTTAGACGTTGACTAAGGAATGTATGGACAAAATGATAAAATTGAACCATAACCTTTATTACTGAAAGTTAAAGGCCTTTGTATAGAAATGAAAACAGACATGTTTGAATGAACTTTTATGTTGCTGGTACCTATTTTTTTACTTGCCAAGCCTTGAATTGGCTCTTTGCAATTTTTAATAAAATACTCTTTACGGGTTTATCATTTACGACGAACCAATCAAACGTTTACACAAAGTCACGTGCCTTAAACGTTGAGCTTTTCTGTGTTGAAAAAAGATATTTCCGATAAATTTTTTTTCTTACCATGGTACTTCAAGTTGGCAAGTCTGCAAATTAATGCCATTCCGTATAGCTTTTTGCTTTGGATCGGTATGGAACAATTTATGGAACACCCTTGTATCTTAGCCAGTCCCTAGTCTGGGGAACCTATCCTTTTTTGTCATCATTTTGCTCAACTGTTTTGTCGTTTTGTATTGTTGAGTAAGAAGTAAAAACTTTATAAAAAGTCAAAGTGAATTATAACAACAACACCAAATGGTATGTACAAACAGAGACATCTTTCAATTCATACAACATTTAAGCCTCGAACACACGATGATTGAACACCTTTACGGCAAAACTACAATAGTGAAAAAAACAATAACATAAAAACATGGACGAAAGAGCACCACAAGTACATCTTTCAATTTTTGAGACTTTGTCAAATGACTAGCAACTTTTCTCTCACACTTTACAAGGATGGACAACTCCGCTTCAAACAATCTCAACTGATCGCTTTGCCAAAAATGCGTTTAGTAAGTCAAAACTTTGTGCTAACAATCGCAATATAGAAGTCACTTGAGCTCTGTTGATACTTTTTTCATTGAGACCTAGTAAAGATAATTCTTTTTTTGTCACTTTTGTTTTTCTTACCTTTCAAATCAACCGCTCTTACAATCAAAGTTGTTCAGGTGCCGCAAATGCTTTTCCAACAAGCAATTTTTACTAACACTTTTTACTTTTCATTGCTCCACAAGAATAAAAAACCTTTTTTTTTTGGATTACTGGAATGGGTATATGAGTATTATTTTTATTGCAGTCTCTGAACGCTACTATTTTCAACACTTTCTTCAAAAGAAACGCCGTCTTTGTCGGTACTGTTTTCTTCGGTGCCTTTGTTTTCCAAGGTGCTTTTGATTCCGCCGTTACTTCCTGGTATGAAAACCACAACAAAGGTAAATTATGGAAAGACGTCAAAGCCCAATTGAATGGCGGTGACGAGGATGACGACGAATAGGTCTGTTTTGTTCTTTTCCACAACAGACAACATTTTTTATCACAGATTATTACAAAACTCATGTCCTTTAGGTTGGAAGACTTTTTTATTTGGCCAGGCATTTGAATATATTTATTTTTTTGCACAACCTATGTGCAATATGAAGTGTTTATGAAAAACACAAACAAGATTTATACTGCAGCGTAGATTGAATTTCAAAGATTGAAAAAAACCACGCCTTGGTTCCAAAAAATATTTATCTCATGACCTTTCCCCATCTTTGACTCATACCTGATAATTATTTATTTAGTATATGTAGCCACTACCACATATATATATATATATATTCACAAAAAATTAGTATATTAATTTTGGAGTAAAAGTATTTTGACGTTTGCAGGTTGCTGGTCTGTGGTAGTGCGTTTGAAGCCGAGACGTATAATGTTTAATTGATGGAAATTTTCGCTCTTCAAAGTATCGTTGCTGCTTATCTAGCATTTGAACATCATACTTGAGTTGTTAAATATATACAGAAGGAGCGATAAACGCCACCCAGAATGATGCACTAACTATATATGTCTCCCGAGTAAAAAGGGCCCCAACTGTTTCAAGAAAAACATGGAATTGCCCAATTGGATCTCATAATTTTTACATAGGTCGATTAAACATCTGGAGTGTTTTGTAGCCTTTGAACATAAGCTTGGGAAATAGCGTTCCAACTTCTCATGTATTTACCTAAACAGGTTTCCACACATTGGTTAGATTCTGCCAAATTTTCGTTATATGGGGCTTTCATGCACAAGTTGAAGCAGTTTTCGGTGGCTTGGTTGACTAGTTCTGTAGCGTTTGCAACAGCCAAATCTTGTTGGATCTGTTGTTTGATCTCGTTCACAGTTCCTGCATTGGAAGGATCTGGCTGGTTTTTGGATTGCTGAATAATTTGTTGTTGAGAGTTGGCGTTTGAGCTGTTGCCTCCGAATAAAGAAAATGCCATGTTGTTTATTGCGGGTGTAAGTACTAAATAATCGAGTGTGACAGAGTTTTTTCTCGTTTTGTGTCTGGTTTGCTCGTTATTCGGTCAAACTGCACGACTTTACATTTGAATTAACAGAAAACTACTCTAATATCAGGACTGAAACTTCAATGAGCTATAGATTTTTCCATTATCACTTTTTCTCATGGTTCAACAACAACTAAGCAGCAAAGACGGTCGGGTAGGTAGTGGTTTTTATTTTTTTTTGTTTTTTTTTTTTTTTTTTTTTTTTTTTTTTTTTTTTGATGAAGCTTTTAAGGTCAGTTTGACACGAAATACGAATACCTAAACCGCTTATGTAGATGAAATAAGATATGACGAGATGGTTTATTTTTTTTTTGATAAGAGAGCACATCCCAACAGGAGAGAAACTTTAGAAAACAAATAGCTGGAAAGTTATCTTTGATATCACTTTTTTTGAAACAGTCAAAAATGATTCATTCGGTGCTCATATTCAATAAAAATGGCCAACCAAGATTGGTGAAATTCTACACCCCTGTAGATGTTGTGAAACAGCAGCTGTTGCTAAAACAGGTGTACGATTTGATAAGCAGGAGGATTGTCGACGAACAGTCGTCTTTTTTGGTGACTCCGCCAGACCTGCTTGGAGCCGGTAGTAGTGGAGGCTCTAAAAACGAATATCAAGCGTCATTTGAAGATGATGACTATGAAGATGAAGAACAAGACACCATTCAGATAATTTACAAAAACTTTGCAACACTTTATTTTGTGTTTATTGTTGATGAACAAGAAAGCGAACTAAGCATTTTGGATTTGATTCAAACATTTGTTGAGTGTTTAGATATGTGTTTTAGAGACGTTTGCGAGCTTGATTTGGTGTTTGGATGGCAGACTTTACAAAGTGTTTTGGAAGAAATGGTTCAGGGAGGTATAGTAATTGAAACAGACAAATACGAAATTGTCAAAGCAATAGATTTGTTAAATTCATCAACTACTAGCAAAAGCGTTGGTGGGTTGGCCAGTTTTTTCGATCCATCTCAGTACGGCAACTCTTCTTCAACTGGGACTATGCTGTCTGGATCGAATCTGAGCAATGCGTTTTCCATGTTTGCGTCTGGTGGATTTTCCAATTGGGCTGGTCACCAATAGATGAAATTCAAATGGTCTTTGCTTAAGTACCCTAGATTCGTTCAGTTATTTTTTCAATAAATAGCACGACGGAAGATTTAGAATATAGATAGTTGAATTCTAAATGCTTTTGTACATCATATAATAAATAAAATTAAACAAATATAAATAGTCGACTTGATGGGGGGGAAAACTAGTGCAGTGTATTTACAAGAATGCATACGTCCAACCAATACACACA
>ERZ794936.766-NODE-766-length-12590-cov-33.456243_pt1 | contig 12590 bp, 8 predicted proteins | sample MGYA00511083_ERZ794936 | MGnify/ENA primary metagenome ERZ794936 (study PRJEB30137, sample SAMN04331409) | food metagenome | isolation source: Y2 must sample point D1 replicate A | place: Australia: South Australia | collected 2014 ... | reverse complement strand
AACAACAACAACAACAACAACAACAGCAGCAGCAGCAGCAGCAGCAGCAGCAGCAAATGCATAACCAAATACAGGGACTTAATCAGCAGCAGCAGTTGCCAGGACAGCAGAAGCAGTCTGCTGAAAAAAAAACCAATAATGGTCCTGAAACGAGCTCAAAGGCCAAAACGGCACCGAAGAAAGGAGCAGGAAGAAAGCAAGGTGCTCCACGCACCAAGCAGCCGAAAACTTCTACAACGGCATCAAAGGACAATTCCACACCAAAGAAACAAGCGAGCGTGGCTGGAAGCACTCCGAACAAAAGCAGCAAAAAAACTCCGGCTAAAACTTCTGATACCTCACTTAAGACCGAAGAAAACTTGCCTGCGAATCCAGGCTCTTCCAATGCTGCTGAACCTCCAAACGCTTCTACCGATCAGCAAGTCTCAAACGACCAAGAAAAGTCAACTGACCAACAGGTGACAGGCTCAACTTCTCTCGACTAAACTCGTTGAAGGAGGTATTTACGAATAATAAAACAATGCTTTTTAGGAGTGGTCCTAGACTTCCAACTGCAATTTTGATAGTGAAAGGTGTGTAACATGTATTTAATAACGATTTTTTATAGATTAACGAACTACCATAATCTGTTGCTAAGCCTAAACATCGATCATCGCAAAAGGCTTGGCATAATTTATTACCCGAATGAAACACGCATCATGTACAAAGGATCAAATGGAATCAAGAAGTTGCCATGTTTTGCGACCGCCTAAAAATGAAGGTCAATTCGTCAAGGAACAAAAAAGATTAAACTCAAGAAAAAGAATAAAAAACACCAGATCAAACATTTTTAAGGGATCGATGGGATTAAGAAGGTCACTAAACGCGTTGTTTAGACTACCACGCCTATGGTCTGCAAAAAATCATAGCACACCTTCCAAACTTTCAACAAACTCCAGAAGTGTCAAAGATCTCAATGTCCTTGAAAAAACTGCCAGTGGAGGCCAGCCTCATTATTATTCGAACGACGATGACCAAAAAAATTACAAAAGGGGCAACACTTCTTACTATGTGAAATGTGTTATTGGGCTTTGTATTGTGTTACTGATAGCTTTAGTTAGTTACAAAACACCATTCAAAGATTCCGATCGTCCTCAGTGCAGACCTATTTACATGCTTCCCTCTTACGCAAAAATTGACGGTTTTGACGACACTCATTCAAGATTTTCCCCAAAGTATCATTTGTATTTGTACAGGGAACAGGAACTAGATACTCTACCTCTACTAGATGAGGAAATACAACTAGATGGTATACCTGTTTTATTTATACCAGGAAACGCGGGCTCTTTTAAGCAGGCAAGATCGATTGCAGCAGCAGCAGCAGAGCTTTATTACAATCACCCTGATCAAATTTCAAATGACCCAGACAGCGTAAAAAGTCTTGACGTATTTACTGCGGATTTTAACGAGGATTTTACTGCTTTTCACGGAAGAACTATGCTAGATCAAGCTGAATATTTAAATGACGCTGTGCGCTACATTCTGTCACTATACGCATCGAGCAAGAAAACAAAAGATACTGGGTATGGACCTTTGCCTTCGTCTGTTATTCTTCTTGGGCATTCCATGGGTGGGGTGGTGGCCAGAGTCATGCCCACTCTTGCAAATTATGTTCCGGAATCGGTAAATACGATTATAACGCTTTCCTCGCCCCACTCTTTGTCGCCTGTAACTTTTGATGGTGATATACTCAAAATTTATGACGTTACGAACAAATTTTGGTTTCAACAATACCAGAACAATTCGTTTTACAAAAACAATGTTAGCATAATATCTATTACAGGGGGTATTTTGGACGACGTTTTGCCAGCAGATTACACAAACATTGAACCGATTATCTCAAACATGCAACATTCACCCAACTATGAAAACGGATTCACCGTTTACACAAGCACTATTCCCGGTGTATGGACATCCATTGACCATTTAGCAATTGTATGGTGTGATCAATTAAGGAAAGTGATGGCAAAAATTTTGCTTGAGATTCTTGATGCGCGTGTCCCAAGCAAAACGAAGAGCTTACCAAGCAGAATGAAAACGTTTCGAGAATTTTTACTATCAGGGTTTGAGAGCACCTGTTCTCAAGATCTGAGTCTCTTGGCACCTGATATTTCCACTACTGAAATACTTGACGATCAGGATCTAGAGCCTGCTACTCGTTTGAAAATGGACAAAAATGACTTGGGAAAACCTTTAAATTATGTTTTCAATATTTCACAAGAAAATGAAGTATTCAACTTTTTAACCTCAATCACTGACAAAAAATTTTATGATATTCTAGTGTGCAAAAACAACCCTGACTATGACGGAATCAAGAGTGCATCTTTTTCTGCGTGTGTGTCTTTGCTATCTGACTTGAAAAATATTCCAAATTCAAACTTTCAGTCACTGGAGCAGTCGTCCATCATGAATAGAAATGGCCACGCACCTTTTCAATTTTTATCACTCAATACTTCTTTGACCAAAAATTATTCGCGGGTCGTGTTTCAAAGCAAACATCCTTTTGATAAAGATGCTTTTTTCATTGCAGATGTTGATACTGCTATCACTGAAACAGTGAATTTTAAGGCAGTCGATTTAATGTTTCAGAGTAAAATTTTGCAAACCTCGAAAGATCGGTTTGTTTCCAACTACCAATTTCCAAATTTATGGTCTTCTCTTTTATCTTACAAGCTTATGGTTACTCAAACTGGTTCTGCAAATCCTTTATTCAATCCCTTGCTGAAACAATATGTTGCTCAGCCTTTTGAAACAAAATGGCATATATTAGGAAAGGTGGCTGGGAAATACAGGATTAATACCCATAATGTTTTACCTTATGTGCTTTACCCAAAGAATGGAGATAAAGCGTTGAAGTTGCAATTAATCAAGCCTTTTGGTGTAGACCTTACTTTGAAAATTAGTGTTGACTGGGAATATACATTAAAATTACTACTGTTGAGGTACAGACTTGCCATTGTCGCTCTTCCAACATTTTTGATTTCTTTGCTGTTTCTGTGGCAGATTTGTCAATTTAATAGAACAGGCAAGTTTGTTTCTCCGAAAAACGCACTGAAAGAAATGCTACAGCATTACTTTTTTCATTTACTTGCAGCTGCCACCATTTTGACACCCTTGTGCTCACTCAATGCCGTTAAACTGATGCTGCAATTTTTGGATCCTGTAAAACTAGAAAAGTTTTACGACTCCAATGATTACGATAGTAGCTTCTATTTTTTGGGCACAAATGATTGGCAAATGTTTTGGCTTGGTCCAATGTTTATTCTCATCACTTTTTGTTTGATATTTTTGGCATCATCTTTTATTGATTTTGTTGAGTATCTGGCTTTCAAAGTGTCACTGGTGCTGAACAAGCATGAAACTGGCGCTAAAGATAGCTTTGTTCGGAATTTTTCATTTCTTCAAGTTTTTTCTTTGGCTTTCTTATTGGTGTTGGTTTTATTTTTTATTCCTTACCAGCTTGTTTACGTGATTATTACCATTATGCAAGTTCACGTTTGCATGAAATTTTCAAAGTACTCAAATGACACTGACTACGAAAATATTAGGAACTACAACAAATCTCTGTTACAATTGTTCCTTTTTGTCGTTCCAGTGAATGCACCGACAATCATTGTCTATTTGCACAATTTTGCCATCAAATGGAACACTCCATTCAGGTCTCATCATAATTTGTTTGCAATTTTTCCATTAATATTTTTGGTGTACTGCAATTATAACGGGCATTTAGTTAGCTGTCATAACAAAACAAGAAAGTTTGTACTGATTTGTGCACTGAGCTTTATGACGGTGTTTAGTTTACTTTATGGTGTCCGTTATAGTTATTTCATTCACCATGCATTAAATTTTGTTTGTTGCGGTTTGCTTTTAAATACGTTTTAGCTTATTTTTTTTTTTTCAGTGTAGTAAAAAAAAGATAAACATTTGTGTGATTAGGTTATATACCAACAAAAACCTGATAATATGAAAACGGTACGCTTTTAGGATACGTCATCTTTTTGAAATGACTTTGTAGTGTACAATGTCATCATCTAGATTGTTGTTTTTCAACTGACGCAACGCTTCAGGAAGCATCTCGATATCTGATAAGGATACCTGTGTGTCTGGTTGTTGTTTGTTTTTTGTTGTCCAATACTCTTTATCGTCAATAGTGAAATCATCTTCATCGCGGAAATTGTTGTTCACACTGCTTCCGAATTTTTTCAAAGTATTGGAGTAAGACTCTTTTGCTGTTTTTTCGCTGTTTGGTGACAGATCAACTGCGGGGTTCCAAATGTTTTTTCTAGTGGACCTTCTTGCTTCTATGGCAGATTGAATGGTCTGGGAGTAGAAACTTCCATTATCCGTATATGTGGCAGCCGCATTTGGATTGAAAGTGTTGACTTGAGACGAATTGTTTGTTGATGATGCCCACATAGATGATAATGGCAGTGACAACACCACTATTAAAGTAGCAATAGCGGCCAAGTTTGATGTTCCATCCTTTGCAGGCAGAGCATAGGATAAGATGTAGAGGATACTAGGAATTATCAAGGATTGCGCGGACATGATCAGCAAAATATGAAATGTGTCAAACTGTTTTAGCCCTAGGAACCTTCTAGCCCTGACTGCAAAAAATAGTTTTAAACTCAAAAGCAACGTCATGACGTTGATAGAACTTGCCAACAAAATGACTGATACATTAAAAAGTTTTGAGTCAGATGTACTGTAACTTTTTTCGTAGATGTTTAGCATGGATATTACAGCAGTTGCAAAATAGGTTCCAATAGTGGCCAGACCTAGTGCACTGGATAAAGATATCCAGGCAACCGTCATCTTTCTGTTTTCCGATGATTTGAAAATAGTGTAAACCTGATACACCAAACTTATCTCAACAAGTGCAATTAAAACAACTTCAAGCATATTCACCGCCCCAGAAACATATATGTTGCTTCTATGAACTAGTTGAGGAAAGTATGTAAATGTATAGATTGCTGAGGAATATGGAGATGCCAAATACTTCAGGAACAATGCCGAGTGTAAAACGATGATAAGCAAAGTAAATTGGTTGATAATGAAGATCGGGCTTCTTTTGTTTTTTGTGACCATCCCCAATATCAGTATGGCCACTGCAGCTGCACCAATTCGGGTACCATAAATGATAGATTGATTCATTTTTCTGTTAAAAAAGCTTTGAAGCTCACCAAAAGAAATTTGAGTTTCCATGCTATGTGCCGACTCATAAGATAAAAGAATGTTATTGGGGTTGAAGCTTTCATCAAATGCGTCTGGGATTAGTGTTCCAGAGGTCATACTAGTGGTCAAGCGTTTGAGGCTTTCCGTCCTTTTTCAATGTCCATTCTTATCTCAAAATTCAGTCTCACCCAATAAAAAAGACAGCTTACTTGTGTTTTATTTATATAAGTTGCTTATTCATGCCAAGGTTTTGTGCGTTTGGGTATAGTTTCAAAAAAATTGTTGCGTTTTCATATTAATCAAAATTTTTTTTATAAAAATTACTCTTTTCGTACTACTCAAAGAAAATGATCCGCACCACGGAAAGCATATGAAATCATTACGTTGATGACCAATATTTTTCTGGTGGTGTTGTGTAGATATTGATGAAAAAAATGTGCTACTAACCTCACAATATCGGCACTCCTCAGTTCAGATAAGATCTCAAATGGTAATTGCATTGCCGCTTTTAGCAAGATGGTCGGTAACTCAGTGCATGTCGGTTAAAGCGTCACGATTGTTTTTTTTTTTTTTTTTTTTCAGGATAAGGGCGAGTCTTCAAATATTGTTTTTCGAGACGCAAATGCTAACAATCAGAACAGAAATTATATCTTGAATAAATTTCGGAGCTTCATTACCGGCAAACATATAGAAGTACCAAAGCCGAATAATATGAAAATATAAAAGGATTGAAGAAACAACTTTTTGGGTCAATGACTAGTTCGGAAAAAGATGCAAGCAAACGCAGTAACTCCAAAGAAACGTTGAGGGCCATATGGAGAAAAGAATTGATAGAAAATGTGAAACGGGACTCGAAGCAGAATTGCCGTGATTTAAACGAAACCACAACCAGACAGGTTCAATTAGACGTAAAACGATCTTTTTCCAATATCACAAACAAGGATTTGAAGCAAAAATACCAACGCATTTTGCAACAGTTGATACTCAATGTTTTGCGAAGAAACGTGCACTTTAGCTATTACCAGGGATATCATGACGTGGCATCCATCTTCATACTTTTGTTTACAGACATTGAAAAAACTGAGAGTGATAGCACACTGGCTGTGGAGCTAGAGCTTGTCTCAGAAATGCTTTATCATTTCTCTTTACTTTATCTACGAGACTTTTTGATGAGCACACTGGACTTTACAATGGATCAGTTACGTGTGGTGCCCAAGATATTTGCAAAACTGGATACAGAAATTTATGAAACGCTTTTTGGAAATAGTGATCCCAAGCTTGTCGTGTCCGCACCAGTTTCTTGTTTGCTCACTTTTTTTTCACATGATCTTAACAATACTGAACAAATCTTTGACATATTTAACACGGTGGTGGAAAATAAGACGATGTCATGGGTGATCTATATATACTGTTTGATAATCGTTCAGAATAAAAAAACTCTGATGAAAAGTGTTGAAGCCACTCGAGACTCATTTTTGAATGAAAACGATTTTGTGAATATCAATTTACAAACCACTTTCTATAGTAAGATTGACGACACGGATTGGCCCGATATTTTCTCGCAATTAAACAAGCAGCCCAAGACGACTGGTGATTTACCAGATTCAATCAACCAACTAAGCACTTTGAACAACTCCAAACTTGGGCTTTTCGAAAGGTCAAAAGTGAAACTTTCATTGTTGGAAAAGATCATGAAAAACGAATTTAAATTGAATGAAAAGTTGCATTGTACTAGTTCAAAGAATTTAGCTTCATTCTCTGTGTCAAGCACAATAAAATTTTCAATTGCGGTTGGTGTAAGTGCTCTCATCATTGGATACATATCCTCTGCTGACTGAAAATGTGGGTTGCTGAACATAGTGCAATGGCGAATTTCACTTTTTTCATTGAAAGCATGTTTGTGTGTGTGTGGCTATATATATCCGCCGTGTCTCTAAAATTCCAAGTCAATATCGTATATAAAAGCTATATCAGTGGATCCACCCTGCCAGCATTTGTTACCGCTCGTGGTCACCATATATCTACTTGTCGGATCAACATATATGTTGGAAATCATTCCCCCATGGTGACCTGGGATAATTAAAAATGGATTTTTTGATTTTTCCGATTGCCAGTTCAAATCATACAAACGAATGTTATCATTAGATGCGCATAATATATGTCTGTTGTTTGGTAGAGACTGCACACACGAAACTGGACCCGATATATTTGGGAACCTAAGGGTTTGGGAAGGAATGGTCCCACCCATTTTTAGGTCGAATTCTTCAACGCAGGCGTTTCTTCTTCCAACGTAAACTTTACTACCATCAGCGCTCCAAGTCGCACTATGTGCCCACGGAGGAGTGTCCTTGCCCCTATGTAGCTCCATGACAGGAGACTTTGACGCTCTGCGGTCCCATAAAAGGCATTGCCCATTGATTTTTGACGTCAAAAATGCATTTTCGTCGTAGTTTGCCTTTAGAGTTGTTTTGTTTATTCTGCTTTTAGGCATACTCTTGGTGGATCTGAACTCTTTCTTTGAAGACAACGATTCCGTTTTTCTGTCTTCTTCCGCCTCGCTTTCATCGCCAAACAAGGAGTCCATGTCATCGTCACTTTCTTCTGTTTTTTGGTCAGTAGCAGCTAGATCTATCAAAGAATTTACAGGCCTAAATTCCAAAGAGCTTATCTGAGAATGAGGAGAGAGATACTTGTTTAAGAGCTTCCCAGTGTTTAAATCCCATTCCAAAATTTTCTGGTCCCAGCTTGCGCTGAAAAATCGTTGCTCGTCATTTGATAATTTTAAAAAGTTAACCTTGTCCGTGTGTCCGTTGGTTTCGCTTGGAGAAAAGTAATGGGCGATCGAGCCTTGTCTGTATCTGACCCCTTGCAAAGTTATAGCCCCATTTTGATGACCCGCAAGAAGAAACATGCACTCGCTTTGCACATCCATTGACATGACGGGGCTTGCCTTTGGCGTGTACTCGTCCCCTGTTTTCCTGTTTGCAAAAATGTGCACGTCAGATTTAAACTGCGGCACTTCGTTAGGCCAGTATGAAGACAAAATTCCTGCGTAAGAAATTGAATCAACTAATGAGTGTTTTTGTAACATTGTCAAAGAGAGTTTTCCATCTATCGAATTCAGAAAGTCATATTTCCTAATGAAGCCATCTGCTCCTCCTAGAAATAAGTACTTCAAACCTTTAGACAAGCACACCGAATGTATTTGAGTTGACAAATGTATTGCAACAGTTGGATATACGTTATAGGAAGTAGCTATCGACGCTGAATGCAGCAAATTGGTTTGGTACTTGAAAACTTTTGTTTGGGTCGAATCACTTTCTTCAGGTTCGGGCAGCGATTTTTGAAAACCATTTGCTTCTTCATCCACATCCATAACGTCATGGTCTTTGTTTTTGGAGTCATCACCACCATTTTCATTTTCACCGTCATCCATACCTTCGTCTTTCTTGTTGTCGCGGTCGTCTTCCTCATCTTCCTCATCATCACCATCATCATTATCGTCTTCATCGTCATCAGCCCCATCGTCATCATCGTCACCATTATCATCCTCGTCGTCGTCGTCGTCGTCGTCGTCGTCGTTATCATCGTCATCATCAACACCATCACCATCGTCAACATCGCGCTCATTGTCATCACCACCATTGGGACCATCGTCCTCGTCGTTTTCTCCTTCCTCCTCCTCCTCCTCCTCCTCTTCTTCATCCTCCTCCTCAAGCTCCTCTTGGTCATTTTCATTTGGTTCCAGCTCTTGTTGCATATCATTCATGACATCTTGCTCATCGTCATCCAGTTCTTCTTCATCATCTTCAACGTCCTCGTCATCTATTCCCAAACCTCTGGAAGAGTCGAGGTTTTGCATATCTTGCGGATCCAGAAGGTCGGCTTCTTCATCAGTATTCGAAGGCATCATTGAGCGCAGCAAAAGCAATGGATATTGATTCTTGTTTGTATAACTTTTTTGTTTTATTTATTTCGATACAACAGTGCTTGTTTAAACTTTGGTACTCCAACTTTATTTTCGTGAATGGCTTGAATAATATATCGCGCAAAAAAAAAAAAAACAACAAAGCTTTGGCAAAAAAAGGAAGGAACTAAATTAGGAAGTTTTGAAAGGATTACATAACAAATAAATTAAACGTCAAACTGTTGTTTGACAACAAGAATATGCAAGACCGCTAAACTATAGAAAGACTTTAACAGAAACCATCATATATGCATTTTAAGCCTTTTCTTCAATTCCGCTGATGTTATTCTGTCAGTTTGCTCTATGACACACATGGGAGCAATGCATTCTTTTACCAAATTTAGACTAAACACAGGGAAAAGAGAGTTGAAATCGATTTTCTCCAAGTACAATGGATCTCCCTCCGCAGAAAACATGTACTCAAAAGTTTCAGAGCCGTACTTGCTCACGGTGGGCCATTTTTCAAGGGACGGAATCCCAAAGGTTTCGAAAATCGATGTTATTAAGCGTATATCACTACCTCCATGCACAATAAAATTTTTTGTATAATTGATTTCCATGCCATTATCGATTTTGCAAGGAAGTTTCAAGCGAGACAATCGTTCAATATCTTGGCCTGTGCCCTGGGCATCTTTTGCAGGCATGTATTCCGCCAAGGCAAAATGCTGTAACACGACCATCAGCGACCATATGTCTATCCCGTAGTCGTAGTTGCCTACTCCAAATAGCAATTCAGGTGCTTTGTATATTGAGGTGGAAACGTCTGTTATTTTTTTAGTGAAATCAGGTTCCGTTGGCCCATTATTATGCTCAACATCGTAGGATATATCAAAATCGATAATCTTCAAGGTACCATTCTCGGCAACCAAAATATTCTGTGGTTTGATATCACGGTGAATGATCTTGTTTGCGTGAATAAATTCTAACCCATCCACTATCTGATAAAACAAATCAATTGCCATTTTCTCTGTCATTGTGTTTACAAAAATGGGATGATTGTTGCAAGCTGAAGGCTCAGAGACGGGTGCTTGTAATTGCATTGTGCCATCAGCCGAGAAGGTGAATTTCTTTCTTTTTGGTTTAGTACTGCGTTCATCGTTAGCAATTAATGTTGGTTTTTTTGGTTTCCAATACTGTAAAAGATATTCATCAAAAGAGACTTGATAATATTTGAATTTAAACACGTAGAAAGGGTCTACATTGTCTGTTACTTCATCTTCAATGTAGTTTAGTAGCTGCACTATATGAGTATTAGCTTTCCCATTGGTATTGAGTTTTTTCAAAAAATATAGTTCTTTTTGCGAATTGTGTGGAGGCGGCAAGCTTGTTTTTGATATTTTTTTGTAACATGTTGAGGGATTTTCTTGATCTCTGTATAGTTCCGACAACCCTGTGTAGACCAATTGGCACTGGGACCACTTCACTTCCATATTCCGAATACTGAGTCTTTTTTAGTGCTTTGTTTCTTGTCAGTAGTGGTGAGATATAAAGTACGTGTTGACCAAGACCAAAGACTAGCAAAGCCGGAAAAAAGATCAAAACGCGTTTATACATTACAAAGAAAATCCATCAAAAAAGTAATAAACTCTTACGCAAGGTGTAACTAAAAATATCCAAAATATTCCTTACGATATAGAAAGTTATACAAAACACAATTCGTGTCGAGTAGTATACATCACTTCAAAGAAGTTTTGTTTTTTCTTGTTGTTATTGAAAAACAACATAAAAGTATAAAAAGAGGTCGTTACAGTTGATTCATTTTTGTCATTAATAATGGTCATAAAATAAAAAAAGAGGCATCAAAATGATAGTTAATCATCTAGTTCAATTTTTTCAAGTATTTTTCTTCAGTACCATAAACTCTGTCATCTTCATCCCCTTCAACAACTTTTTTAATTTCTTCCATTTTCATGATTTGTTCGTCCCAAGTTTTGGTGGATTTTTTCAATGATTTGTCAAACAATTCTTGATCAGGTTCTCTGTACGAACCACCCAATCTATCCCATAGAGTGGTGAATTGTCCGTAGTTGTAGTTGAAGTACAAATGATGGACGGTGTGGCAAGCAGCACCGTTAACAACTGGATCATTGGCCAAATATTCACCATCATGGATCATGACGGTCCAGAAGTTGACAAAAGTAAACAAAATCAAATAAGAAACTTTGTGCAATGGGAACAACATTGGGTAGACGTGGTAAGCTAGAGATTGGAAATAACCATCGACTGGATGGAAAGCATGCGAAGCATATGGAGTGGTGACCAACCATTTGTGATGAGGTTTGTGCAATGCTTTGTAAACTTTTGGCCAGTGTAACCATCTGTGGGCCAAATAGATACCACAATCAGTAAACAAAATAAAATAAACATATTCCATAATGAAATTTTTGATACCGTGGTTTTTGTAGTCGATTTCCATGTACAAGCAAGAATATCCGTGCAATTCCATAATAAACCATGGGATGGTCAACAAAACCATACCTGGGATAGCAGACATGGCCAGTTTGATTTCCAAAGACATTTGGTTTTTCAAATATCTTGGATGGTTGAAAACAGCTTTATCGAAAATGAAAACATACGAAAAAGTAGCACAAATCAAATATAATGCCCAACCGAAAATAGTAGTAACAACAAATAGAGACAAAATTTGTCTTAAAATGTTGTATCTTGGTAGCATTGTTTCAAAAGTTTGGGGAGACATATTGAACAAATATGGAACATGTCCGTATATTTCTGGGTTTACTGTCCATTGTGATCTGTCAGTCTTGTAGATGTTACCTGTCATTTGCAATAGTGTAGAGTTGAAGATGTTCCCGCAGTTCAACCCTAGTCTAGATTGCCATTCTGGTGAAAAGTTTTCAGCCATTGAAGCTGGGAAAACTTTGGAGTATAATTTGTCAAAACCAAAAGAGTCGCAAAATTCCAAGACTAAATCCATGGTGTATGTGTGTGTTGATTGTTTTGATTAGAGTATGGTCTTTGGTTGGGGGAGGGGTATTTTTTTTATTTTACTATTATTCGAGATATAAGATAAAATAAAAAGTGTTTACAAATATGCGTTTATTTAAAAAAGATATTTATGTATATATATATATATATATATATGTTAAAACCAAAATGATGAATATGGAAACTCGAAATAAGCGAAGCCCAGTAAAACGACACCATCTCAAAATTAATAATCCGTGCTCGTACAATAAAAGAAAGATTAGAAAAAAACAAAAATTAAAAAAAACTATTTTTTACCAAACGATATAATGCACCTGTTATATCGATGTTAACTTAACAAATGGTGCAAGAAGATGGAAATACGAAGATGATGATGATGATGATGATGAACAAGCAAGCAGAACACGAAGTGAACAAGAGCTTAAACACGAACTTTAAGTTCATCTACAACAAGTACAACTAC
>ERZ794936.765-NODE-765-length-12601-cov-30.133349_pt1 | contig 12601 bp, 8 predicted proteins | sample MGYA00511083_ERZ794936 | MGnify/ENA primary metagenome ERZ794936 (study PRJEB30137, sample SAMN04331409) | food metagenome | isolation source: Y2 must sample point D1 replicate A | place: Australia: South Australia | collected 2014 ... | reverse complement strand
TCTTCCTCTTCCTCACCACTGCTCATTTGTTTATCAGCTCCATTTCCAAACAATGCATCTCTAGAACCTTTCAAACCGGTATATTTGGTGTCTCTCAAAACACCAGTGACAACATCATCATTTAGATCGGATCTCAACTTGGATGTGCCCATCTTGACATAGTGCTGTTTCTTGGTTTCTTCGTCGTCACCTTCATCACTGTTGTCGTCGCTGTAGTTGTTTTTTTCGTCATTGTTTGTGCCAACTTGGAAATCTTCGTCTTCAATATCAAAATCTTGAATCTTAGGTTTGTTTGCCAATTCAGCAATTTGTTCACTCAAAGTTTTTTTAGCCATTTTCGCTGTCAAAGTTTGTTCAAGGTTTTTTTTTTTTTTTTTGGGCTGCCTTGTTATTTTTCCTGTAAATTGAGTTGACTATAATGTTAAAACTCTTTCTACTGAAACCATCGATGAGCGTATATCTTCACTTTGTTTCTCAATTGAATTCTAGTTAATCATTTCTTGTTACAAAAGAAAAAGAAACGACCTGTTCAAAATAATGTCCTCGGCCTATACTTGAAACAGCAACACCGAGAAACCGCCAATCCAGAGCCCTTACACCTCGGACAACAAAACGCAATATACATCACGTGCTCAATAATTTGCTCAAAACTGTCACCTGACTGTCAGCCAATGATATGATTATATTTCATCAGGGTGACTTATTTTAAGTCACCCTGGTGTTTACATAGCAAAACCGAGTCTTCCAACCCTTGTCATCAGTGGTTATTCCAAAGGTATATGTGACTTTCAACTTGTGCACCCCTCCCATATCCTTTTAGTTTTTCCAAGTTGAGTAATTATGATACCTTTCCTTAGCAATGGTTCCTTTAATATGGTTGTCATTAGTTTTTCCCTTTCTTCGCGTCGCATGAAACGTCTGTCCAATCGACTGGAAAACTGTTTCTTTCCGTGAATTTTTTCTTTGTTTTTTTTTTTTTCACTCTCTGTTTTTTGTGTTAAGTTACTCTTGAAAGGTTTTGCTTTAGCTCTATGCCAATTCAACTTCTCAATAATCATGCTTTCCCAATTCTCAACTACTGTAATGTCTAACTTTGGGCCAGGTTTTGGAGTTTTGAGGCTCACATAGCCTGCTCTATTATTTTTTTTTTCGCTCTAGGATGGTGTTGTTGATACATACGTAATTGTGTGTTTGTGTGGTATGCAAATTTTAAGAGACTGTTTCTTATTAGCGTGCATTTTTTCATACTCCAAGTTCATGTAGTATGTGTAATCTCTTCTTTTCTCCTACTTGAAAATGGCAAGAGAAGAAAAGATCCGTCAACAAATCATCTAAACTCACACCCCCCCCATTCTCACTTCAACATGTTTACCAGATCTGCTATTAGAAACCTAGCCACTGCTGCCAAAGTTGTCAAACCACCTGTTCAATTGTTTGGTTTGGACGGTACTTATGCCACTGCTCTATACACTGCTTCTATGAAAGCCTCTTCAATTGATGCCACTTACGACAGTTTGAACAAATTGAGCGATATGATCAAACAGGATCCTAAAATCAGTTCTGTTTTGGAAAACCCATCCTTGTCTCAACAAGAAAGACTAGAAGTTGTTAAAATTTTGGAAGGTAAAATTCCAAAAATCGACCAATCTGTTTCCAACTTTTTGGATGTTTTGAGTGCTAACAACAGATTGTCTTTGTTGAGCAAAATCAACTCAAGTTTCCAACAATTATACTCGGCTCATAACGGGGTTGTTGAAGCCAATGTTGTTTCTGCTGTTCCATTGGATTCCAAAATTTTGAAAAGATTGAACAAAGCCATTTCTTCTTCATCTTTGATCAAAGAAGGTCAAACTTTGAAAATTTCCAATATCGTCAACCCAGATGTCCAAGGGGGTTTGGTTGTTGAAGTTGGTGACAGAACTGCTGATTTGTCCATTGCCACCAAAATCAACAAATTGAACCAACTTTTGAACGAAACTATTTAGATATGACTTATGATTATATCGAGTTAAGAAAACAAATATAAAGGGAAGAAAAAATAAAAAAACAAAATAACCCCACAGACAGGAGATCATGACAGATAAGATTTCGTAAAGCTCTTTTTACCACGTATATAAAAGAAAACAAATTTTCAATATTCGAAAAAATAACTGATAACTTTGTAAATATAACAACAAAAAGAGATCTTGCCCAAAAATTGTTGAAGCAACTTGCATGCCCCCCCCCAAAAGAAAATGTTTAAAACTCATAGTATGTATATATATATATAAAATGAAAATGATAGTAAATACAAATCAAGATCTATTTCTTTTTTTTTTCTCTGTTGGCCAAAAATTCTTTGTACTTGGCAATGGTGACTTTTCTTTGCTGGGTTCTGTATTCTTCGTATCCAGGGTAGATGGTGTTGAAAGTTTGATCCCAAAAGATGAAAAAAGGTTGTGCATAATTTGATTTGATACCCCATGGTTGATGGTGAATGTCGTGATACACGGAGTTGTTTGGGAAAATCATTTGGAATGGATCGTATGGTAAGGAATATCCACAATGGTCGTCAACGGTTTTCAAAGTCGCAAATGTGTACAAAAAGATCTGTTCTCTTGGACTCAACCCAGTGATCAACATGGCAATCCCAGTACCTAATGTGTCCAACAAAAACCCTTCCAATGGAGCATTGTACAAAGCACCGTAGGCGTATGGAACGTATAATCTATGGTGTCTTGAGTGGAATTTCTTGTACAAAGTCATGTTGGTGTGCATCAACAAATGCAAAGCGTATTGCCACGAGTCAATGATCAAAAACCCACCAAGGATCTTGGCAAACGAAATCCCATACTGGTAAACAAAATAAACGGCGTAATTAACCAAAGTGTTTGTGATCGAAAATGGTTTCAAAGATGAGAAAAAAATAGATCCTACAGACGAAGATGTCAAAGTGGTTTTCCATTGCCACATAGCATGGTTTTCGTAACCGGTCAAAACAGGCTTGTCAAAATAGTAAAAAACATAACCAACAACAGACTGGATCAAATGTTGGAAAAGCACTTCACAAAGAACCTCGATTCTTCCAGCTTTGTTTCTTTTCAAAACTTCTTCACTTGGGTGAATTCTGTATTGTTCGAAAACTTCGTATGTATCAATAATATGGAAAAATAACGAAAAGGTCCAGTAAGCAACAACAGGAGCAATCAAGGCAAAAATCCCATCTGGAATATTGTTCCAAACGGATCTGGTATCAACATAAAAAGCTTTGGTTGGAGGAACAGGCGAGTTTAGGAAACTCAAGTCCGGTATGCTAAACACACTGGTGGAGTTTGTGTTCATTTTGTGTATTGGGTATCTAATTTGCTTGGATGTTGAAGAGAACTAGTAGTTTAAGTGATTCTTAACTACAAACTGTTTTTTTTTTTTTTTCTTTCTTTCGTTGAGATATCAGTAGTCACTCGTTTAAAAATTGAGCTTGAACTGTGTGTGTGTGTGTGTGTGTGTATGTGTTAGAAACGGGTGTATTTTACTTTGTTCTGGTTTTTTGTTCTCGTTCTTGTTTAAAACTTTAAAACAAGTGTAATAAAAGGTGAATAAAGTGAACTTATATCGAATTTAAGACAAAGCAGATAGCTTATATACTTGTGATTGTTGAAGTTTTGGAGTGGTTATTGTTTAGTGTTTATTGTTTATTGTTTATTGTTTATACACAGTATATAGAGAAATGCATGTATAATCAGCGCACATAAATCATGTCATCAAAATATTCCAAAGTTGGCTTCAAAGTTGGCATCAAAGTTGATTTCAAAGTTTATCTGAATATGAAATGCCTCGTTTAGCAAAACACAACTTTGCAAGATCATCTAACTTCATGTGGTTACGGGGAATTAACGCCTTGCAGTTCCGAGTCGTGAGACTTTTCCAACTTTTGATATTTTTTTTTTTTTTTTAATTTTTTTTTTTTTGTTATAGGTTTGTTTGTGGAAGCGTGTGATCGCGCGACAAGACTTTGTGTCACAAATGTGTGCGGTGTTTCGTGAGTTGAGATGCGTTGAGTGGAGTGGAAGAGTCGGGGAGTCAAGTCACGATTCTGCAAGTTGCACATATTAAAGTTTACAAGAAAATGTCATGCCATTAAAGTTTTAGAAACACGGATTGTTGCGTATTTTATCTCGTTTAATGGGTCCATAAATAAATAGCCAACCTCTAGGAAAACTCAACTTGGCAAATTTGTTCAACTTGAAGAGCTCGTTTAACTTGACCAGCCAACCTTTGTATTTTGTACTCTACTCCAAGACCCCACTATATTTCTCCGAACCGAAAGCCTTCCATAGAAGAGTGGCCGTATCTTCCGATTTTGTAATGCACTTTTAGTTACAATCACTATTCTTATCACTTATCTCTCAAATCTAGTGTTATAAATCACTCTGTCAAAAGCTTATTTCCGTTTGATCAGTGCTGAGTACGCTTATTCTAGACGGCAAGCTTTTACACAGCACGGTTAGCAAATAATCAAATATTTTATTCTGCAATGACCAAAAAAATAACATAGGTCAAATTATTATATACATTATATACAGGAGAAATGCGGGATATTGTTTACACGACAGACCGCTTAAGCTCATGCTCAAGCTCAAGCTGTAACTTTTGTTTCCTTGTTTAGCATTTTCTTAAACACCATGTCGTCGTCAGTCACGTTCCAGTTTAGTTTTGCCAAGTCTCCTAGTTTTTTCAAAATAACGCTTTCTTCTCTGCCTGTGTTCAAACTTCTTTCAATCATTTCGTGTTTCACTTGTGGCAAGTCTTTGTTCCAAAACATGTTCAAATCACCTTTTCTCCATTCGTCTTCCCAATGCAGAGTAACTTCGTTGCCAGTTAGTTTTGAAAAATCAATTCCAGATTTTAACAAAGACTCTTTGATATCAGCAACAGCTTCTTGAGCAAAAACAGGTGCGTATCTTCCGTCTTGGAAAACGTTACCGCAATGTTTTTTTCTAAGCTCGTCGTTTTGCTTTTTATACTGCACGTCTCTGAAAAATCTAAGTCTGTTCAAGTTTTGGAATACCTGAATACTGTCTTTGTAAGTGGTCAAATTGATAACACACATGGCTTTCCAAATATCTCTTCTTTTGAAATCAGGTGTTCTGTTCAATTTGTTACATTGCTTGAACTGTAACTTATTCACGTATCTTGGGTTGATGGTAGGTAATTGCGAATAACATACTTGTCCACTTTCCAAGTTTCTGAAAACGAAAACCTGTGGGGCATATCCTGCTTTTTGTAACCATCTTGCGGTTCTGAAAGAGTTTGATGAGCTGGAAACAACGGGCATGGTGGGTGTTTTAGCAAAACTAGGGAGCTTCTATGTGTTTCTGGTTTTGTTTTTTTTGATTTCTCGTATCTCTTTTTCTTTTTTTCTCTTTCTTTCAACAGCACAAACCATCATATCATATTTGAATTCAATTGAGTGAAAAGTTTTGGAAAGCTTCCGTGTAAGCTGTTGAAAATTTTACTTAAAACTTGTTTCTTTTGTCCGGAGAATATGTTATCCGAGATTCTGGGAAATGATTTTTATGCCCACTCGGTAACTGCAATTTTAGGCTTGTCCGAATGGAGAAACAATTTTTTGGGGCAAGCTCGCTCAGCTCCGAGCAGAGTTGCAAACGGCTTTTCAACCCGATAAGAGAAATCGAGTTAGGAACGAATCAACTGGATACTTAAAAGAAAAGCATATTAGAATAACTCATTACATGTTCTGGATACAAGACAATGAAAATACACTAGAAGACATTATCAAGACAGGAACATGCCGATCTACTCCTCACACAATGTGCTTCCAAAGTCTAAGAGAGACGGCGATAAATACTTTCCAGAACTACTGGAGCCCAACAATCCAGGAGGATACGCACATTTCTTGTTTGAGCCTGATCTGAAGCAGGAAAACAGTATAAGTTTTGTACAAGACACCAAGTGCTTGTCATGCGGCGCATCCATATCACCGTACTGTTTGAAAACCGATGCGTCATGGAAGTGTATATTTTGCCAAGAACCTAATTATTTTAATCAAAAAACCAACACTGTTGATGTTAACAATGTTCCTAGAGAGTACACTGCACAAATGCATTTGAGTGAAAACATATCGGCGCACACTATTAACGGCTACCGGCTGTTGCTTGTTTTTGATGCTTGTGTGAAAGATGAATTTGAGCTTAAACAATACAAAAACTACCTCATAGCTCTTACATCCAAACTTTCAACCTGCTCTGTAGACTACTTGGAAATCGCTTGTTTTTGGATATTTCCTGACTCGGAGTATTATCAACTGACTCACGAGGGCACAATTGCAAAATGCAAAAACAAAGATTTTTTTTTGAAAAAACAAGGATGGGTTGACCTTCAACAGTTTCAACATTTGGTTTTTTCTTTCGTTGAGTTTGTGAAAATCCAAAAAGTGAAACCGGGGAAAAGACTGAAAAGGAACATTCCATTCGAGATTTTTGAAAATGTTCCATTGCAGAACGAATCTGCAAGGTACATATACAAGGCAAACATTTTATTGTTTGGTGGATGCACTACAAAAGATGGGAAAATAGTGAACAACGAATTGAAAAACACGATTCGAGATTTCAAGAATCACAGCGTTTCTGCCTTTCGCAAAGCAAGCAATTTTTACTCCTCAACGCTGTCACGCAATGCCGCTGGTACTAAACTACCAACACCAATGACCTATCATTTCTTCATATGCTCGCTGCACGACTGCGGGATATGGGAAATGTTTACCGGTGCAAAAGACAGATGCGATTTGGTCATGTTTTTAGATGAATTTGAGGGTTCTTTTTTCCAGCACCTTACTCAGAAATGGTGGGAAAATTTTTTCATTACTTACAACAAATTGAAGGTATTTTCCTCCAGTGGTAAAGTCTTTAAAAATTGCGGTGTGTCAAATGTTGGGTTGGAAAGAGTTGCGAACAAGTTTACCGATTCAACCATGATGAGTGACGTTGCAATAGGGTTCAAAGGAACGCAATTCAAGCTGAACAACAGCAGTGTGCAAAATTATTGTGCCACTTTTCATTTGGAGGGTATCAAAAATTTGGAGTCAAAAGACCATCAACATAGATTGGCACAAACCATTGTGTCTGCCACCCAGTTTCCAACTGCAGTTATCGTTCAGTTTGAAATTGAATACTACGTTGGCCTTGCGCAGTACAAGAAAGTCTCATGCATCGAGATACCTGTTGTCGATAACTGTGAAGAGCATTTGATTGTAAACACCGATGTTTTGAGTGTTGTTTTGGGGAAACAAAGCCTACACCATTTGTGGAGATTTGCAGGAACGAATTTGAGTAATATTGAATGGAAAATCAAAGAGACACACCAAAGCATAAACTCTTTGCTTCAAATACGGTTTTCAAGCATTTCTAACAAGAAACACGTTATTCTAGACCATGAACAGCTCTTGCAACGCATATACATGATGAAGTTTTCAACAAAACTTTTGGACATTACAAACGTTTCTCCCGATGAGTACATCAAGGAGAGTTTGATCAAGTGGGGCGGGAAAACGCAATATGCAGATTTGGTAAAGGAACTCAAGCCCAAACTCTGGACACAAGCTTCACCATTGGACATGAAAAATCTGCAGGAAATAGCCTTTGATTTGAACCATCCCTTGGTTACCAGCGTTACTATTCACAGCAATATGTTGCTAGAAGTAGCCGACTCGTACATACTCAGGGGGTCTGCTGAATTTTTAAGTGCGTTCAGTGACCAGTGCTCCAGGTTTGACAAACCCACAATTGATGTTGTGGAGGGCCAATCTAAAGACAGGTTGGTGGTGCACAAGGTTTATCCTTCAATATTTCTTGCAAAACAAAACGTTCTCTTCGATTATAGCCTTTACAAGCAAAGACTGGGATTTTGAGCGTCTTGAAATATATCGTCGGTATGCTTTTTTGTAGATATAGGTATTATTTTATATACTGTAACCTGATCACAGCAAACCAAAATATTCAATATCTGCCAAAAAATTGCGCAAAACTAGTTTGTCGCGTCTTGAATAAGATTATCTTTAACTGAAAGTGTTGTGCTTTTTATTTTTTTTTTTTTTTTCAAAGTGCACCAATTCAATAAACCATTTATTTGCAAAAACAAAACAAGCGTAAAGCCACAAAGCAAGCGTACAGCCACAAAACAAAACTACAATTGCAGTGATGACAATTACAAACCATTTATATGGGCTCTCCCCTTTTCAAAAAGATTTACTTTCTGTACTAGAAAAGTCCAAACCAAACGACATTGTTTCACCAGAAAATGTAAAAGAAACATTCCGCAAATTTGTATTTCATCCAACTTTGACAGTGCAGCACTATATTCCACGGGATCTTTTGCTTACAACTCCTTTGGAAAGTCTATGCTTTTCAAGTGGTTGTTTGCACGAGTTTGTCAAATACCTTACACAAATGGCTACTACAAACAATGATTCCGTGTGTATTGTCACACCATCGATACAACACCTTGACCTCATTGAAAGAGTGCTACTGAGTATACCCAATGAAAGTGGGGGAACACACGAAACACAAATCAAGAGGTTGTCTGGGTTGGCTCTTTTGCCAGAGCACACATTCCACATTCCAACAAACGAGGAACTGGAGATGTTGTACTACATCAACAAAACCAAACAGGAACGTTTGAGATTGGAAGAGGAAGACAAAAGAAGAATAGGTAAGAACAAGAAAAAGAAACGGAAGTTAGATACAGGAAACAAGAGTGGGAATGGTACAAGCACACCTCGTGAAAGCAGTGTTACTGCACATGGCAGCAGTTGCAATTTGGGAACGTTTCAAAGTATGCTGTCCAACGACATTGAGAGATTGTCGTATGTGTCCAAATACAATTACATTATGCCATTGGAATCAAATTCAGCAGAGACGGTAGTAGCAGAGAAGCAGCAAGAAAAGGTTTTTTATTTGATCACTTCAACACATTTAAGCAATTTGGGCGTTTCCCAATGTTTGTTGGAAAGTTTACAATGCAGGAAAGTGATCTATTTTGAAGATGACCTTGCTGTTGAATATCCTTCTTCTGTTGATGTTCAGGTTTTTGCATACGATTTTGTTGATCCAATGCCTTTATCGATTTCAGTGAACAAAGATGAGTTATTAGAGTATTTGAAGGAAATGGAAGACAGTCTTGTTTTTGTAAGGAATAAAATTAGAGAAAAACAAGAAAAAGAGTTTTCACGTCAGCACGAGATGGACCAACTCAGAAAAGACACAAGAGGAATGTTCAAAGACAAATGGAACAACAAACTTGAAAAAGAAGTGGAAGCGTCTTCGAAAAAAGTTTACAAAGTGGAGGACGATATGAGCAGGCTTATGAATTATTATGACGAGATTTCCACTTTCAAAAGTAATGCGTCAACGGGAAACACCGTTTCTGAACTTGCCAAAGAAATTGAGACAATGCGCGGCCAGTTGCAAGAGCAAGACGATGATATTGAAAAGCTCCGTTTGCAGTACCAAAAAGTGTCCAATGAGGCCGTGTCTAGTACCGGTGCATTCAACTCGGTGGAAAAGCATTTGAATTTCCATAAGAACAAATTGAATATGCTCGAGCATGGAATGCAAGAAACGAGTTTTTTGGAGAAAGAAAAGGCAAATCTGGAAAAAGAATTGAGTCAAATGGAGGATTTGGCAAACTCAGATACGTATGGGAAATTTGTTCAAGTTTTTGAGAAAAGAATGACAGAAACATGATTACTTTTTGGGTGTTTGTTTTTTTGTTGTTATGATAAGTAACAGTGTGGTTTGTGTATTGCCAAAGCTTTACGTTAAAGCGTTTAAGCAAGAATTTTTTTTTTTTTTTTTTTTTCGTTTATCTTTTGTGAAGTAAGACGAGTATTATCTATGTGTGCTATTCTTATCATTATTTTTAAACACTTTGCCAAGAGTTTGTGTACTTTCACTTGCTATCGCTCGTGCAATACTGTAATGTGTATTATTTATTTCTGGTTTCATCATCAATGGTCTTGTTTACACTCCTTTCTGGTCTTAATTTTAGTCATCATATTCATTATATCCATATATATATATATATATATATTATTATTATTATTATTATTATTATTATTATCTATTATTTATTATTCTTTAATGTTAATTTATTAATTTTGAGTAAAAATTCATGTCTTTCAATATTGATTCAGTTAGGTGTTTCCTATAGTTTACATTTCGACTACTCGTAGCAACTTGCCTTATTCTTGTTTAAGTTAATGATTATACTATTAATTGGGTATTGTATTATAGTATAAAGCAATTGCTCGTTTCCATAGTTGTTTTTTTTTTTTTTTTAATATATTCGGTTCGCTTTTTGTATTCTTTGTACTATAATCATTTCACTTTTTTTTGTAATCTTTGTGTAATCATTTGTAGTCTTTAGAGTATATTAACTTTGCTTGTTTTGATCGTTGTGATATATTTTTATGCCAAGCTAAGATATGCTAAGCTAAGCTAGGCTAGCAAATATTTAAACCCCATTCCAACTAAACTAAACCCATAATACATTCCACCAAATAATATACTATTAATAATCAAATAAATGAAAAAACTATCTATATTAGTTAATAACAAATGACATGGTAAATGAATTAAATATAAATACCAATAATATTGTAATTTATTAACAAAAGACCCATTTTTATGCATCTTGGTATTATCACCTCTTTCACACATTTGATAATTCAATGGAACATTCAAATATTTTTCTCTAACCACTTGTGATATTTTTGAGTTTGAGTTTGTTGTTGTAGTCATACTCCCACCTACAGTGGTCAATTTCAATTGATTGTTTGTGTGCGATTGTTTAGTTTGTGTTAGTGTGCTCATACTTGCGTTTATGTGAATGGGAGATGGAGGGTGTTTAATTTATGGTTATTCGATGTTGTGTTTTCCTTATTTATTGATTAAATATTTACTGATTGGATGTAAAGATAGCTTTTCTTAATAAATCTAAAACATCTAAGAGATCTGATACAACCGATCCTTTTTTTTTTTTTTTTTTTTTTTTGCTTTTTAGAATATCTTGTTTATATACACATACTGATTACTAAGATCGACTAATAAAATATTAAATGATTACTTAGATCGACTAATAAAATATTGGTTGATTACTTAGATCGACTAATAAATACCTCAACATAATAGAATTCTTCTTGGATAGATATTTACGTAATATGAGAGTTATTTACAATATATACAACAAAAAAAAAACAATAGTATATAATATTTTAGTTGTCACATTTAGGGAGTATGCTATGTGCCTCTTGTTGTACTATATTGGAGTAGATTAGACTAGATTGGAGTATACTATACTACATCGGAGTATACTGTATCATACTATACCATACTGCTTTATACTATACTATACTATATTATATTAGACCATACTGCTTTATACTAGAACAAGTTACAGTACACTACACTAAGTACACCAATCATAATTAATCAACTCATTGGTATTGTATTATTGTATTATTGTATTATATCGGTGTCTTTTTTATATCGGTGTCTTGATTCTTTTAATTTCATTATTGTATTGTCTTTTGTATTTATTATATATATATATATATATATATATATATATATATCTTCTTTATTACCGTATTACTCTATTGTTATAACACCCTGTTATATCTAATAAATCTATTATATCTATTGTTATTATTGAATCTTTTTATCGGACCGAAGATAATATTAGACAATCAGGTACAAATAAGTGCTGTCTACAATAATTACCAACTAATAACCGAAGATCAACAATAGTAACAATGAATAGCAACAATAGTAATAATATTAACAACAATAGTAACAATAATAACAGCAATAGTAATAACAATAGTAATAATGACAATTAATAGACGACCAACTTACAAAACAATAACCAGTTAAAATAAATGACTCAAAAGAGTGAGTATATATACTACAGTGGTTATGCTACTACGGTGCTTATACTACTAAAGTGCTTATAATACTACTACACATATATACACAATGAGTAAATTGCAATAAAAAATAACTCAAAATAAACTATGAAAATATGTTGTGGGAGGGTAAATGATATGTATTAGTAAGAAAGAGTGACAAGGTATTATAACGTAGAAGTAATATACAAAGTACCAAGAACAAATGATTGAAAACTGATTTATTGAATGTATTGTATAAGGCACTGATCATGCCATGAGTAAGGTTAATACAAATGAATGTTCTACTACTATCACGAGCGAAGCAAATATACATTACTACTACTCCTACTTCTAATACTACTCCTAAACACTACTACATATACTCCTAGTACTACTACATATACTCCCAGTACTACTCCTAATACTACAAGGAAAGCAAAAGGATACACACTGTAGTACTACGATTGGTTATACTCCGTATTACCACTGCTACTACAGTTTATTATTAAATCAATGTACTTTTGTTTTAAACTCCGAAAGTGAAGGCAAAAAGAAGATCAAAGAGCACAGTGAGGGTAAGTTGATATTTGACCTTTTTTTTCATGATATGTATCATTATTATTATAACTATAATCATTAAGAAAAGTAATTACATGA
>ERZ794936.763-NODE-763-length-12606-cov-32.531671_pt1 | contig 12606 bp, 8 predicted proteins | sample MGYA00511083_ERZ794936 | MGnify/ENA primary metagenome ERZ794936 (study PRJEB30137, sample SAMN04331409) | food metagenome | isolation source: Y2 must sample point D1 replicate A | place: Australia: South Australia | collected 2014 ... | reverse complement strand
ATGATGATGATGATGATGATGATGATGATGATGATGATTACGAAAGTTTGGGCAGTAATGACGTTTATGGAACGTCCGATAGCTTGCAATCAGACGACCCAAGCGAGGAAGATGAATTAAGTCAAGAAGGTAATGAAAGTGAAAATGAAGTGAGTCAAGAAGACGAAGAGGAAGAAGACGAAGAGGAAGAAGACGAAGAGGAAGACGACTCATTGAATGTTTTCAAAGACAAATCTTTTGCCAAGAGTGGGCGTACTGCTGTTGAGGTTCCTGAAAAATGCTACGACAGAATCCACACGATTGTGGACAACATGAGAAAGACGATGAACAAGAAAAACCGCCAACAGTTTGAAAAACTTCAAGTTGCTAACATGAAGGCCTCCTGCAAAGACAAAAACATCAAGTTTCCCTTTGCTCTGAAATGGTTGGACATGGTGGCCAAGTTTATGTTGAAAAATTCTTGTCACAAGTTTGCTGTGCAGGCCTGGATTGACGACAACAATAAACATTTGAACAGTTTCTTCCAACACTATGCTGGGTTTGAAGATTTGAACAAGAAGCAGATTGCAAAACTAAATAGAGTTTTCAAGATGTTGCTATGCAATATTGTCAAGTATGATTTCCAAGGGTTGTCATTAGCTCACGAAGAAAACGGGATGAAAAAAATGACGTTTGCAGATACTTTTGAGAAATTGAACGAGTGTATGTACGAAGAAAGAGCTAGCGAAAAAGTGCCACGGGAGCTAAACATGATGTGTGAGTTGTCTCAAATCACCATGAGTACCAATTACGGCAACAACATTCATGACTTGTTCACAGGGGTGGGAACGGAAATCGACAAAATGGTTCAAAAGAGACACTTGAAAAAACGTGACTTGCAAGAGCTGTTGGTTTTGACGTGTTGCTTGACCAAAGCACATCGGTACCGCAACTTGCATCTGTGGGCTCCGATGTTGAACGAGTACTACAACAACAAAAATCGTTTAAACATTTCTGAGGGGAGAGCGATGGCAGGTACATTAGATGCCACAAGCTATAGGGAGATGCTCTCTAAATACACAAAGTCCAACGATCACAGGTGTATGAAAATGAAGAAGCAAAAAGAGGAAATCCCCTTAGTGAGAAAGAAGGGCGGCAAAGTCGTGTTCAGTCATTCTGCCATTAAATAACCAGGTTTGAAGTCATATATTTAGGTCTTGAGAAGCACTAAATGTTACGTAAGTTTTATGTCGAAATGTTTAAAAAAAAAAAAAAAATAACTATTTTTGTTTTGCCTCTCTCTTGGCATTTTTGGGAAGATGTCTCAATGTTTTCTTGATGCGTTTTGATCTCATAAATTGTCTTAAGATGTAGGTCCAAGGACTTTTCAAATATCTAAATTTGCCTTTTCTGTTTTTTTTTTTTTTTTTTTTTTGACTGCATTGCGTTGCTCTGCCTGTAAATACTTTTACTTTGTTGGACTCGGAATTTTCTGTTTTCTCAACCGGGTGCCTGAATGCTGTTGCACTTTCTTAACACTACAGATGAGATAATATTTTTTTCGATGTCTGTGTGACTTGTATGAATATGTCAAATGTTTCAGGAGGAAGGGAAAGGAAGATATATGGAGAGTTATAGAGTATGGATGTCTAAACTTTGATAACAAGAAAATGGATTTTGACCCTATAGTTGGGTCTAAAATACGGAACAAGGGGAGAGTAAAAATGTTTGGCCAACCAAGTACAGTACTGCTTGAATAATTGTATACTAAAGTCTGGTAAAGACTCAGATCATGTACTATCAGGAACACCCAACGTCTTGTTGCAGTTTCCCCAAGACTATTTTGTTTTTTGGAAATATTTTGTTATATAAAGAGCACTTTTATTCAAATTACTTTGATTAAAAATTTTCTGACCTAACCATAATCGAAAACACTCAAACCAACCAAAACAACAAAAATTTATAGCAACCAAGTGTTAAATATTTGAACAACACTTAATAAAAAAACTTTTCCCTAATACAACACAACAAGAAGAATATACTAGTACAAAAAAAAAAAATGTCTGAATTTCAACATATTAGCAACAACGGATTAGACTCTGGTGAAAAAGTCAACCATCACAGAGTTCCAGAATTTTGTTTGACTTCTATTGAACAGATCATTACTGAAATCAGATATGTCATCAAAAGCAATGATTATTTGCAAAAAAACGTTGCAACTTCTTCCACAGTCAAAAATGGTCCTGAATCCCTTGTTTGGTTAGATGAAGTTGTTACTTCTTTAATTGAACATTCTGTTCATCCAGAAATCATCGACAGCTGGTACAAGGGAGACAAATCAGCATTGGATCAAGCATTGAGATCCAAATACGAAAACGAAGGATTGAACGAACATCAATTGAACAAAGTCGAATCCTTGTTGAGTGAAAAACTAGCAAATGTCATCAAAACCGATTTGGGTGCCTCTGTGTTTTTGACCTCTTCCGGTGCCTCTCAAGAACAAATTGCCAGTATTCAATCTGCCAAAGATTTGAAAGAATGGTTGAGTTTGGCCAAATAAGAGAAGGAAGAGAGAGAGAGAGAAACATTCTCTCGAATTTATAAACTTTACATGTCTGGTGCCTGCTGTTGATAAAAGCTAGTACTTATTAGATATATATATATATATATATATATATATATATATGTTTACATACGCTATTTAATGAATCTTTACGACGATCTTTATTATTATACGTTATCATTCGGCAACTCGGTTCAGCTTTCTTTATTCCCAGAACCCAAACACCACACAGCAATTTATAAAATTACACACCAAAAATATTGACTAACTGGATCTTGCAAAAAGTTTGATTATTGCTTGCTTCATATAGAAATTCACAATCAGATTGCCAATCTTTGATTAACAGAGTCTGTCCGTGCCTGAAAAAAGCTTAACCCTGTCCAACCATTCTTTCAGATTCCTCTGAAAAGCTATGTGTGTATCACTTTCCAAAAAAAAAAGTAGACAGAGTTGGATAGACAGAAACCATTGCAGAGCAAAACCCGATTAATAAAAAAAAACAAAAGAAAATAATCATGGAGAATCTCATACACTGCGGTAGCAGCCATAATAGTCAATAGTATATGTTATTTGATTATTACAAAAAAATAGACACACCTAATTTGTTTCACTTATATTTTTGGTAGACAATAAAAAAAGTAGACAGATTGAGTTCTGTACGTGAAAATGTGAGTTTTTTTTTCCAAGTGCCTACAGAAATTAAGGGTGTGAGAAGTAGCGGTAGAGGTGGTGGTGGTATTAGTAGTGGTACTCGTTATATCCATTCCCTTGGTTCGTATTAACTCGTGGAAGTCAAAAGAACACGTATACCACAGTTCTTAGACGGAGCCAAGCCCTATTTTTATTCTTTCTTTTTTTCTTTTTATTTTTAGGGGAGAGTAACACTGCATTTATACCCTAAAGATCTCCAAAATTAGCAACAAAAACCAGCCAAACCAACACATTGAGAACAATGTGGAATCACAAAGAAGTATATACGTGCCTAAGATAAGGTATAGCTGTGTACATTTACCATATGTCACATAAAATTTTAAACCCTAAATATCTTTCTCTCTCTCTCTCTTTCTCTCTCTCACCGCTTGCCCTTCCCCACCTCGTTCCCCTTATTTTTTTTCCATTTCTTTTTCAAGAGAAGTGACTTAAACCGCAGACCATTTGATTTTATTTCCATTCCTAGATTAATTCCATTATGTGACTGTTTTGAGCCAATGATATCACTGTCCCTTTAATCCATGAAGTAATGACAATAAAATGTAGTTTTCAAGTACGTATAATAAAAATAATAATGACTTATACTGTCTATTTTTTACAAAGTATTAAACACAAACTCAAATGAATGAATGAATGAATGAATGAATCAAGCCAACCCAAGGAAAACTGCAAAAAAAAAAAAATAAATAAAAATTTGTATATAAAGGATCACTTTATTCATTAAACAACTATCTAGAATCTTCACTTCTTTTTCAATCTTGTAACAAAACTAAAATAAAAAAAACCATCCACCAATAAAAGGTAAAACAAACGAAAAAACAATCAACACAAACCAATACTAAATAACAATGTCTGACACCGGAAGAAAAGATTTCACTGACAAAGCTGCTGAAGCCGTCAAACCAGATTCCCAAAAATCCTACTTGGAACAAGGTAAAGAAAAAGTTACCGATGCCGGTGACAAAGCCGCTTCCTACTTGCAACCAGAATCCAACAAAGGTGTGGGCCAAAGTGTTTCCGACTCTTTTGGCCACGGTACCGACAAAGGTGAAGCTAAATCTAACACCAAATCCTTTGGTGAATCTGCTTCTGAATACGCTGAAGCTGCTAAAGAAAAAATCAGCGAAGCTGCCGAATACATTGGTTCTTCTCTAGGTGGTGCCAAAACCGATGCTGAAAAGACTGCTGAAAAGAAATAGATTTGAAAGGTTTCTTTCTTTTGACATCTAATTTTTCTTTTCTCTCACGTCCAAATAGTATATTATATTCTTTGATGCTTCAGTAATATTAATGATTGATACGATTTTGATAATTAAAAATTAAATATGTTGTATATTTAGTTAGCGATTATACATAAATACATATAGATTACACATATAAATAATAACAAGTTGAATTTATTTATAAATCAAATTTGAATTTTGCGTAGTAAATAGATCTGAGTAATCCTTGAGCGGCGGGAAAAAAAAAAGCGTCACGATATACAGTCACTTGGTACTGACTCTTGTTACGTGCCACTTTCATTGGAGTTTATCACGTGCTGATAATAATATTTTTTTAAAGATTGTGTGCTCCGGGCAACATTAAAAAGGAAAGCCGAACTCGCAATGGTTGGTTTGGAGCAAGGGCTATTTTGAGATCATCCCACGGCCAGAGATTGTGTTTGTGGTTGTGTGGTTGTGGTTGTGTGGTTGTGTTGTGGCATCTCTATCTTGTGCGGGTGGTAATGATATTAGTTGTGGCATCCCTGCTGATGCGTATGCTGTGACGCAATGTTTTTGGATTTTGACATTTGTCAAAAAGTGTAAACTGTTGTTGCTGATAGCTTATGGTTGTATTTCTTACATTCACTTGCATGTCTTGTGAGGGTCTAGGTCCAGGGGGGAATATCAATGTTTCTTTTTGTTTCTTTTCTTTTTTTCGTTGTTGCTTTTCGGGTTGTTCTGTGGCGAAAGGTTTGCTTCTTCGTTTATTGTAGATGTTTCTTGGGGAGGGGAAGTTGGATGATGGATTGGGAGGTGGCTTGTTTTGTGAGATGCTCATTGAAAACGATTGTTTTCGGGTGTTTTGGAAAGTACTTTGTTCAAAAGTTGCATACTTCTCGACTAAGGAGGCTCGTGTCTTCTTTAAATATAGCTATTAGTTAATCTGACACTCTAATGCACAGCCTTGTAATGTACTCAAAGAGTTTACTGATATAGCCAGTTTCACAGTAATCCAATGCGTGCTGTTCGAATGTACGGTTTGAAACTGTTCTTGATGCAGCATAAATGGTTAGTTTATTATTGGATCATACTATAAAGTTGAAGCAAGTCTAAGCACCAAAGTACATTGCATAGTCCGAAAGACTCTAAAAGACTTCCGTATTTATATATATTTGCATATAAACACATTGATAACAGGTGCGAATTATCATGGTCAAAGAAGAATTGAAGGAACAACAGAATAAAAACGAGTCCGTGGCGGAGCGTGAAGATGTAAAAGAAGTTAGTGTACCGGACTCGACTGGGATTGAGTTGGATATTGAGGCTCAAGTTGAAGAGGAAGAGATAGAAGAGGAGAAGGATATAAAGCACACCACTCCATCAACACCAATAAAGAACCAATCCAGTGTGCAAGAGTTTACGATAGAAGAAGACGAAGATGAAGACGAGAACGAGGACGAGGACGACGAAAAAGAAGATAGTGGCAACTCAAACAATACAGCGGATACTCACAGAGAAGAAGACCAGTATTTCGAAGCAAATCAATCGGTGTCAGACATTCATAGTACTAGCTCGCCTTTGCTTAAATCGGGGGACCAAAACAACAAATTGCTGCATACAAACACCACTTCCAATGGTCTTTCCAAAAATATCAAACTTCTTAGTGAAAGTTCAGACGGTTCGAGCTCATCGGAAAATGAGCCAACCGGGAAATTAAAAGAAAACGCTGAAAACAATTATTCCGTGACCATTGAAGATGAAGATGGTAAAGTCATAGCGTACCACGAACAACCAGCAAGTCCAAACACACAAGAGCAAGCAAAAAGTGACCAAAACGATCAAGAAGCAGAAGAAGAAGAAGAAGAAGAAGAAGAAGAGGAGGAAGAAAAAGAAGAACATGATGCTGATGATGATGATGATGATGATGAAAAAAACAAACAAGAACAAGAAGCAAGCAAAGAAATGGCACGTTACAATGACAACGAGGAGTATCCACTCTATCATGAAGAGATCATCGGCGATATCAACCAGTACAAGATCTACAAGAAAACAAGCAGAATTGAAATCACCGCGTACTTGAATACCAAAATACAAGACTTTTGTGCTGAACACGAAATGCAGTTGATCACCGGGAATGCCCAGTTCCCAGATGAAGAACTCGCTACTGCATTGAACTATATGAGAAAAATTGGACCTTTCAAAGGGGCAGAGTTGATTATCAACAGCGAAGGAAACATTAAAGACCAGGAACAACAGGAGTTAAGCCCGTTTGACAATGAGCGAATTGTAGAGTCAGTTGATATCTCCACTTTCTTATCGTTGAAATGGTCTTGTATCTACTACAATATTATCAACTATTTGTACTACAAAAAGGGAAAGACACTTTTAAATTTCACTTTGCAAAGGATGAAAGGGAAATGGACAACAATTCAAAAAAGAATGTTTAACAGAATAAAACATTACTATCCAAACGAAGAGCCAAAAGGGTACGAGATAAACCCGAAATGTTTTGAAGTTCTTGAAAACTCGTCTGCCAGAAATCTGATCAAAGAAGTGGCCCTTTTGAAATATCAGTGTTCGGAATCATCAAACATCTACAAAATCTATGGAGACAACCAAACAGAACTCGCCATAAAATTAAAAGAGCTTGCCCAGGAATACACACCGGAACACTTGCATAAGCATCAAATAGCATCTGCATTAAAATCTCGTTTTCCAAAAGAGTCATCAACAGAGCCAGAAAAACTGGTTGTTTCGAAACGATTAAACGGCGCTTTGGACACAGACGGATCAGTGTCCCAGGAAGAACGAGAGGTTGAGGAAGAGGAACCACACGGGGAGCAAATGGAGGAGGACGCAGAAGAAGGAGCAGCCGAAGAAGAAGAAGAGGAAGAAGAAGAAGAGGAAGAGAAGAGCAAGCATACAGAAGGCAGCTTACAAAGAAAAAGAAAACTAGCTTTATCGGATAAAGACGGTCAAGCAGAAAACAAGAAAATTATACAACCAGCCAAACAACAAAAACTATCAAGCAACTCTCCGAGCACACTTCTCGACGGCGAAGATGATTCTGATGCCTCAGCATCATCTGATTTACCTGCTAATTTTCTGGAAACTGCTTTGCAGAAAAGTCAGTCCTCCAATAAAAAGCCAAACAGGAAGGCATCACAGAAAAAGATCGGGCTTGACTCCACCTCGCAAATACCGAACACCGCATTGCTAGCAGAATCTTTAAGTACCATGACTGTGCAAGACCTTGATAAAAATAATGAGTTGATTGTAAAAAAAAATGAATTGCTTGCAAACACAATCAATCATTATACGTTGCTTCTGAAATTGAAACATCTGCAGAATGAGCTAATGGACGACGAATAGTGGGGCTTTTGCTTTAGAACGGAAGTGTTCTATTAGGTTTTGAAACCGCTTATAAGTTGTGTTTAAAGTACCCTGTGTAAAACTTTTGTAACTCAGTGTAGCAGGATATTCTTCAAAAAATGACTTTCGGGGTTCCACGTGATTATTTGGTTAGACTTGCGACAGTTTTATATTACGAAGCGTAAACAAACGAGATTATCGCGGTCGACTTCTAACGTGAAGCTGGAAATGGGACATTTCGTCAAGCTTCTTGAAGCATCATGGAATTAAAAAAAAAAAAAAAAAAATTCCATGCAAAGGTGGTGAGCATCATGGATTTTACTAGCGATAGCATTCAATTAGACCAGTCTGCTCCAGCGCAAGATAAAAATGCAAGTCAAAAAAACACGCAGGTTTTTACTACTACAGCATCAATATCCTCAGCGCTTTCACCATCACCAAAGCGGAATATCAAAAGAAGTAAAACTAACAAGAGAGAGAGCTCTCTGTTTTACACTTGGAGATCATCGAGTTTTTTTCACCAATCTGACTCGAGTGATGAAATTCAAGATGATTTTAACGACTCTTCAGGCAACCTGACAAATGATGTTGATGCGAAACAGCTTAAACTGATTGCGTTAAATGAAGAAAGATCCAAGTTGTTACAAGAAAGGCAAAAACTGAAAAAAGAGATTGAAAATTTCAAAACTCAGTTGAAAACGATAGACCATGAAAACAGCAAAAACTCAAAACAAAATGCATACGAACAACTATTCTCCCTAAGACTGCATTGGGCCCTGAACCTACCAAATCGGTTGAATACTCGAAATCCACACAGTGAAATAACACAAAAACCAGTTGCTTCATCCAACAGATCAAAAACAGTCACAGTAGGTCCATTTGACAGTTTAGACAAAGAACGAGCAAACACTTTTGATATGAAGCCCATGGTTAACATCGAGCATCGCAGAAAGTACTTACAAAATCAGTACCCGTTGCTGAGGATCAATGAGGCTCTGGATAATCAGGATGACATAGGCAGTTTTTCAGTAGAGATTGATATCGACGGATTTCGGTTTAGTGTTTTTACAAAGTGTTACAATGGACAATACTACTTCAAAGTTGAAGGAGACTTTTTGTCGCTCAATTTAGCATCCAAAGAATCAAGAACTAATCTAAATGATATGGTGAAGTTGTGGGCAAAAGAAGGTAACATTCAGAACGTAATACACTCGCTATACTCGATAATTGAATTCAACAACACCAAAAGAGATTTTTATCAAGATATTTTGCAAAAGTTTATGAGGTACAACAAAAAGATCGCTGAGAGCCCGTCTAATGAGTGGCTCAACTTGGAAGACAAAGGTTCACATGTAACAATATTTTGGGAGATCGAGGTTGATGAAAATGGAATTATTCAAAATGCCCTGGCAGCAGTGAAAAATTTTGAAAATGACAAAGTAAATTTCACAGAAAAAATATCAGAATTAGGACTAAAAGAAGGAATATATAGGTACTTACTAGAGTTATTTCCGCTAGACTGAAAAGATTATCAACCATATTTGAGATAAGATCCGGATTTTGCTCAGTCCTCAAAGAGCTTTTCGGCAACACTTTCAAGCATTTTTGACTTTGCAACTTTGAAAGCCTTCAACATATCGGTTTCAAAACCTAAAACAGAGTCTTGATACTTTTTCTTTTTTTTCCCTCTGATACCCAAGACCGTTGCCATAGGAATGTCCTCATAGTCTTGAAAAACCTTTAAATACCCAAGCTCATTCCTTTTTTTACCGGCCAAAACTTGCGAGTGGTATAATTGACGTTTGAACTCTTGTTGGGTAAAATCTTTGTTGTTTCTAACCGTACTAGACAACGAAGAGTGTGTTGTAGGGTCCAACCGCAGCAATCTTTTTTCTTCAGTGTCAATTAACTGAGCTAACAATTTCTCGTTTTTACTGTTTTTCGAAGAAACCGGTTCTTTGGATAAAACTTTTGAGTCTTCCATGGCTTCCTTACTTTGAGCTATTTGCTGGCCATTTTTTTCCGTTCTCAAAGAGGACGCAACTTTTTTGTTAAGTTTCCGTTTCTTTTGAGAGCTCTCCGCAGTATCATCTGATTTGGAAAAGTTTGGAGAAAGAGGCTCTAAACTGTTTCTTTTAGGAGAGTTTTTTTTCGAGAACTCCTTTTTCGAGTCGTTTGTTGATGTGTTATCTGTGATGCTGGACTCTTCTTTACTCATATAATCCTCCTCCTCCTCCTCTTTTGGAAAATCTTGATCCAAGGTGTCCTGTTTTGATGGTGAATTATTCGTCGATAAGGTATGTTCCTCGTCTCTACTCAAATTGTTTTTTGCCAAAAACTCTTTTCTCTGTTCATTTTGCTCTCTTGAATACTCAGTCTCTTGAGATGTGTCTTTATCAATGGCGTTTACACTTTTTGACAATTTGAACTTTTTGGATGGTTTGCCAGTAACTCCTGAAAGCGTTTGGAATTTTTGAACTGATTCTTCCAACTGGGTTTCCGTCAACTGCTTTTCTAAGTGAATGTAGATCAACCATATAAAAATGTCTGCTCTTTGCTTGGAATCATAATCACCGTTATCTGAAATATCAAACAACGTAACATTCTTTTTTTCTTTTTCGTTTTCGTTGTCTTCAAATGTCTCAAATTCAACATACTGGGCCAAAAACTTTTCATTAATGATATTTGGAGTTTCAAACATGGCAAATAACAAGTAGATAACATTAAAACTAGCGTCACTCGTATAGTTCTGGTAAAAGTCTTCTAACGTTGTAGTCTCTTTATTTATACGAAGGTGTTTCAAAATTGATTTGATTCTTGGCGTGTCCTGCAAATGCACAGAGCCTGGATTTATCCCGTATTGCAACACAGGAATTGTGTGAAAAGTTCGCGATTGTGAGGTCATTTCTATGAAGAAGTTGTTGGTTGTATTCAATCTTCCAATATTCACCAATAGCGATAAAATACACATTGCAAAAGCTATGTGAGAATCAGTGAGTATTTTGTCTCTTAAAACTTTGGAGCATCTGGCCGAGCAAACAAGACTCAAAACATAAAGCTGTCCAAAAGTCAAATAATCGTTGTTTATCCAGCCTCTTGCATCGTACACAGTTTCCTTTTTGTCGTGATTGATGAAATGGTTTAAAATGGAGCCCTCTTCAGAAACTTCAAAAGAAGATGAACCACTTGGCTCTTGCTCACCCAGATTGGCTTCTTTTGAAAGCGGTGTGATAGCCATGTTGCAGTCAAAAGTAAACCCCTTTGGTTTGAACATGTTTGTGAAAATACAATAGTCGTTTTGAAAAAGCTCCGTCATGAACCCATATTGTATATCTGATCTGGTGAAGGAGTTGCCATCTGTTTTCTTCAAATGCCTTTGGTACCTGGAAGGTTCTCTCTTTTTTGAGGGATCGGAAGCACCTGTATTTATCTGCTCGGCAGGGCTTGACGAAGCATTTACAACCTGACTTTCCTCCGGCTGGGAAATTGCATTTGGGTTTTCTGTTAAGGAAGAAGCTTTTGCGTCATCATCGTTCATCAAACTCATGATACTCAGTCTCCGGGACTTGTAGGCCGACTTTCCATTAGCACTACTTCTGCTATATGTCCGTTCGCGATTTGGCAACGGGCTGGTCACATCATCTTCACTGAAGGGCGTCTGGTCCTCTTCCTGACTTTGGTGCATGCTGTCATGCACAGGATCGTACACTCTTCTCATACTCATCTGGGCAATTTTTTATTGTTTAGTTCTTTGTTCTTTTCGAAAGTTATTTTTTTTTAAAGCTACTGCAGGAAAAGCCATCATGGTTGGACTTAAAATCACAACTAATGTTGTGTTTGTTCTTACATAGCATTCAAAAAAAATAAAAAATAAAAAAATTATCGCGAAAATTACATAAAGCTAGCGCTGCGGTTGCACGTGTTCTAGAGCTAGCGTTTGATGCTAAAATGTACATTAAAGATCAAGAAATCTTGAACCCGTAATAAGATTATGGAGCCAGGCTTGTAAGCTTGCGAAGAAAAACTCAAGCCGTCTTCGAGGTTTCAATGTATACTGTTTTGCTAATATTAAATTGCTACAATTCTTATACACGTCTCTCTTGATCTTCTGATCACAAGGTGAAAGTTTTGAAAGTTTTGAAAGCTGATATAATCAAAAATTACTATGAAGGTCACTGCTGATGTGATCAAAAATCACCGCCTCCGAAATCACCGCCTCCAAAATCACCGCCTCCAAAATCGTTCCCATTGTCAACACCGTTGTCATACCCTTGGTCGTATCCTTGTTCGTAAGAGTCATGCCCATCCAAAGCATCTGCTAACAAGAACCCACCTAACGCACCACCCAGCAAACCGGCCCCCATTCCCATACCACCAAATCTACTTCCATTGGAAGTTCTTTGTGCCTGTTGAGCATACATAGGCTGTTGTGCGTACATTGGCTGCTGAGGATACATCTGTTGTTGCGGATACATCTGCTGTTGCGGATACATCTGTTGTTGTGGGTATCCTTGCTGTTGTGGATATGGTTGCTGCTGAAATCTTTGTTGTTGTTGTTGTTGATTTTGTGGTGAAGCGTTGTTGTTGACTGCAGCAGAATAAGCAGGTGGGGCTCCGGCATCCTTTGCCCCGCCACTTGGAGGAGCAGCTGGTCTAAAAGTGGTGCCCTTTGGGGCATCCCATTGCGACTGCCCCGTGGACAGATCGACGTAAAACCAGGTTTTATACTCTTTGTCCCAAACAGCTTTCCATTTTTTTGGGTCTAGCAAAATAGGG
>ERZ794936.761-NODE-761-length-12679-cov-6.893695_pt1 | contig 12679 bp, 9 predicted proteins | sample MGYA00511083_ERZ794936 | MGnify/ENA primary metagenome ERZ794936 (study PRJEB30137, sample SAMN04331409) | food metagenome | isolation source: Y2 must sample point D1 replicate A | place: Australia: South Australia | collected 2014 ... | reverse complement strand
GGTTGACCGGTCCTGAGCATCGCCGATCGCGCAGCCTGAGATCGCAATTCTCATTTTTCGACTCGAGCATCAACATCACAAATCTGCTAGTGCCATTCTAGATGAAAGATGATTGAGATCGAAGAACCCGACTTCTCGCAAAGTGATTTGCAGGTTTACAAGGACCTTTTCGGAGGCACCATGGGTGGAATTGCTCAAGTTTTGGTAGGCCAGCCGTTCGACACAGTGAAAGTAAGATTGCAATCTGCACCTGACGGAACTTACAAAGGAGCGGGAGACGTCATTAAGAGGCTCATGGCTAATGAAGGCCTCGGGGGCTTTTACAAAGGTACCTTGACGCCGTTGATCGGTGTGGGAGCTTGTGTCTCGGTTCAATTTTCTGTCAATGAGTTCATGAAAAGACACTATGATGAAACGATGCAGGGCAGGCCGTTATCCCTTTTACAGTTTTTCAATTGCGGTGCGGTGGCTGGGTTTGCCAACGGGTTTTTGACGTCGCCAATTGAGCATGTTCGTATCAGGTTGCAAACACAAACTACCAAAGCTTTTGCTGGGCCCATCGACTGTTTCAAGCAGCTCTACAAAATTGGCGGCCTTTCCTCTGGTATCTATAAGGGGTTAGCTCCTACTTTGTTCCGAGAGAGTGTCGGATTGGGTATTTATTTTGCAACTTATGAAGCTTTGATTGCTCGGGAGTTGAGGAAAAAAGTGTACTCCAGCAGATCAGACGTCCCTGGCTGGAAACTTTGTATGTTTGGTGGGTTGTCGGGCTACACTCTCTGGTTGTCGATCTACCCAGTGGATGTGATCAAGTCAAAGTTGCAGACTGACTCATTACAGAAGCCTACCTACAGAGGCTCCGTGGACGTTGTTAGGGACATTTGGACAAAGGCTGGAACTAGGGGCTTTTACAAAGGATTTATCCCTACTATTTTGAGAGCCGCTCCTGCCAATGGCGCCACTTTCGCAGTGTTTGAGTTGACCATGAGACTTCTCAACTGATTTGAAATTCAAGACATTGATCGCTTTATAGACATTTATAAATTAAACCTAGCTGCATTTCTAATTTAGACTTCCTGTTCTTCTTTGGCGGATTTTCACCTCGGCCTCGCCAGTTGGCAGCCACTCAGCTTCTTCGGCCCCCAAACCGCTCAGCTCGTACATATAGTCTTGTGGCTCTATTACTTTGATGAACTCAACGAAATCCATTGAGTACTCTCCGTTGAGCTCATAATGATCTGATCCCATGAGCTCCGCTCTCTCCGAAATGTGTGCTTCCCTCGCAGCTATTTGTGATTTTTCGGCCTCTTCAGACAAATTAGATCCACTTAAGGCAGCCCTAACTCTCCGGTTATAATCCTTATCGATGCGCAAATGACAACCGGGGATTATGTCAATCAAATACAAAAGCACCAAGCTTATGATAAAAACATAGGCAGCGGTCACAACACAGCCCAATACTTGGTATGCAAACTGCAACCAATCGTGCTCTATCCACCCACCATCTGAATCGTATGAGGCTTCTGCAAGTATCCCGACGAGGAGAGATCCAGCCACACCACATACACCATGGACTGCAAATATATCGAGAGCGTCATCTATTCCGAAATAGTACTTGAGTCGGGTACTTAGGTTGCCCACAATACCACCAACAACTCCACACACGATACTCTTCCAAAAGTTGCCCAGGTAGCACAAATATCCTCCGCCGGGAGTGAAAACAACCAATCCACACATTACACCTGAGCTGAATGATACCAACGATAAAGTCCTTCTCGTACCCTCCTGCTTTGAGCTTCCGTGGGACTTCAAAGATGCGCTTGTCTCGAGGCTCTTCGTTGGCATGGCACTCGCGTGTGCGTCATTCAACTCGAGGGGAATGGACGAGAAATAAAAGTCAATCGCACTCCAAACGATACCAGCGGAGAAAGCACACAAGAATGTAGCGACTATCAAGTAAATCGAAGTCACACCAAAATTAAAGTCGCACCCCGAAATGAAACCGGACCAACCGAAAAGGATGAAGATCAACCCTAGCAAAGCGATATTGTTGTTCGAGCTCCTGTAGTTACGAAGTAATATTGGATTCCTGGGACCAAGGTAGTATGAGTAAGCGAGTGCGGTGAACCCACTCACTATGTGAATGCAATTACCGCCAGCAAAATCGAGCACCGGGAGCCTGTTGAGTTGAGGCGAGAGCCAGCCGTGACGGTTCCAAAACCAATAACTGACTGGGTTATAAATAATAGCGGACCACAATAGGACGAAGAAGAGCATAGGCATGATTCTTCCCCTTTCGGCGCCACAGGCAGGAAATGTTAATGCAGCGCATATGAGTTTCATAAACCCGTTGAACAAAAAGTGAATGACTGCGAGAATATCTCCTCTTTGAGTATTGTAAACTTCTTCCAGAGGCTCCTTGATATGGTTCAAGACAACAAATTTCAAATTGCCGATGAACCTATTTGAAGAGCTTGAATAGCACAATGAGTATCCCCAAATGAACCAATCCAAAAACAATATGGCGCATATGACGATGGGTAATCCTAGCATCGTAAACGAAGATCTTCTCTGAGTAAGGCCTGAGTAAAACATAGAGATTCCGATAATGACAAACACCAAAAGTAATGTACTGTACATCATATATAGTGAGTTGATCGCCAACTCATTTGTCATTGACATGTCTGCTTTTTACTTGCGTATCGAATGTCGTTGCCGGGTATCACAGAAGATCGCTATATGATGTGGCGCTAGATAAACAGGTACGTTTGGACGGTCTTGTGTTTCGATTTTGATCTATACTATGGTGGCGACATGAGAAGTAGCGGCTCATAGACTTTTCGGTCTGGTACGTATCGTCCCCTTCTAATCTAATTTCTAATCTGACGTGATTTGTGGGAGCGCGGCGTCATCAGTTCCTGCGTCTGGAAAAAAAAATTAAAAAAAATCAGGGTCATTCAGATGCGGCGTAACAAAACTTCTCTAAGCATGTTTTGCATTGCCTCAGATAGTTGACAAACTTGGACGATTTTGCTGCTCTCCTTTGAATCAAAGCGCATCCCACACACCGTAAATATTCTGTATTGTTATTGTATGTGGCCACGTTGTAACCGTTCTCAAGCATTTTGAGCACTTCTGTATCGCTGTAAACTGTGCGAAACGTGGAAGTGTTCGAGGCATATGAGTGATTGTAGTTTGCAAGGTACACAATCAATGGCGGCTGATAATCGTGCCAAATATCAAATTTTGACTCTAATTCTTCCAAAGAAGGGTGAATGTTCTTGCTCTCTGGTTGTAGCTTTGGCGCCATTGAAGTGTCGGGTGATTCTATCGATTTTGCATCCGTTAAGATCTCACTTGGATAATCGCGAGTGATATTGCAGCCAAAAAAGACGGGTCGGCTTGCCATCGATTTGCTCACGAATTCTTCTGACGATGGTATCACTGGAAATATCCGTTTTAGTTTTCCATTGAAAGAGAACGCTGGGATTCTAAGAGAGGAGTTTGGGGCGTGATAGCGTTTTGCCGTTTGCTTTAGAGTTGTACCATTGGGATAGTTTTCATAGTCAGAGGTTGCATCAAAAGCGAGCACCACTTCCACTTCGCGGCCTTTTGTTAACATGGGATGAAATGGAAGATTTTGACCGTCATCTCCTCCGTCGGCTAAAAAAAGACTAGGTGCATCAGATATCGATCTGCCTTTTGCTCGGGGAGGAGAGATGGCTTTGAAAGGGTTGGGCGAGTAAAGGGCATACTCTGGATGTAGAATCTCGTCTGGCGTGGGGTGATTGGTAATACCGAAAACCCTAAGCAACATAGAAAACAAAGAGGAAGACAGGTCTTCCATTTGCAAGATCATCTTGTAAACATACTGAAACACAGTATTAAACAAACCAGAGGAGGTGCCTGTGATGAGCCCCATGTTATCATAGCCCGAAATGCAAACGGAATAATCCTCGTTTTTTGTCTTTATAGTTGAGAAACCATTTTCAAGTTTGGACCCCAAAAAATTGATATCCACGAACGAGTTCAAATAGCTATCCCAAGAGCCAAATTCGAAAGGGTTGAATTCAAAAAGATGGCTGTCAACACTAAGCTCGGTAACCCCTGGCATTCGCTCGACCGAGCCAAAAATCGGAAAGAGCTGAGAAAAATTTTCGAAAGAAGGTGATTCGACTACTGTTGACAAGCAGAGATCAATTGCCTTCTTTCCTTGCGGAAAGATTTTCTTGGAAACAGCCCGTCCCCAGTAGTCTATCAAAGAGACTTGAAATCCCGCTGTCTTTTTAGCTCTAACCTCAATGTTCAAGTCCTTGTAAAAATCTAAGCTTTTTCGTCCAAGCGGTGCCGTGTCAATACTTTGATCATTGTCTTGGCTTTTTGATTTGAAAAAAGTGTCTAAAAAAGCATGTGCCAATGATCCTTTCTCCACGTCGCTCTGATTAAAAAATACCGAGTAAGTCTCCCAGACGCTGGCATTGTACTCCCTCGGAGATTGGGCGTCTAGAGTTGCACGCAACTGCGATACCGGCACGTCGGGGACGCCTTCAATAAGAGGAGTGGCAAAACTTTGTGTTCGAAGCGCCTCGTATACTGGAAGCCCATCATTTAAGAGATTGTTGGCAACCAACCACAGACCGCCAGAATTGCCCGCAATATAAGTAGAGCTTTGTAAAATACCCCCGAGGTGATTTTCTGAATTAGGGGTTCTGATGTCCATAGCACTCAATACGCCTGCCCCACTAAGCATGGATCTATAACCACCCCCAGACACAGAAATTCCAATGGTCACCATCTTTTCGCCAAGTAGCTCAGACACTTCAGAAAAGTTATACTTGCTCATGAATTTGAGAAACGGCTTCAAGGCTTGTTTCCTTCTTTCCTCCACATATTCTTGTTCGGAGGGGTTTATGGTCAATTTGTTAGTACAGTGCGAGAGAATAGGAAAAAACAAACTAGATACGCGATATTGAATTTACCAGACAATAGACTTTTTAAATAGAGAGATACGTACGTGATTCGCAACACGAACTAAGGACTGCGAGGTGCAAATTGTGTGATAAGGCGCATATGAGCGTGATGTTTGAGCGTAAATGCTGATCGAATCATTAACCGAGCTTAATAGATCTGTGCTGGCTACAGTCGGAAAAACCACAGATGCCAACGCACATCTACAGGTCAAAAAAAGACGAACGAGAATACGAAGCCTTCCCCGGCTGAAGTTGTTTTTGTGCATAGCGACAAAAGAAAAGTACGTTTTGCGACTTGGCGCTTTCAGCACGTACCACAAGCGCGCACAGAAAACACTTTTAATAGACCATCTATAATATTAGCATATAAAATAAGTAATACCTAGTAGAAATTGATTTCTAAGAGTAGAGAAAAACAAACGAGAGAGAGAGGGAAATGCATGCACTTAAAACTCCTCATCAGAAGAGACGTAAGCGTCACCCAACTCCTTCTTCTTCTTCATTCTCTCCTTCTTCTTCTTTCTCAACTCTGCAGAAGACAACTTGGTCTTCTTCTTGGCGCTGGCAATCTTGTTACCCATAGCGTCAAACTTGTCCTCCTCTTCACCGTCCTTCTTCTCGAGTCTTGGACCAGCACCTTGACCTTGCACCCAGTTGTGACCAGATGGAGTCATCTTACCGTCAACGACGGCCCAAACTTCCTCGGTCAAGTCCTTGGTGAACTCAGCCGAGTGAGTAATGATCACAATACCACCCTCGAAGGATTTCAAGGCCTTAGACAAGGCTCCCAAAGAGTCTCTGTCCAAATAGTTGGTTGGCTCGTCCAAGACAATCAAGTGAGGTCTTTGCCAAGTACAAGCAGCCAAGACCAACTTGACCTTTTGACCACCAGACAAACCTCTAATTCTAGAGTGAGAAACCAACTCAGGGTCCAAACCCAACATAGAGCAGTGGTCTTCGATCTCCTTTCTGGTCAATGGTCTGAACTGACCGGAAGCCAAAGCCTCCTTCATGTCAACCTCGGCGACCATCTTACCGTGAGACTCGATCAATTCACCTCTTGGCAACCAGGCGTTGTCAACGGACATCATCTGGACCCATCTCTCATTCTTCATGCCAATGTTCTCACCCAAGGTGAAAGAACACTCGTACTCATAAGAGTTCTTGAACTTTCTTCTAGAGTGGATACCAGCAATTCTTCTTGGGGTGCCCTCGATCTTGAAAATTTTGTTCATAGCATTCTCATCGTCCTCGTTGATGACTCTGTTGGCTCTGTCCATGGTCTCTCTGTCCTCACCAGTCTGGAATCTCCACTGAATGTAATCAGATGGGGTCTTGTCCAAGTGGCTATCAATGTGAGCGAAAGCGTGCTGCTTGATGTATGCAATACGACAGTTCTCGTGGACATAAACCTCACCAGTAGTTGGCAACAATTCACCGGTCAAGACATTGATCAAAGTGGACTTACCGGCACCGTTAGGACCAATGACAGCAATTCTAGAGGACAAAGAACACTGGAAGTTGATACCAGTGACCTGAGGTTTCGAAGTGCCTGGGTACTGGAAAGACATGTTGGAGACCTTGACAATAGCTTTTTGCTTGGTCTTGACACCCTCCAAAAATCCAGGCTCTGGAAACTTGAACTCGGCCTCAGAAGCACCCAACTCGTAGTAAGATTGAGCGGAAGGACACTTCTTGACAAACTCAGACAAGTTACCCTTGTACTTTCTCAACTTGAAGCCCTCGTAGTGGATGATGTACTCAGTGACCTTGTCCAAGAAACCGGAGTCGTGAGACACGATAATGGAGGTGATACCACAGGTCTTCAAGTAGTTGACCAACCAAGCAACATTCACAGTGTCCAAATGGTTAGTTGGCTCATCCAACAACAAGATGTCGGCATTCTTCAAGACAGCTCTTGCCAAAGCCAACTTCATCTTCCAACCACCAGAAAGCGAACCAATTGGCATGTTGATCATTTCGTCAGAGAAAGCGAACTCTCTCAATTTCTCCTCAACAGCCTCCTTAGTCAAACCAACCATACCGTCGGCAATGACGAAGTCAACGACTGGAGTGTCGGCATCAGCAGAGTCGATGTCGTGCTCAACGTAGACGGTTCTACATTCTTCCTGCGTTGGGAAACCCTCAACTTGACCGTTGGCGATGGCTCTCATCAAGGTGGACTTACCGGCACCGTTAGGGCCGCACAAACCATATCTTCTGTTTCTCTTCAATCTGAACTGAGTCTTGTTCAACAAAATCTTGGCACCATAAGCCAAAGAGAACTCACAGTTACACAAGTCCTCACCATCGTCCTCCTCGTCCTCGAAAGCTGGAGGAGCTGGAATGTTGTCGACGGCTCTCTTTCTGTACTCCTCGATGATTTCCTTAGCCTCTTCTTCATGCAAGAAAATGGTAGCGAAAGGCAAAAGATTTTGCAACCAAGAGAATGGTTGGATGTCTCTCTCGTCGATCAAGTCACCAGCGATAGAAGCAATGTACGTCAAGGCGATGTCGAATCTGGAAGCAATCTTCTTCTCGGCAATCAAGTCCTTGAAGACGCCCAAGGTGACTTCAGTGTCACCAGCGGTAGAGACCTCTGGGATGGAGTCATCGGCACCAACAGCACCAACTCTCTTCAACGTGTTCAAAGCACGCTGAGTGACACCACGAGCCTCAGGGTCGGCAATGGTGGAGAAGTTGGCCTTCAAAGCTGGCAACAAGGTGGACAAGAAAGGTGCAACAACCTGAGGGTCGTCGACCAACTTACACATGTTGTCAACAATGACAGCAGCCTTTCTCTTGATGGCAGTGTCACGCTCGGACAAACCTCTAGACAACAATGGAGCCATGATAGACAAGGTGGCCATGGTGACCTCGGACACGAAGGTGGTGGCACCCAAGACGTGAACAGTCTCTGGGACCTCAGTTGGCTTAGCGATACACTCAATCAACTTAGGGATAAACTTTTCAATATCCTTGTTGTCGATGGTCTCGGTGGCCTTGGTCATGGTGGCGTGAGCGGCCTCCTTGACTTCCTTCTTGGTGTCCCACATAGCCTCAGACAAAGCTGGGATCAACTCAGGCATTCTCAACGCAACCTGAGCCTTAGCGGTATCAACCAACTGGGAAACAGCCTTCAAGATGGCAACCTTCTCGGTCCACTTGTTGGTGGAAGACAAGTTGGACATCAAGCCAGGCAAGATAGACTTGACAGCAGTAGGAGTGATGGCGGCGGCGATGGCAAGCAAAGCAGTCTCAGCAAGAGCAGCGACCTCCTTGTTCTTGTCACCGGTCTTGGCGGCAACCTCAGGAGCCAATTGAACAACGTATGGCTCAACAGAGGGAGTCAAGTTGTTCTTGGAGGCAATGTGAGCGTAAGCGATCAAAGCAGAGGAGGCAACCTCGGCGTCCTTGCTCTTGAGCTGCTTCGCGAAGTCGGCAAAGAACTCGACAGGAACATCGTGCTCAATGATAGACGAGTTCAAGAAAGACGACACGTTGGCTGCGGCCTCTTCCTTGTTGTCAGCAACTTGCAATTTGCTCAACAACTCGGAAAGGACCTCAGCAGAGTACTTGGATTCACTGGTGGCAGACATCTTTCCAATGCTTTCGGAATACAAGAGCAAGAAAAAAAAATCCGGGAGGACCGTTTTTAAATGGGTGCGCAGATATACAGAAAATTTTTTCCAGCCGCGGCTTGTCTGCAGTCTCATCGCTATTTCTTTTTCGTGCCGCGTAATTGTCAGCATGCCCAGTGGCAACGTGTCCTTGCAGCAGCACGTTTACCTTCCCTATGAGCTATATACATATCTCTTTGGCCTGTATTTTTTTCATTCATTTCATTTGTTTTACTTCAGAACGTATCATGTAAATTTTGGCGGTTTTTGAATATTTTTAAGGTTGTTTAGACATACCACACTGAACCTGCATTGCATTGCATCCATAGCATCGTCACATATCTTATAGTTCCCGGTACAAATATTACAGGCACCAACGCTTCAGTGACATCAAGTGTTTTGAAAACAGTATTTTAGATGAAGTAGGGTGATTTTCTTTATATACTACTCTTGGTAGACCAACTGTTGTTCCCGTCGTGATGTGAATTGACGAGTTATATGCCGGAATCATCAACAATAAGCCGATGATAACCTCTATAGGAAACGTCATTTAATGAGCCCTACGAGGGCCGAATTCTCGGTCGGCAGTCAATGTCTACTCTTTTGAGTGAGAGCTATTCAGTATTTGGCAGTGGAGTTTGCCACTGCCCCTTATCAACATTTTGATGAACCTTCGTTCAGAATCTCCTACGCTTCTTCTGAGGTACGCAGAGGGGAGATCCGCGTCTTTCTCGTCAACAATAGATCAGTAGCATATGCACACCCTCAATTTCTTCAGCGCCAGAGCTAGAACCCCAGTATTTTCAGTCAAGTATGAATTCAATGTTTTCCAAAACGAAAAATCAGGTATTCCGGAACGTAGATACTCCGGAATTGCCAACCACAATGACTCAATCCCCCAATTTATGGAGACGCCCGATTATGCCATTTGTATTGGGTCGAATATGGTTTCCGGTTGGCCCTCATACATCCTTCATTCTCCATATGCTCAGATCAGAAATAGTGAAGGCATGTAGCACTATTGTTTGATCAACCGTGGGCTCCTTAATTCAAATACCAAATAATTCTCATGTCCCGGGCAATTGTTGTTCGTGCTATTGTCTGTTGCTATCTTCGATGATTTTTTTTGTATCCCCCATCTTTTTGAGCGGTTGATTGAGCTTGCCTAGGTCCGCTGCTTGGCTTCCTTCATCCTTGATCTCTTTATTTTTTGGTAATTGGTTCAGAACATCATTTTTTCGTAAAGAATCACCCTCTCTTGATGCCTTGAATCCTTGGTTCTTAGATGGAGAGAGTTTTTCTTGAGAGTTCTTCTTCGTCTTGCCATCAACGACAAGGTCCTCGTCGTTCCCAACGATGTGAGCTTCATTCACCATACCCCCTTTTGGAGCTTCCATGACAGCCCTGCCGTATTCACCTTTGGAGTTCTGAACCTTATTCATGGCCAAATCTGGCTTGTCATTCTCAAGGTCGCTTGCTTTTGCCGAATCTACCAATTTGCCAACGTCGCCTGTGTTCTTATCATTCCTTGTGGCGCCAACCAATTCATAGTCTGTCTCTGCCGGCGCTTTGAGCTCCTGCGAAATCAAGAAGACACAGAGTCCAAAAAGAAAGAGCATGACCAAGTAGCCGGTCAACTTTCGGGAATTGGTGAGAAAAACCAGCTTGGGCATTTTATCGTAAACTGACCCTCGCTTGGAGGGTTTCATATAGTAAGGCCGAGGAAGCCCATTATTATTATAGGACCCTTGCATTTGGAAACGGTTGTAATGTCAGTCGGTTTGTCGGTTAAAAAATCTATACAAAATGACGCCAGAGAAGGTAATGACGCTGACTATTCCCTCGAGCTGAACAAGATGTACTCTTTGAGCAGGCGTTTCGTGGAAGCTGTAAAATTCCGACTATTTGAGTTCGTAGAAGGAATGTGAGGTATTTGCTGATATTTTGAAAAGGGCAATAGATTAGTATGGTGTCTCGCATGTAGAGTCGGCAAGCATTTTGAATGAGCAGGAATGAGAACAGATACGCAGGACGAACTCAGTGAGAGCCAACCAGTTGCCGAGGTGAATACTGTAATTCCCAAAGTATGCACTTGACAGGAGTCTTATTTTTTTCTCTCTCTTTTTTCTTGTGTTGTGGACTTAAACAATGTTATGACTTTTTAATGTTGCTCTATATCTGTGTTTCTTGTGTCGATGAACTATGAAAGGCCCCGATATTTGGGGTGCAAAAAATTAAGCTATGAATTTCATGCGAGTAGTGACTTCAACTAAAGTGCATGAGGCGGTGCGAAGGGTTCGCGATTCTGGTTCACGAAAATCCATCGAGACACTTAGGTCGATACATGTTGACGGTACCCTGTGTCGAGACTACTTTCAAATTTCATTACCTACTGCTGGCCCGCCCCCGCATCGTTTGAATTTCAGCACATCCGGGACACTATGTAGCCACGATACAGGCCGAGAGAGACGAAAAATTTAGGATAAACGCTTTGTAACCCTAACACAAATTGAGGTTAGAATGTAGGTTTATTTCGTAATAGCTGTTGTCTGCCTCAATTTAAATGATCGTGGCTGTACCCATCAAGGCGCATCTGGAACTTGAGTGGGCCAATACCTCAAAATATGAGTTCCATCATTTGTGAAGAGTTGGGTAGTATATAAGCCACGAGCTTCTGATTGATCTCATGCTGAGCAAAGTTCGAGCACTTTCAGCTCCTTTAATTTTTCACTATAGTTTAGAAGCCCACTCAATTGTATTGTAGTTCCCGACTCCTTTTACTCAATTGACAATTTCGCACGCGTCTCGCTGCCCACTCGGCTGCGGCAGAGTCGTCAAGATCGCAGTTTGTGGCCTCGGGTGCAAACTCCCAAAGTACATCATAAAATGCTTTTACACATCCTCATTTTACTATTCGCGAGCCTAGTTATAGCTACACCCCCAGCTTGCTTCATTAATTGCATTAATAGCATCTCCCACATTTGTGGGAAAAATCAGGCTGATGTCAAGTGTCTATGTAGAGTACACGAGGCAATCAATCAATGCATCTCCAATTACTGCCCTTCCGAGAATTTTTACAGCTCAAGGGATCACTTCAGTGGAACTTGCATGGAGCACGGCTTTGAGTTTGAAGGTCCGGTGTTTGAAGATGGCCCAAACGAGCTTCCTGAGTCGGATATTGAGCTGGACATTGAGGACAATTCTGACGAAGAGACATCGGACGCTGAGGAGACGGTACCATTTGAAGATCCTGAGCCCTTAAAAGCAGATGCAAGTGATGTCGAAGGTTGGTCTGAAGATGAGAAATGGCTGGGCGAGGACGAGGAGCCGGAGGAAAGTAATGTTGATCTTTCAGAGCTCAATCAAGATGTGATCAAAAATTATATGAGCTATTTTCTCAAGCAAAAGCCATCCACCCACCCGCATGTGGCGTCGCTTAGTGGGGTGCACAATGACAATCAAAAAGTGGTCGAGAATAAAAAGCCTCTTCAAAGACCTATTATTGTGCATGGCCCCAGTAATTACGCACCATCTAGCAAAAAGATGACAAGCGAGCGGAACATAAATCACAAGTCGCGGTTTCACAAGTACAGCGACGACTTCAATAGTGAAAAACAGGACCAAATTCTCCGCAAACGCCTCTGGCGCGATGTGGAATAAGACCCACAGTTCGGGAATTTGCGTTGCGCCAACATCTAGCTCCTCAAAACATCAATTTGACTCTCAGCTAGCAATATATTCTTTATCTGACTCCGCGGGACGCTCACTAGGCCTAGCTCCCTTCTTTGGAGCTCGCTGGGTTTGAGCTTATCTTGTGAGATCTCGTATACATTTGACAATAGCAAATTTCCAAAAGGGTCGACCACAACAAGGCGTCCATCGACCAGTCGGCCATCCTCAAGCATTATGCGCAAGTTTGTGCCGATAAATTTCTGTACTTTCATTGTGCTCGGGGATGAGTTTACGAGTAATGGCCTAGGACTGTAGCTTCAAGTGGGCGCCATAACTGACGCGCTCACGAACTGGGTGCAAGTTGAGTGTTTCACATCAATTTCGATACAAGACCGCGTCGTTGAAGCGTAGTTATCA
>ERZ794936.760-NODE-760-length-12682-cov-33.405955_pt1 | contig 12682 bp, 6 predicted proteins | sample MGYA00511083_ERZ794936 | MGnify/ENA primary metagenome ERZ794936 (study PRJEB30137, sample SAMN04331409) | food metagenome | isolation source: Y2 must sample point D1 replicate A | place: Australia: South Australia | collected 2014 ... | reverse complement strand
ATACAAAATAACCCTTTTTAGACAAAAGATATTATATGGGAACCCAGTATAGTTGTATGGATCAACTTCCACTAATAATAATCAAACCAAATTATATCACAATTCAACATCGAGTGTATTGTTTTGTCTATTTTGTGAAAATTGATCTGTTAATACACACACACAGCTTGTTACTTGTTATAATCTCGTGATTCAAGATATTGATGCATTGTTTTATCAATTTATTTTTCAACTACCACTAAAAATAATTATGAATAAGAACAAGAAAGAAAACAGAGAAAGAAAAGATTTTCGAGTTGAATAATATTCTTCTTCTTCTTCTTGTTCTTCTTCTTGGTCAATTATTGAGATATTTTAATATTCTTCACCTAATTCTCTATCAACTTTAAACCGTTGGTTCGAGAATATCTACAACAACACATTCATTTATACATCCACACATACATTATACTCTCATGATCAATACTAAACTTAACGAACTTGGAATATTGTGTAATTGTTGATGAGTGATATTTGTGTTATGATATTTAATGAATGAATAAAATTGTGTTATGATATTCAATCAAACATAAGATGATTATGAATTTAATGAGTTTTATTCTACAATATTCTATGATTTAAGATCCAATTGTGTGTGTGTGTATACATATATATATACATATATATAAGATGGTATAGAAGAGGTTTTGTTTAATTTTTCTATACTCTCTCAAATTCAATAATCTATTACCTTAATCTCACAAAAAAAGTCATAAAAACCACGTATATTTACGAACACACAAATACAAACACATATAATTCACAATGGCTAGAACTTTTTTCGTTGGTGGTAACTTCAAATTGAACGGTTCCAAAAAATTGATTCACGAAATCGTTGAAAGATTGAACGAATCCAAATTGGATTCCAACGCCGAAGTTGTTATCTGTCCTCCAGCCACTTTTATTGATTACACTGCTTCTATTAACAAAAAATCTCCACAAGTCCAAGTTGGTGGTCAAAACACTTACACCAAAGCTTCTGGTGCTTACACTGGTGAAAACTCTGTCACCATGTTGAAAGAAGTTGGTGCTGACTGGGTTATTTTGGGTCACAGTGAAAGAAGAGCTTATTTCAAAGAAACTTCTGAAGAAATTGCTGAAAAAACCAAATTTGCTATTGACAATGGTTTGAAAGTCATCTTGTGTATTGGTGAATTATTGGAAGAAAGAAAAGCCGGTATCACTTTGGATGTTTGTAAAAAACAATTGGAACCAGTTTTGGCTAAATTGTCTGCTCAAGATTGGGACAAAGTTGTTATTGCTTACGAACCTGTTTGGGCTATCGGTACTGGTTTGGCCGCTACTCCAGCTGATGCTCAAGACACTCACAAAGAAATCAGAGATTACTTGAAAGAAAAATTGGGTGAATCTAAAGCTGAATCTATTAGAATCTTGTACGGTGGTTCTGCCAACGGTGCTAACGCTTCTACTTTCAAAGACAAAGTTGATATTGACGGGTTCTTGGTTGGTGGTGCTTCTTTGAAACCAGAATTCGTTGACATCATCAACTCTAGATCTGCTTAAAAAATAAAATAAAATAAAATAAAATAATTTTTAAAACATATATATTATCTTTTTTTATGTAGCTCTTCTTATAATGACCTTTTATCTGATTAATTGAAAATAGTGGTGGAAAAACAAAATCAAAAAATAAAATGTACATACAAAATGCCAACTTGGACAAGTTTTTTTTTTTTTTTTTTTTTTTTTTTTTTTTTTTTAACAGGTTCTCTTATTATTTATACCAGAATGCCATAGTACTTGGAGTCAGGATACACGTTTGTAAGCTCTTGCCACTGAACAACAAACTCATCGTATAACTTGGCATAATAAATCAATGCACCGCTTAGGCTTAACTTGTTCACTCTGGCAAGACTCTCAATGTAGATGATTTTCATGTTTCTGCTAGAACGAGCAGCTGTCAAAGGTTTTAGTAACTGATGCAAAAACTGGAAAAAACGCACATAAATACTAATCAAAACACAAGTTCCTGGCCCGTTTAATAAAAAAACACTTTTTTGCTCTGACTTATTTTTGAAATTTGCTAAGCACGTCTTAATCAAGGGAACAGTCAGTTTTTGCAAAAGATTGATAACAGTGGCAATGATGCTCAATAAAGACTGCATTTTCCCAGATCCAACTTCTCTGGCCTTGTATAACTGGATGTAGTGGAATTTCGTGTGGTAACTTGGTAAAGTGTCAGTACTCTGATCATATTTTTTCTGGAAGTTGATGAGACTCCGGTTGTCACTGAAACAGAGATAGAAATTTGTAGAATTGTTCAAAAAAAGGTCTTGATAATTTTCTAGCAATTTCAACATTTCACCGGTATGCCCACCGGAACCCAAAAATACGAAAACATTATCAATTTTATCAATTTTTAAGGTTTTTTTGTGTTTAAAATCTTTGTCTTGAGGTGTAAAATTCAGAGTCTTGATTATAGTAACATTGACATAGCAAACAAAGCATAAAATAATTATTATAAAAACATTGATCAATGTGCTCATTCTTGATTCTGTTGGTTGTCGTGGGATTTCAATGGTGTCAGGAAGGTCGTTAACTTTGATATATATATATATATATATATATATATATTTAAATTAAAGCACCTAACTCATATTTCGAGATTTGCTAATATGAACGTGACTTGTTGTATTTCGAAAATTATCATCTGACGTTTAAAAAACAGTTAACGTCAGATGACCAAAAGTGTAAACAATGGGCGACGCGTCAAGTGAATTCGAACAGCAAAGTTGAAAAAAAAACAAACTTACTTGCGTAATCATTAATCTGTGGTGTTAAGCGCTTACTCTTCTACCTTTCATCATCGAAATCCTTCCCATTCCGCACTTGGACAAAATAAACCCCAGAAACTTGAGACTAAAAGGGCATCTTCAAAATGCAGCTATCAGGGTCATATAAAAGTCAACCGTTCAAACCACCAAAAAAAGCTCCACAAGGCACAAATCGTGTGGGTAAAGTGAAACTCATCAACACACAAGGGCACACGGCCCCAGTTCATGCTCCTAACGTGCAAAAAAATTTAATTTCAAATAACGATACCAAGTGCACCAACACAAACGGAAACCAAAACGATTTGAAAAAAGACCACAAATATTGCTCTTTAATGTATAGAAGATACACAACAAAGAAAAATAAAACCTGGGACGGAGACGCGTATGGGGTCTATTCGTTCATGAAAAATACGCTGCGGATATACAAAACTACAGGAGGATACATAGGATCACCTATTTTGAAAGAAAAACTCACAGATGAGCTTATTATGAAGTGCAACGGTATGGAATATCAACTCGACTATTTCATCGAGCCATCGATGACCTTTGAGTATAAAGCAGTGCGGGAGGCATTGTCGCCTAGTGCTTCTGCATCTCAGGCCTCTCCCCCAGTTGTACCAAGCAATGAAAACTCTTTGAGCTCTGCGTCCAAAAACACAATTATGAAAACTAACAAAAATTCATCTCTGAACCCAGAAAAGCCTCATATGATCAGCACTAAAAGCCCTATTTGTGTTTCAAAAGACTCTTCAATGACCCTCACCAACAAACGTTCTCTTTTTAGTTCAAAAGTTTCTTCAAGCTCTTCTCTAGCAAATCAAGAACCAATGAAAAAACCCAGGGTATACTCAAAGTTCCAAAACCCGCTACTCGTGAGACCGCTAAGCCCACTAGGCAGTAAAGATCAAAATAGTCTAGACCTTCCACAAACCAAACCAAAAAGCAAGGCAAACCCCTTGCATAACCCTTCAGAGATTGAAAATGCACTAGTGATGAACAATCGAGACCCTGAAGAGTGCACAGATGTTGTAGTAGACCCTTTGCTTGGTTCTTTGTTAAGACCACATCAAAGAGAAGGTGTCAAGTTTATGTACGATTGTATTATGCAGGTGAAGTCCCCGGACATATCTGGCTGTTTATTGGCAGATGAAATGGGTCTGGGCAAAACTTTGATGACGATAACTGTTATATGGACACTGCTAAAACAAACGCCTTTACCAAAACAAATTTCCCAAAAAAATATGAAATCTTTGAACGGAGAAATATCCAAAATTTTAATTATCTGTCCAGTGACGCTAATTTCAAATTGGAAAAAAGAATTCAAAAAATGGATTGGTTTACAAAAAATTGGTGTTTTGACTTTGAATAATCCGAAAAATGGTTCTGATAAAGACAAACAGGATTTTACAAATTTTTTAAAAGTGCAAAGGACTTATCAAGTGTTGATTATGAGTTATGAGAAAACATTGAGTTTGCAAAGTATTTTCAGTGACGAGGACATAAATCAGTACCTGGATTTGATTGTTTGTGACGAGGCACATAGGTTGAAAAACAACAACTCCAAGATTTTACAAATTTTGAAAAATTGTGACTTCAAAAAAAAAATTCTTTTAACAGGTACACCAATCCAAAATGATTTGAATGAATTTTTCACCATTATAGATTTCCTAAATCCAGGTATAATGGGTTCTTTTAACAGCTTCAAAAAAACATATATAAACCCCATCACCAGGGCAAGAGAAATGAGCAATATGGCCAATCAGGAAATTGTTGAACTCGGTAATGATAGATCTTCTGAGCTAGTTGAAATGACTTCGCAGTTTGTTTTGAGAAGAACGAACGATATCTTAAACAAATACCTGCCCTCAAAAACTGATTATATTATTTTTTGCAACTCCACTTCACAGCAAGTCGAGTTAGCGAAAAACATTTTAGTTCAAAGTAATATCAATTTGGATAAAATCTCTTTCAACTCTGCACTTGGTCTTATTACTTTGTTCAAAAAACTTTGCAACTCTCCTGCACTGATAGCATCTGACTCATACTTTCAAAACTCAAACATAAAAACCATTAATCCACAAAGGGGCACACCCTTCCACAGCAGCGGAAAACTTTCCGTTTTACATCAGCTTTTGGAAAATATCAAAAAAACCACAAACGACAAGATTGTCATTATATCAAATTATACACAAACCTTGGATATCATTGAGGACATGTTACGAATGTCACAGTTAACTTTTGTGAGATTAGACGGCTCAACACCCACCAAATTAAGAGACCAACATGTCCAAACTTTCAACACAATCCCCTCAGTCCGTTGTTTTCTTTTGAGTGCTAAATCAGGTGGTGTGGGATTGAACTTGATTGGTGGGAACCGGTTGATCTTGTTTGATAACGATTGGAATCCCGCAATCGATGCTCAAGCAATGGGAAGAGTACACAGAGATGGCCAGAAAAAACCGTGCTATATATACAGATTGGTGAGTGCAGGATTCATTGATGAAAAAATCTTACAGCGGCAATTGATGAAAATCAACCTTTCCAAACAGATCTTGAAAGACTCCAGTGAAGAAACACCTGGCGAGGCAAACAGCAAGAACCACCATTCCAACATTTTTGAACAGGCTGATTTAAAAGATTTGTTTACAATAAGGAACGACACAAAATCAAATACACATGACTTGATTTGTGGATGCGTAGGTGATTACCAGTCTGTTGACGAGACCCAATATGCTAAAGTAGAAAAGCCAACGCTTAATGTCAAGCAAGCAGGTTTTATCAAAGCCTCTGAAGCTCAAAGTCAAATTGAATCCAATGAAATTAGAAGTGCACTGGAAAAAAAATTACTGATACAGCAATGCTTAAAAGGATATAAGCATATCGATCCGCACTTGGAAGATAACTTGGGATCTTACTATAAAGCTAAACTAAAAGACCCTGTTTTGCAAGCATCGAGTAATGCGTCCGTATCGTTTATATTAGAGAAATAGGTGGAAACAGTTTTTAATTTTGTAATTTTCAATTGCTTTCCGAACAAAAATAGTAAAGCCACCTCCAAGTAAATACTCATTTGTTGGCACTCATTCTAGCTTCCGCCGCTCTTGCTCTCTGCTCTCTCATATAGCGCATTCTCTGCTCCGGTGTTAAAGAATTCAAGGTTTGCTGTAAGTTGTTTGATTGCAAAGGCACTCCCGACCCCACCTTGTTTTCATTTTTCATCTTTTCTTCTTTCTCTTGCTGGATAATTTTTTTGGCTGCTTCAAGTTTATCTTTCAAGTCTTTGCTTTCCGCCTGCTGTTTTTCCGTTTGCATAGATTCAAGCATTTCCCTTGTAAGAGGAGGGCCGACATGCGCATCAACGTCCCAGTTTGCATAAGATTCCCCTAAAGTGTGTCTTGCCATTTGGAAAGCCTGCTTTACGTCCTGCTTGTTTGTCATATCTGCAGCAACTCTACCAGCAGTGTTTTGAACTGTAGGGTCAGCTTTCAAAGTGTTTAGTAAAATGTAAACCATATTTTTAAGACCATGGTAAGATGCATAGTGTAACATCGTTGCTGTGGTTGCACCATGCTGGTCTTGTGGCTGTAATGGAAAATTCACGTCAAGCTTGTTTTTTCTCAAATATGCAATCAGCAAAGGAGCTTTTGCTTTCCTCAAAAGCTGAATAACTTCTTTTGTTTGCAGAGATTCCGGAGATTCTGGTACGACTAATTCGGTTTCAGCAGAGTTTTTGCTTCTATCTGATTTGCTTTTGGAAACTGATTCTTCTTTCAAAACTTTTTTTTGGGTTTGCGGTTTGCTTAAAATTTGCAAGTATGATAGTTTGGCCCAAGATCTTTTCAACTCCGAAGTGGTGGGTCTTTTTGTGGTAAATGGTAGGTTCATGATTCTTGGATCGCCACTTTTCAATGGCGAATGTTGCCCAATTAGAGTTTTTCTGTTTGAAACTCCGTTGGCTCTGATAAATATGTATTTACAGTCTTGCAAGTAAATCTTCCAGTCGTTCAACAGCTTTTCAATGTCCTGTTTCAATGCAGTCTCATTGTATCTTCTTAATGAAGACCCAGCAGAATTGGCTTTACCCTTTGCATTATCCATTGCAGACTGCGATCCACCCTGCTTTCGTCTGGTTGTGTATCTGTGAAATGTTTTGTGGTGTAGAATGTTTACAAGTTGTTCATTTAGTGATAAATCAATTTTCTTGTTGAAAGTAATGTTTTTGAGTCTAGTGTGAGATATAATTGCGCCAGCAAAATGCCCACCTCCAATCATGAAAATTGCTGAACTATTTGGCTTCTTTAGTTCGCCACTCATTTCATCAATAGGGTTACTGGCTGCGTTGAATAGGGACTTGTAAGCTCCAAAAATTTTATCTTCTTGTAACAAGTTAGATTTCAAAAAAATGAATGGTGACCTCGTATTCATATAGCTTCCTCTTGAGGCGCTTTCATCAGGTTTTTCTGATATCTGCAAGCTTTGAATAGAATGTTCAAAGATAGTCGTTAATTCATCATTGTCTTTTTGATAAAGATCATTTTGTGTTGAGCCCGATTCTTCATCAGAGTATTCATCTTCAGAACCTGAGATGCTTTCCTCTGAGTCGTTTTCCTGGCTAAAAAGATCTTGAAATTCAGTTTCGTTCAGTGTTGGAAGATTTTTCACTTCTCGTTTCAAGTTGAATCTGTGGAAATCAGTTTTGTAATGATCTCTTGAGTCAATGTCAGCTTTACACACTGAGCATGCAGTGCTAGACCTGGAAACAGCAGGTTCAATCTCATTTCTTTGTCTAATTGGACTCGCAGAGTGCTTTTGTGAGGCACTTGGTTTTGGAACGACAGTTTCAGCAGACACCTCAACGTCTTCTTCGTTGAAATACATCAACTCAAGAGAGTCTGAAACATTTTTCGATAGATCAAAAATATAAAGTTCCTCTTTTTTGAAGTTGTCGGTCATTATGCTAGTGCGGATTTTGCTTCTGTTTGCTCTGATTGCAAAAGTGTCCTTGAGGCAAACAATGAGCAAGGTGGAAGCATATGTGGTAACCATCAAGACGATGCCTCTCAAAAGTGAAGTTGTCAGTTATGAAAAATTTATGTTCACACAAGTCACGTGAGGATAAATATATTTGACATTGGGAAAGAAAGTCATGGTTTAGGCCAAAATTCAGACAATAATAATGGACTATTTGATTACCATACACACTTATTTACAAGAAATGCAAAATATAAAGTTCTCTACGCTTATTGCACCAATGGAGTCAAAGAATGTTTCAAAAACAATGCGTCATTGGGTTAGCCTTCAACTTTAATTCATTGGCTCCCAATTCTGTGGCACTCTTCCAAGAAAAATTTGATCTTTTCCGGGTTCATAAAGGGATGAGTACCATGTCCAAAGTTAACAATGTAATGCTGTTTTCCTCCACCAAAACCTTTAATCATTTGTTCAACTTTTTTGGAGATAACTTCATCCGAACCGTAGATGACACCAGGGTCCAAGTTTCCTTGTAAGGTGACTCTGTTGTTGTTGATTTTGACTGCTTCTTTTGGGTCCCAACTCCAATCCAACCCAACGCAATCGTAACCTGCATCACACAGTTTGTTCAAAGCGTACCAGGACCCTTTAGAGAAAACGGTCACTGGGATCTTATCTTTGACACCTAGCTCTTTAAGTCTCAATGGTAGTTTGGCAGAAATTTCTTTCAAGTAAGGCAAGGAAAACTCGTCAAAATCAACCGAACCCAACTCTCCTCCCCAACTTTCAAAAACTTGCAACATTTGAGCACCAGCAACAACTTGTTGGGCGAGAAACTCAATAGCTACGTCAGTGATTTTTTGCAAAATTTTATGACTCAATTCAGGTCTGGCATTAATCCATTCTTTGACAAATCTGAAAATTTTGGATCCACCCCCTTCAACCATGTAAGTCAACAAAGTGTATGGTCCCCCGCAGAACCCAAACAAAGGCACATCTCCGTTTAGCTTTGTTCTAGTTAAAGAGATGGCCTTGAACGCCCAGTCTAATTCTTTCAAAACGTCAACATGGTAATCCAAAACTTTTGCAGCATCTTCCTCTGTTCTCAAAGGCTCTGGGAAATGTGGTCCTTTGCCCTCCAACATCTCGACTCTCATACCCATTGCTTGCGGAATGACCAAAATGTCGCTGAAAATAATGGCTGCATCGATCAAGCCTTTGAATCTTGTAACTGGCTGAATAGTGATTTCGCTGGCAATTTCTGCATCTCTACAGCACTCGAAAAAATCTCTCCCGTTTTTCACTTCATGGTACTCCGGCAAATATCTCCCTGCTTGACGCATGATCCAGCACGGTGGTCTTTCGACTTTTTCTCCTCTTGCTGCTCTCAACAGCAAGTCGTGTTTCAATTTTGGAAATTTGGCTGTTGGATCTTCGAAGTTGTTTCCGCTCATTCTCGTATTACGGGTATCGTTGCTCGACGTGTTTCTGCTTTTGAGCTTCTTTGCTTCTTCTTTTATGGAACGAGAGTTGTACAATGGCAAAGTGTTTTTAAAATACATACACATCGGAGCCTCACGTTAAACAATCTGTTATCGATCAAAAAAATGTCTTTACCTTGTCTGAACAATGAGGAGAACTCTGCAATACCTGTTAAAATTAACCTAGTATTTGACCATTGCTGATTTAAATAAATACACTTCGAGCGCAGCACCTACCTCGTTCGTACAAAAGGTTGCTTCGAAAAGTTCCTTCAAAGTTGACTGCATGTCTGACAACACATCATTTTACATCACGTGCGTAGGCGATAGTTTTTTTTTTTTTTTGCTGTTGCTCTTCTGCCGTATCTTTGAGATCTTAAGGCGCTGCAAAAAAAATAAGATGGGACTTTCGGGCTTATCATCATATCAAAATGCAAAGGTTTTGCAAAGCATGAATGTATCATATCTAGGTTAGAGCAGTTTTGTAATAGTTGTATGAAGAAGAGGCAAAAAGTCCAACAAGCTTCAAGCAATTATGGGGGTTTTGAGAAATCTTTTTAGATATAGAAGGAGCTCTGTCAGTATTTTGACATTGTTTTTCTATGTCAGTGTTGCCCTGTACTTTTACATTTATAATGAGGGTGTGCCGCAAATGAACTACTCTAATGAAGACGCATATTTACTAGACCCTGCGTGGCTGCACTTGCAAGAAATCACTAAGCATCCTCATCCATACTCCAGTCACGAAAATGACCGTGTGCATGCGTACCTCTTTCAACAAATAAACAAAGCTATTATGGAAAGCGGCCGTCCAGAGCATGTGAGTGTTAGCGATGATGAATACGACAAAGATGGATTGAAAGCGTTGTTTAAGCAACATGATGTTTTTGACGCTCATTCAACGGCTACACGTTTGATATATTATGAAAGTTCCAATATTCTGGTCAAGATTGATGGTACCTTGGGGGACTCTGTTCCCGGATTGCTTTTGTCTGCTCATTACGACTCTGTTCCTTTGGGGAATGGAGCCACTGATGACGGGAAAGGTATTGCTACGCTTTTTGCATTATTCCAACACTATATGGACAATCAGCCAGCAAGAACGGTCATTTTTAATTTCAACAACAATGAGGAATTTGGTTTATTGGGTGCCTCTATATTTGGCTATCATCCATGGCACAAATTGGTAGACTCAGTCATAAATTTGGAGGGCACAGGAACAGGTGGGTCGAAAGCCGTGCTTTTCAGAACCTCAGACACGCAAATGGCGAAAATCTATAAAGAAAGCGTTAAAGACCAACCATTTGGGAACTCTATGTACCAGCAAGGGTTCTACAACAGATTTGTCGGTAGTGAGACCGATTACAAAGTTTACCAAGAACAGCAGGGCTTGAGAGGGTGGGATATTGCTTTTATCAAACCTAGAGATCTGTACCACACATGGAAGGATTCTGTAAGATACACAGACAGAGATTCACTGTATCACATGTTGCACACAGCATTTCAATTGTCAAACTATGCTTTAAATGAGAATCTTACAAACTACAAAGATGATCAATACGACGCTTCTAATGAAAAAGATGATTTGAGTCCTGCTGTATTTTTTGATCTTGGCGGGAAGTTCTATGCCTTCAGTGCACGCAGTCTGTTTCAAATCAATATTGTTGCGCTAGTTTGTTTTCCGATTCTGATCATTGTCACTCTATTGCTTGTGAACAAATCAAATTTAGAGTCAGTGTGGACTTGGGCAAAGCTTCCTATTTCAATGGCGGTTTCCTTCCTAATTGTGTCATTGTGGAGCAATTTCTTGCAAGATCACAACGTGATGATCGTTTCACGTAACTACTGGGTTCCTATTATGTCATATGCCAGTATATTTTTACTGTCTCATTATTTTGTTTTGAGATTTATTTTGAAAGCTGGATACAAGTACAAAACTGTTGCAATGTTAGAAGTTAACTTTGCAATGTGGGTTTATTTGACAAATGTTACTATTCAATTAAAGAAACATGACTACAAAGATACTGGAGCATATCCATTTAGTATTTTTTATCTTCTTTTGTCAATTGGGACAGTTTGTGGAATCTTGTTAGATCCTCATCACCCTGTTGCTGGGGAAGAGGAAACTTTTTTCGAACACAGTTCCGATGAGTTGAACAATTTGAACGATGAACCAACAAGATTGTTGAACGGGTCAAACATCACCAATCATAAGAATCACTCACCAAGCTATGGGTCTTTAGATCATGAGGCTGGGGGTACTGGAACCGCTGCTTCTAGTGAGGACGGTCCAATCCACGACATTGAACAAAGAGTGGACACACACGAGAAGAAAAATGCCCTACCAGCTTATTATGGGTGGTTGTTGCAATATTTAGTTGTTGTTCCCGGGTCTTTATTTATTCTATTCAATGCCGGTGGATTGATTATTGATGCTCTAAACCAAACTGTTCAAGATGGTGATGTTTTTACAGACAAAATCTACAAGTTTATTCCATTGATTGCTATTTTAATCATTGTTCCTATTTTACCATTTGTAACTAGATTGAATTACATCACTATTTTGATTGTGAACTGTATTATGGTGATCAGTGTTATTTTCAGTTTGACCAGTGAACCTTTTACTGAATCTTTGCCGTTGAAAATAAGGTGCGGTGAATACTGGGATTTGAATGTGGAACCACATTTGGGTCAAATTTACACTTTTGGAAGAGAGGTTACCTCCAACTTTATGGAATCGGTCATAATGGATTTGCCATCGCAGAAACTTTCAAAACACCACACACCAAGTTGCACATACACAAATGGAAACGCTTTGTGTAAGTACAAAACTATTCCGCTGACTGATGGTCATCGCTTCAACTCATCTACGACACCTGCAAAAAATACTCCTTATAACATAAGTGTTGAAGTTCTTACAAACAATAGAAAAGATCCTGACCGGTCAAAATATGAGCCTATTTCCAGCCGTTTTAGAATTAATGTTGATGACAACAGAGCGTGCACGTTGAGATTCCCACAAGCGGGGAACAACTTGAGAGAGGTTTATGTGTTTGATGGCGAGAACCAAAAGGACAGAAGTGAAGCATTTTATTTTGTGAAACCTGACAAGGGCATTGACGAGTTGCAGTTGCACAAACTCAATTTTTCCAAACCGTATCACGAAGTTGAGCTAGTGTGGTTGCCGCAAATTTTAGTTAATGAGGGCGGGAACGGGAATGGCAACACGCAGGACGAATTGAAAGTGGACGTATCATGCTATTGGGGCGACTATATCACGTTTGATGAGCAAGACAATTCCAAAGTCAAAGTCAATTCTCCAGGATTGATGGAGTTGTTTAACTACTCGCCTAAGAATGTGATATACACTAATAGGGAAAAGGGTATGATTATTTC
>ERZ794936.758-NODE-758-length-12719-cov-33.388977_pt1 | contig 12719 bp, 6 predicted proteins | sample MGYA00511083_ERZ794936 | MGnify/ENA primary metagenome ERZ794936 (study PRJEB30137, sample SAMN04331409) | food metagenome | isolation source: Y2 must sample point D1 replicate A | place: Australia: South Australia | collected 2014 ... | reverse complement strand
TTTTTTTTTTTTTTCTTTTTTTTTTATTTTTATTTTAAAAAACCTTTTTGATATAGAAACTAAATCTTTATTTTCAGGAAACCATTCAGAGTCACATCTTTTTAACCAATTTACATTGTTTTCATAAGAAAAAGATGAGGTCTGAAAAAATTGTAATCATTGTCGTGAAAAAAATTGTGAAAAAAAAATAATAATTGGAGAGCCAATGGAGTGCCAAAACACCATTGTCTCTACAGGGCACCGCTATTTTTCCCAGTTGTTAGTTAAGGTTTTTTTTTTTTTTTTTTGATAGATTCAATGTACCCGTCATTATGTAGAGAGAATTGGTGTGCCATTAGCAAATTATTTTACTCATAAGCGTTCAAGCATGTCTTTGGCTTTGTCGGCACCTTTTTGAACAATGTTTTTCTTTTTTTCGGTTTTGTCTCTGTTGCCGCTAGTGTGATCATCATCATCGTTGTAGCTTCTGCCATACTGGTCTGCATCGTTACTAGCAGTGTTTCCTTGGAAAGCACCTCTTTGGTGTCTGTCAGCATGAGCAGAGTCAGGGTGCATTCCCAAAGTGCCCTCTTGGTATTGAGAAGAGCCTTGTAGTTTGTGTTCTCTACCCGAAGAGTATTTGCCAAATTCGTCATCATCTCCAGCTTCTTCCAATTCGTCGTAGCCACCACCACCCATCTTGCTACTTCTGGTAGCACCACCACTAGTGCCAGAGGTTCTGCCAGTGTTGCTTCCAAATCCAGTGTTGTCATCTCCAGAAGACCCCCATTGTTGATTGCCTTCCATTGGCTCGTCACCGTAAGTGGTTGTTTTTGTTGTTCTGGTAGCAGAGTATCCAGATGGATTTTGTGATGTGAACCCAGATTCAAATTGTTCAGTGTTCAAACCTTGGTTTTTTTGTTGTTCGGTTCTTTTTTGACCCAAGTTGTGGCCTTGTTGTTCTGAGTGTTGATTAGATTGCATTGTTGATGGTTGTTGATAGTTGTTTGGTTGGTTTTTTTTTTGTGGTGTTTTCCTGTAATCTTATTCTGATAATATGTGTATATAATCGGAAATTAAAGAGAGTGATCAATAGTTGGGATTGAATCCAGGTTAAAAGTTATAACTCTGTTATGGTTTATATACTTTTTTCTAGAATTGCAAATAGCAGTAGTTTTTGTATAAATGTCAACTTTTTTTTTCTTTCTCTCTCTTTAGGTTCAAAACTCAGTATTTGTTCAATTAATGAAAAGTCATTCGAGGGGATTGTATGTATGAGTAGTTGCGAACGAAAAAAGTCAAAAAAATAAGGGAAAGCATGTTGGATTTCGTGAGGTAAAATGCCTTTATCCCTAAACCTACAACAGGATTGCAGCAATGTAAACGGGATAGAGAAATTAAAATTAACTGTAAGTGCTAATTGATGTGAAAACAAAATTGTTGAGAAAAAAATAAAAAAAAAGGGCCAGGCCTCGACATCATAATTTGTTGACACCCAGTTTCATGATGTTTTTTTGTATTTTTACACATTCTTTATTGCCTACCAGTTGTCAATTGTAATTTGAATTGATCCCTTGAATTAAAGATGTATGTTTTAAGGGAATGGGTAAACTGGCCTTGTCACAGTGAGGTTGCAATTGCGATATCAATTGAAACATTCCGCATTATCTCATCAATACTCGACACGTAATTCCAGTGCGAGCTATTACTATGACTAGTCCGTTTTCCGCTTTTCCCCTTTATTAATTTTATGGACTTTCTGTTCCTGATATTTTCATACTGACACCACGCTTACAAAGTTGACAATATATGCTTCAGATCAAGTATTCTTCATCAAAGCCCTGTGCTGAATTGTTCTTACCATGACTACAAAGGGCTAAGACTTTTTTTTCTTCTTCTTCTTCTTTTGTTTTTTTTTTTAACAAATGACGCTTTTCTTTAGTGCCTGAAAAACGGGAACTTACTATGAAGAAGAAGAAAAAAGAGAATTACCCGAGTGACCCTAAAAAATAAATATAATAATAGTGATAGTAATAGTAATAGTAATAGTAATAGTAATAGTAATAGTAATAGTAATAGTAATAGTAATAGCAATAAGAAAGGGCAACGTGTTTCGTTCTGTATTACCCCAGACAAAAATATGGCAATTCTGTTGAAATTTGCATCGGCAAAAGCAAAACTTTATTAAGGGGGTGTCTATCCGATTCCCCCATGTGGAGAACAAGAAGTGAAGAAAAAAAACAGACATCGGATCAAAACACGTAGTACATTTCAAAAACAAATAAACAACGATGACACATGTACGAACGGACAAAAATAATGAATCATGAAAACCAAGGTTCTCTCAGTCAAAAAAGAATAAAACCAACAAAAAAAAAAAGCAAAAAAAGAATCGATTAAACTCGTTTCTATGATAGAAAGTTCCATAAATGATATATAATAAGGGGGAGGGGAAGAAGATGGTGGGAAGGTGGCGGCCCATGGTGACGTGGTGTTTTCTATTTATAGAAAGCGTGTTCTTATTTTGATTGAATACTTGATTCTTGCCTAAAACCCTTTATCTTTGTAAGAAAAGGTATCTCATATCCTGGCAGCTGACGTTCGGCTAAAAGCCTGTTTTAGTTTATGCGCAAGTCTTTTTGATTTGTTTTGTTTCATATTAGAATTTTGAACATTCTTATTTGACATCGAGTGCTGATATTTCGATTGATCCAGGTAATCAGGTGTATCATTTAAAGAAATAAAATTGGTCTGTCCCGTTCTTAAAAGGTTTCCATTGGACATAAATTTGTCACTGGTTGATGAAAATTGCTTGTCATCCACTACAGTTGTTGTCATTGTGTTTGTTGTATTGTTGCTCATGTTATGATTCTCTCTGTCAAATATATTACTTTCAAAATCGTCAAAACTTTTTTCAAAAGACATTGGTGAAGGAAGTTTGGCAAGTGGAACCATTTTGGCATACTGATCAGTATGATAGTCACAATTGCTCAAACTAGCATTATCGTAGTAACCACTGTATAATCTGCCATTTCCAGTATTAAATCTATACTGAACATACTCACTTTGGTTTATTGGTTTTGTTTGATTGATGCATTGGTTTTGGTGAAAAAATGTTTGTTGTGACACAGAAACTATATCTGAATCATCAGTATCATCTTGGGATGAATCTGTTTTCTCCATAATGGACACTATTCGTGGTTTTCTTTTATCACTGAATACTCGAAAAACACACTTTTGATGCTCGTTTTGATCCAAATTTGTTCTTTTGTTTGGTCGAACTAAACACTTTGTTACAGGAAAATTTGAATTCAGCTTCTGCTTCACAATCTCACTTGAAGATGATTTATGAGAGATATGGGGACACTCCTGGTGAAAGACAAGTCTGCCCAAATCAATAATTTCTCCTCCCTCAGATCTCCCAAATTTCTCTTGCCTCGAGATGTTGCTTTGAACACCAAGACCTGGGGTTTGCAGTGCCAGCTGCGCAATGGTTGTGCTTTGGTTGTCATTTTTATTTGTCAAGCAACTCAATTCTTCTTTTGATTTATCATTACCTGATCCTGGGAGCACAACATAATTGGCTTTTTGATATTCAAATACACGCGAGCCTTGTCGAGCAACTTTTTCTAAACTATTTACACTTTTTTCACTGTAACAGTCAAGAATAGATGACAAATCAAATTCGTTATCATTACCAAAGTTGAACTGCTTATCATTGTTGCTTTCAAAATTCTCATCATGCACCGGGCTCTTGGCTAGAATATTCAACTCCCGAGTGCAATTCGCGTTCCAAGATTCCTCTTTTGCCTGCTGGACTTTTTGCTCAAAGAATTTACGGACCTTTAAGTAATGTGTTTGCTCAAACTCAATGGATGATGTTACGCTTTTGCTCATTTCTTCCAAAGATTCATCACTTTCAGAGGCACACGCAAGTCGAGTTTCCCAATCGATCATTGCGTTGCGCTCTTCTTGCTGACTTGCTTGTGTGTGTGTAAATATCAGGCTGAAGAACTATACTAAACTGTTCCTTATCATTGTTTTCGTTATTTTCTGCATTTCTTTTATACAATATCAAGAACTATAAGTTCACCTTTTTACCACTAGTCATCAATTTATTGCTTAAAAAAAAAATAATAGATGGTTAAAGCGCTAGGCGGCAAACCTTTCATTTGATTTTTGCATTTTTTTGCATTTTTTTGCATTTCTTTGCATTTTTTTGTCACAACCAGTAAAAAAGCCAAGAGAAGAATATTAAGAAAAACATAAAATATGAAAAAAAATAATTTAAAAATTTGTAACTAATTTAGCAATTATATAAAAATCAAAAGTATTACACACCAAAGGCCTTTAACTTGAGCAACCGCATTGTTGCATGACGTTATCTTCTTCAGAAACACCGGCCATCCATTTCTTGGCAGTTGCAGGATGCAAAGAGTCCTTCCATTTGGATGGATCATAAGGGTTTGTGCTCATCAAAAACAATTTCTCAAGCAAAGAATTATCAATTTTCGCTTCTGGGTCGTGCAATGCGTCTCTCTGCCTTTCCACGTAATCGTCAATCACTTCATCAAACATGAAGCTTCTAGGTGTAAAAACAGGATTGACTTTAGAAGCAATATCCCTTTTCAACTTCAAAGAAACCTGTCCCTGCGTTTGATCGATGTTGTACTGTTCATACATCTCGGTGTATACTCCAGTCCAGGCACGGAGTTTCTCTTCAATTTCGCGATAGTCCGTTTCTGTGTCAATATCAAGCACATTGTCCTGGGAAAATTCACCTGTAGCCAAATACTCTACCAAACCAGGTGAAAGCTCTTTATTATTGGCTGTGTTTAAAATCTGTGTTACAAAGTCTTTTTTGAATATTTTCTTGCCATTTGTTTCGGTGAAAAAAGTATAGTCGTTATAATTTTGAAAATCAATAAAGAAATTGTTGTAATCGATTTTGGTCAAATACAAAAATTCCCAAAGCGGTTCCAATAATTCTGTGTTTACTTTATTCATGATATCTTGGTACTTTGAATAATCACTTTCGTTAAACAAATCCCCCTCGGGGAACAGTTTCAATCCAAGTCTCTCTGACATGACTTTACTAGTGTAAAACGCAACCCAAAATTTGTATTCGTTACCATTGTATTCCAACATGCTTTGCACCCTTTCGGTCATATGCTGGGCCATCTCCTCTGTTATTTTTCCCGGCTCTTGCAAAAAAACATCAATGTACTGGGGCCCACTTCCAAGCAACACTACCAAGCTCTGTGCTAATTTCTGCAAATTCCACCAAATAACACTTGGTTGCTCTTGCAAACAGTATCTAAGCTGGAAATCGTCATGATTGGGGGTGTAACGAGGATCAAATCTGTCCATAAAGCTGAAAGGCCCAAAATCGAGACTTAGCCCCAAAATCGAGGTGTTGTCTGTGTTCAACACCCCATTTAAGAACCCATAAGCTTGCCAGTACCCAACTGTTTTCGCATTGAGAATTATGACTTTTCTGAAAAATTCATCGTACTTGGTCAAATCTTGTGGATTGAAAGAGGCCGTTTTCACAAAATCATCCTTTTTTTGTTGTTCTGTACTTGATTCCATACCAGGTATTGGTGATTGAGTTGCGTTTTTTGAATCATTTGCATTGCCCTTTGCAGTTGGTGTAAAAACACTTAAAGGCAAGGTTTTCATGTCTTTTGGCATCACATAATCAATGCAATAATCAGCCAACTTAATCAGTCCTTGTGCATTTTGTCTCCATCTTTGCAAATCAAAATTCCCAATTCTTACCCAGGATGGAGCAAACCTGGTCACTTGGGCACACGGCTCAAATCCTTCACCTCTTTGAGCTCTTGTACCAGGCAACAAGGTTAGCTGTAAAGCACGCGTGCTAGGTATTCCAATGGCACTCAACGTTTCTGAAATTATAAACTCACGAATACTGGACCGCAAAACAGCTTTCCCATCTGCAAACCGACTAAAAGGCGTCAATCCCGAACCTTTTATTTGAACAGCGTTCCCATTCAACTCAAACAAATTAACAACTCTTCCGTCTCCCAACTGGCCTGCAAACGTCCCAAACTGAAAGCCTGCATAGGCCATACTGTAGGGATATATTTTGTCCGTAATGATCAAGTCTTGCCCATTCATAATTTTTTCAATATCGTTTTTGTTGTTCAGTTCACTTGTTTCATTGGAAGACTGAGCTAACTCATTTTCAATAGGAAGTTGCAAGTCTTGATAAGCCTTTGTCGACTTGAACAAAGTTTTGTAATCTCTTCTAATCTCGGGCAAACAGTATGCAAAATGGGCACCACTACTGATTATTCTCGGTGTGTGCATGATTTCATCAATCTGCATCTGATGTTTCTCTTCCGCAGAAGCTGAAGTCGAAGGTGATGTCGAAGAGGATCCGAACTTTTCATCACGCACCAAAGTGGATGCCATCGAGACGGAAGAAAGCAACTCATCGGGGGTTAAGTTCTCAATGAACGAAGACGACACTTTGAAATTGTTACTTTTCCCAAAACAGTTTATGTTACGCAATACACCAAACTGTTTACTCATTTTTGGATCCATCAAGTTCTGTGCGTCTTGCTAGATGACCTTTTCCAGTTAAGTTTGACTTACGAGAAAGTCTTTTTAAGTTGCAAACAGTGTAAATTGTATCTATGAAAAAAAAAAATTAAAAAAATGAACTTAAATTGCTAGATCTCAGGATAGAGCAGTTATTTTGATAAAAAGCTTGATCACATTAAACTGGCTTCCGGGGTACCAAGAGCAAATTTTGAAATTTATTCATCAGCGATGCTTGAAAATAAGGGAGTCTTGCATGTTTTCTCCTATTTTTTACGCCGGTTTTCTCGCTCTTAATAAGAACTATTCCCCTTCTTCCCTCCCCTTGCTGACTAAATGTAATAGCTATCAAATCACGTGTGTCAACAATAACATTCGGCATGGCGAAAATACTTGAGCTCGGCCAATACCTTTACTACCGTTCGGACATTGCAACTTTGATTTCAAAAAAAAATTATCCTCATTCCATCCAATGACGTCATTTCATTATACCTTTTTGTAGTTTTTTCCACGCTTTAATTGTTCCGAGTGATGATGGTTTGGATAAAACTGAGTAGAGAAGAAACGGAAAGAAACCAAAAGAAAAAAAATTGCAGTTCAATATGGTAGAGCAGATTAATGCTCTATAAAACAAATTTATTTGACACAACCCACCATTCTTTTTCCACAACTTCATCTCAGATCTTGCTTCATGGTACAAAATTTTTGATGCGGATAAAAAGAAAAAATTAATCACGTTTGACAACTCTGACCACAAAAACATGGGCCCCAACCATACAAGCTAATAAATTTCGCATAAATGAATAAAAAACCCATTGATACAGGGCAATGCAGTTATTTTTTATTCGAAATAAAAGACAAATTCTTTATTACAAGATAACCTTGCTAAATACTCTGCAATGGTCCTACCAAAGATAAGATCCATTGCAGGTCAAACCTAAGACAGTTTCTCAGTGTTTCTTTTAAGATAACTCACTCATATTCTCTTGATAATCACAAAATCAGCAAGATTTGCGCTAATTTCTAAATTCTTGAAACTGCTTGCAGCGGTGCTATCAACTTTTTTTTTTTTTTCGTTTTTTTTTTTTTTTGTTCGTTCTCCCTGAATGAGTTGTTTGTTTACAAATGTGTGCCTACGAAAAAACTTCTACCACTCAACTGCAATGTCAAGTGTGTGTGTTATGCTTCCTACAAAAAGTCATACTCATATAACTGAAATCATGACTTTTTGTGTTTCCATTTTGTAGTCTTTTGTTTGGTGGTTTGTTCTTTGTACTTTTTCAACAAGTATAGAAGTTACCAAAAAACTGATTGCTTTTTTTTTTTATTTTTTTTTTCCGCAGCTAGTTACACGGTATCTAATAATTTCATTAAATTCCAGAAACGCTCTGGAAAAGTTAATAAATATGTTACAAAATACAAGAAGCATTAGTTCACATATTTTAAACTTTAATTTTGCTAGTTTCGACAAAGCTAAAACATCGTTACGTAGGTACGTACTGCTTCTCAAGTCCTCCACATCTAACTTTAATCCATTTCCACAACCGCTTGTTGTTTATGATAACTTGATCTTATCTAACACTATCGCCACAACAACATTGCTCTAATATCAAAAGATTTAATGTCAAGATAGAACAACAAAAGACAACCATAAATTAATACCTTTGAGAATCAAGATTTATCAACATTCGAAATCAATTGAAAAGTAAAAAACTTTTTCGTTTGTCTCATTTCCAATCAGATTCTTAACTCCAAGAGAGAAAAACAAAAAAAAGAAAAAGAGAGAGAGCAGACATTACATCACTAGCAACGCCCACATATTATTATTTTTTTTTTTGCAATACAAGCCACTTGGAAAAAAACAAAAACAGAGAGAGAAAAAAAAAACACACACACACAAAACACTAGAGACCAAAGCTCACAATGGCTAACAATGAAGCTAATAACCACGCTCATCAACAATCATTGGAATCGCAAGACAACCAGCCCCAAGATCACCAAGCACTGGAAGAACCACCAACCTCAAACGTTTCTGCCGTACCAGAGCAGCTCTCATTATCAATGGACAAAACACAATTACAAAATCGAACCGATTTATCTCAACCGCTGCCACCCCAACAAGCATCCCACTTAGAAAACAGCCAATCGTTCCCGATGAGTAACCCATTGTTGCTCAACGAGTCGTATCCACACACGGGCTTTACTTCTCAAGACCAAAATGCAAATGTTATGACCACACAGCCTTCGGGTTCTTCAGTTCCTTCTTTCCATCAACCAACATTGCACAATCCGGCCATGCAGCACCTTACTCAAGAAACCTTTGGAAAACAGCCTATGATGCACACACCAACTACAGAAAAATTAATCAAGTTTGCCTCTCAAGTTGCTGTGGACGCTGAGGGAAACAATGTTTTCGGGAATCCAGTGGTTTTGGATTCAAGACCGAGTACGCCTTTACAAGAATTAAATGGGACAAAAAATGTGGGATTTGACAATGCTGCTAATACAATGAATACTAAAAACGCAAATATCAAGACAAGTAATTTGGAGAATTTATCATTAAACAACGCTTCAATGAATAATGGCAATCAGCTGACAAATCTAAAGCCATTTTCTTCTGATGGAAATGCATTGAGTCTGAACATGTCCCACTCACCTTCAACAGCACACTCATCTTTCAGCATGACAAACCACAGTCATCGTCCACATCCGTTGCAAGAAGTTTCTTCGTCAATGATGAATGCTGCAAAAGGTGATCCATTTGGTACCAACAGTAATCTATCAATGGATATGCCACTTGTAGGCTCACTTGATGGCAAAGTTACAAAAAACACTTACAAAGAGTCTGGTTTGAATAATTCAACAGTAAGCTCACACGTGTCAAATAATACAGAAAATGCCACACAAGATACCCCCTTGCAGGTCAATAACAATGGTGGTGGAGAAAACAATGCTATAAACACCATCAACGAAGCTGCTCAGGTGAATAAATACAAAAGCAACAACAAAAGTTCAAGCAAGTCCCAGAAAAGTTTTCACGGTTTGAGTCAGGCTCAATTAGGAAACCATTCTCAAAATCCTTCGCCTTCTATAAATCAAAGTATACAAGCAAACGAACAGCGAAATTCAGAGCCACACCCACTGTTAATTACCAATTATCCAGATACTCAAGGCATCCCAGTTCAGGCAACACATAATACCACTTTATCTCCGCATGTTGTGGACACAGCCATGCATGAGAGTTTGGGCAGCAGCTTGAATAACGTTTCGTTTGGTGTTGCTGCAAACACCGGTAACCTTAATGTTGACGGCAGAAGAGTTGAAAATAACAGAAACATCGATCCTGCACAAATTGGCCACAACCATAGAAATTCACATGGTTCCTCTGCCGCTCATTCGCAAAAGTCTTCATCTGCCACACCTTTGGCAAGAAGACATTCATATGTTCCAAATGGTACTCTTTTACCAAACAACACTCAAACCAAACGTGACTCCATGCATTCTCATTCAAGTGCGCAAATGGCTAGTCATCCCAATAGCAACCTTGTTTCACCAACGATGTCGCACAGCACCCATCTCCACGATGCGTTCACCAAAGATAGATTCTTTGGTAGAAGTGATGGTATTGATGCTAGCGTATCTCATATGGCGCACCCGACAAGACCCACTATTGACAGCAATTTGAGTATCGACACAAAGATGTTGAATGCTGCTGCAAACGCTCTTTCTCCAAATTCAGCACATGGCGGACATATTACACATAACCAATCACCAACTTCAAACTCCCAGTCACATTCAACAACCTCGCCATCTTCTTCCTTAACAACCACAAAGCAAATTTTACAAAGAGTGTCTGATGTTTCCAAAAGGTTGACCTACCTGGAACAAAAAATTGGAGATTTGTTTGCCATTCAAACTCAAATGATGAAGGACTCTCAAATGTATAACCAGTCTGTTATCAATCGCCAAACTTCTTTTTCAACAGACGGTGGTGCAAGTCATTCGAGTCAAACAAATTTGATGACACATCCAATCAACACAATGGTTTCTATGAACTCTCATGGACCAAACAATGGTCTCAACAATGGTGTTGCTAATCAAGCAACAGATCCTTCGTTGTTGAATACACATAACAATGCGAGCGGGCTGCACATGAACCCTCTTGGTCGCCAGCCGTTTAAATTAAATGCAAATGTTTTGAACAGAAAGCGTAAGGCAAAGCAAGAAAAAAAAAAGAAGCACCAACTAATGCAACAGCAAAAGCTGCTTGAAGAGCAAGGTCTGAAAGAACCACAGCTGGTGAGCAACATGCTAGCTAGTGCTTCTTTGCCCAATATGCAAGTTCATAACCAAAACGCACCACCCTCCAATAACCAATCACCTGTGGTGAACGAGGCCAAATTGGTTCAGCGGAAAACCGTCTCTCCTACCACTGTTTCCTTCCCTAATGCCGTGAACAGCATTGCCTCTGTGACTGGAAACGATGTCATACCTTCCAGTTCAATGCCGCCTTCTTTTGGAGCAGTTCTTGGCCAACAGTTTCTTACTCCATCATATGACATTCCGTTGAGCACAGCTAACATGATTTCCTCTTCCAGATCACCAGCGTTGACTGCTTTCCAAGCAGGCATTCCAAAACCACAAACTTCTAAAACGACTGACAAAAACGTTGCAACGGGCAATGAATTGAGAGCTGAAATGACATTGGAAACTAATAATCCTCACTCCCTATCTCATGCACCAAATATTGACAATGAGTCAAGCGGGATTACTCACAATGGGCATGGTAAACATGCAGACCAGTCGAGCAATGTTGGAGCTGATCATTCTGCTAGCGAAGAGCGTTCCGGTGTCAGTGTCAATACCTCATCTGGTCTGGTTAATGAGGACGGAGAGGCGCTGCATTTGAAAACAAAGAGAAGAAGAAAAAAATCTACTGGAGTTGTCAGCAACAATTTGGGTGGTAAAAAAAGAAAAATCAATCTTGATGAGTTTGAAAAGAAAAATAAAGAATCTATCTCAAAGGAAATCGACTACACAATGGTCAAATCTCCAGAAAGCGTACAAATCATCTGGGAGGAGTACATTCACGGTTGCAACGGGAACCCGTCCATCATGTATTTGGAAAACACGTATGGTTCCAAATGGAGAAGACAACAAAACGGGAAAACTTTTAGTAGAAGAAAAAGAATCTATAAGTTTATCGTGAATGGGATGAAAGAGGGGAAGACTGCAGAAGACATGATAGACCTTTTAGAGAAAAAGAGGATATATGCGGACAAGGACGGGAAACAAAAGCTGCGGACCATTGGGTGGCTGCAAGAGTCTCTCGCTGGTATTTGAACAATTTTGATGCTAATATCTTGGCCATTATTTGTCGCTTATGTAAATCATGTATGAAAGAAATGTTAGTTGTAATTTGTAGACTCTGGTTGTTTTGGTTATCAATGTAAGATTACTTTTTTTTTGTAGAAAATTCAAACACTGCTATGCAATCATCGTAATTTACTATTAATATCGAAATGAGTAAAAAAACACGCGTCTAAAGTGTGATAACTCGAAAATACATGTTTCATATTTTGATCCAAGAGTAAGTATTGTAATAATCTGATTTGAATGACAGAATTATAACTGTCCAATTTCCAGGATAAAATGTATTTTGGCATTTTACAAGCTGAACACCGAGCTGAGCCGCGCTTCTGTTTGCTTATTATTGCTCCTCTCAAAGACGCCCTTGCTCGTCGCTTTTTTTCTCTTTTTATTGTTACAAATTATACATTCAATAATATTCCATTGTAGTTTTCAAGCTAATCAAATATTCAGTGAAAGACAAGTACAAAAAATCCATACTTGGCAACCTGCGGTTCCTAATTTTAGAACACCACAGTTAGATTGTGTTTGGAGGTGGTGATTTCATCTTGTCCTCGTCGTGTATTATCTATTATTACGCAAATCTAAAGCATGTTTCATATATTGATTTGCGTTAATTTTGTGTGTTCAATTATTTGACAACAATTGGTTTTGTTGGATTGCGCTCTGCGTATCCACAAATGACGGAGAGCCTTATTCCGTGGGTCTTGTATTTGCGCGTTCTGTACGAGCATTCCTTTGTTTTTGCTGTTACACCTTTTCTTGGGTTTTCCTGGCTTCCACCATTTTATATTTTTTTTCTA
>ERZ794936.757-NODE-757-length-12762-cov-33.496262_pt1 | contig 12762 bp, 7 predicted proteins | sample MGYA00511083_ERZ794936 | MGnify/ENA primary metagenome ERZ794936 (study PRJEB30137, sample SAMN04331409) | food metagenome | isolation source: Y2 must sample point D1 replicate A | place: Australia: South Australia | collected 2014 ... | reverse complement strand
AGTCATAGTGCACAGTGTTTTGCAAATACAAAGCATCTTATTAGGGTGTAGATGTATATATATATGTATATATATATATATATATATGATGTACTAGCAAAGTTTCTGCACGTGATACAGCTACTATTATTATTACTATTATTATTAAGATAATTAGGGTCGTACCTTGGTGTACTATTGGTCTTCTCATTGTAGTCCTGATTAGAGTGCCAAGTAATATATCACATGGTTGACTTAAGGAAAGTGTATAATATATGACACGTGGTTGCTATAGGTACATACATATATATTTATATAATATTATAAATATAAGGTTGCGATTGATTATGGTAGTGCTTATTGTCAATATGAGTATACCTTTTAATGATAATTCACCAATGTTCTTGCAAAGCTTATAACAAGAAACCAAAGAAAAAAACACATATCGACATTCATGATGAGTACACCATGGATCATGGGACATAGAGGGTTCAAAGAGGATCCGGAAATAAAAGAAAATACATTGCCTGCTTTTGAAAAAGCAATGGATACACAAAGTGTGGATATTATTGAAACTGATGTACAAATGACCAAAGATGGGGTATTGGTAATCAATCATGATCAAACAACAAAAAGAATATATACACAAGATTGTACAATTAATGAAGTGAGCTACAAACAGTTGAAAGAATTGGTTCCAAAGGGAATGGGGAAAGGGGTTAGAATGATGACTGTAAAAGAATTTTTGAAATTTATTTATACAAGCGAGACTTATACGAGCAACACTAACGCGAGCGAAGCAAGTATTGATAAAGAGAGTATTGATAAAGAGAGTACTGAAAGAGGTACTAGCTTTCTTGGTGAGAATGCCAGTAAGACCAGTATGAAGGTTATTTTTGATTTCAAAAAAAACCTTGATCCCATTGTTTTTATCAAGTTCTACAATCTCTTGTTAGAGCTTGGTGATGAGCTTGGTGATGAGCTTGGTGATGAACTCGGTAGCCACGCAGGAAAATGGTGGCGGGACAAAATCTACTTGGGGATCTGGTGTCTCGAACACTTGGAGTTTGGGTATATCCACAGCGACATGTTCCAGCACTTCAAGATCATCAACATCAGTGTATCGCTCCAGTACAGCTTAAAATTGAGTAATTGGCTTGTGCAACAGGGACTGAAGCCGTTTGATGCCGTGAGCATGAACTTTGTGGCCATTTGGAACGATACGCCACACCAGAGACAATTGAAAAAAGATTTCCCAAAGGAAACGAAATTGGTCGTGTGGACCGTTAACGATTTGGCCATTTGGGAATACACGCTAAAGTACATCAACAAGTTGCAATGGAACGTGTTGGCAATCTGCACAGACAAACCAGTGCTGTTCAAAAAATACTATGGAAATCAACACAGTGTAGAGGTCAAGAAAATAACACAATGGAAGGTGGTCTTGTACAGAGCAGTCTACAAAACAATCTTGTTCATGTTGTTCAGCAAGTGGTGCCAGATGAATTTGGTTGGATTTGTAAACAAAATGACATGGGGCAATGAAGTTTACGTCAGTGTGCACTCATTGTTTTTGGGACTATTGAGAATGGTTTTTGAATGATCAACCATAACTCACATGCACGTGATCTCATTTCTATCAATACCCACTCCAGTTTCGTCGGGGGGGGGGGGAAAAAAAAAAAAAAAAAAATAACAAACAAACAAACGGAAAACCGAAATTTCACATAATCCAAAAAAGTTCCAACAAAAACCTCTTTATAACGTCGTTATCTATTTGGAATATATTCATCTACTTTTATATATCAACCCGTATGCCCTATATAAGATAAAAAATAAAAATAACCACAAACACACACACACGCACAAATTCCAACCCAAGTACACCATGTCTGGTGAAATCTCCAAAATCAAAAACGAAATTGCTGAAAAATACGCACTTTCTACGGGAAAAGAGTCCCAAATCAGCAAAGGTTGGCAAAATTTGGTCACCAATGTCAACTTGCAAAGAAAGAAAGCGCAAAGTGATTCAAACTCAATAGAAAACAAAAATCCAGAGATCTACCAGCAAAACTGGCGCGACTTGTTTTCTTCCAATGTGGAAATATTGCCCAACCCGATCCAAAACAGAATCAACTTGAGAGTATGTAACAATTGCAACAAACCCCTTACTCCAACCGCCATTCAAAAACATGTGGCTTTTTGCAATAACCCTAAACAGTACTTGGAAACAAAAATACTGAAAGCGTCCAACAACATAAATAACAAAAAAGATATCAAACAAGAACAGCCGATCAGCCCGGTAAAAGATAATACAGCAAAAGAAAAGTCTGTGAAACCTAATGGGAAGAGAAAGCTTGAAGACGATGTTGCACTGGATTCCCCATCTACACCGTCAAAACAAGGGTCTCCGGGACCGAAAAGAAGAAGAAATAACAACAATACAAAATCAGAATCACAAGCACAAACACCGCAACCAGAAGCAATGGACTCTGTTGAATCTTCAGCACCAAGCTCTGCACCAACCAAACAACAAGCAAAAATAAGCAAACAGATGGAAAAGAAACAAAAACTGGCAAAGAAACAGGAAGAAAGAGCACTACAAAAAAGATTGAAACAAGAAGAAAGAGTGAAACAACAACAGTTGAAAAAACATCAAAGATTGAAAACGCAACAGGAAAAAGCATTGAAATTGCAATTAAAACAACAACAACAGCAACTATTGCTGGAAAAGCAACAACCGAAAAAATTGACTGCAGAAGAAGAAACCCACAACGTATTGAGTGGAATTTCAAGAAGTTACCCATTGCCATTGGAAAACTGTGTACTGAGCTCAACAAGGTTAAAAACCAAAAATTTTAGACTACGACAAATGTTTTCCAAGTGTTTCAACACAAAACAAGGGTTTACAAAACCAGGATTTGGAGCCTTGGAAGGAAGGTTGGGTTACGTAGACGTTGAAAGACCAAATGAATACGCCTTCAAAATTGACTTTTCGCATTCCAAATATACTCCAGCACAACAACAACAAATGTTGATGCAACAGCAGCAACAACAGTTGCTAAATCAACAGCAAATATTGCATCAGCAACAACAACAACAACAACAACAACAAATGTCAGCACTATCACCTCAACAAGTCTTAGCCCAACAGCAGAAAAAAATGGCTCAACAAGGTCCGGCAGCAAATGCGATGCCACAGAATACAAACCCGCAACAAATACTAATGCTCCAACAACAACAACAAAAGCTTCAGCATCAACAAAACCAACAACAGCAGCCAAATCAGCAGCCTCCGGATCCACTAATCTTTCAAAAAATGCAACAACAGAGAATGAAACAGCAACAAGCCCAAATGCAGGCACTTCAAAAACAACAATCGTCGCAAAACACCAATAGTGGTGTGAATACGAATTTGAATTTGAATTTGAACGGCCCCGTGCAAGCTGGTCTAGTTCCAACGCCTCAACAACAAAGAGCACAAGAAGCGGCAATGCATTTGGCTGCATCTACCCAAATGAGACAAAAACAAAACACTCATCTACAAGGTGCTTCTTTGAACGGCAATTTTGCAACAAATAACAATGGGAACAATGTACCAGCGGGCACTCCGAAAAGTACACCAACAATGAATAATGGAATTACTACTCCTGTAGCCGCCCCAAACAGCGCTACCGGTGGTGTCCAACAAGGTTTGGGTAGTGCAGTCAATATTGGGATAACAAGTCCATTTCAGCCCAACCGCTGATATATAACTCGTGGCCGTCATTAGGAGTTCATCAAAAACAGATACATAATTTTTTTGTTTCTATATACTAGTGGCCTACACACTCATTTAGTCACCAACAACAAACGCTCAACTTCTAAAGTGAACAAGACCTGCAAATGCTAGCCAATAGAACCCCCATTGGCGGTCTTTCAAGAAAACTGTGTTGAAAATCATCATGATTCCATAAACATAAAAATGATCTTTTTCAAGGAACAGAAATTGCAAAATGTAAAAGACTAGCAAGTTCAACAAAGCCATAGCCACCATTGGAGCATTTGATTTTTTTTTCTTAGGAACTTGCATCATCTTACCAATTTTGTCTTCCAAAGATTCAGTCATAGCAATTCTGCTAAAGTATTTTAACACTCTTTTTTGGCACTGTTCTTTCATCTGCAACTTGTTTGTGGTTAACAAACAAACCAAAATGTGTTTTGTCCAATCCTCAACATTAGGCTCAGCTAACCACCCTGTTTTGTCCTGCTCAACCGTTTCCATCGGGCCACCGTTGTTACACGCTAGCACGGGAGTCCCCAGGTTCATGCTTTCGATAGGCACAATTCCGAAATGCTCAAAAGAGGGCGTGTATAAAAGTAACCTGGATTTTGTAATCAATAGGTTTTTCAACGAAGAAGAAATGGATGTCATGAACACAACATCTAGTTCATCAATCTTGTTTTGTAATACAAACTTTGCAGAATTTGTCCGGGATTTTGCCACAATGTCTCCATAGTGGAAGGTTTCAAAGTTTAGCTCTAACTTGTCACACAAATGTTCCAACTCAATCAAGTATTCAGAGTTTTCTGCAACTCTAGGGTCATAGCCACCAGCAACAATCAACTTTAGTTTGCTCTTTCTAGCAGAGCCCAAAGATTCTTGAGCTTTTTGAAACGACTTGATGGCCAATTGAATGTCTTTTTTGCGCTCAAACCTGTTCACACTTAGCAAGAACTCAGTGTCGTCGCTCACAGAGCTTTTAAAGTTTGTGTCAAAAAATTTCTTGTCCTGAGATGTCATTAACTCGTTTACTCTGGTGTCAGTGTCTACACAGGGGTACACAACCTCAACACTAGCCAATTTCTCGCCAAGCATTCTAAAAGTTTTTTGGAAAACACTTTTTGTAAAATTGGAATTAACCACAATTTTGTCAGCCATTCCGGTAGAAAGTTGTTCAATCAGATTAAAAGGCAGTCTGTATACAGTTTTCAATAGCCCACCCTTTTTAGCTAGTAACTGATCTGGAAAGTGACAATAAAACAAAGTTCTTGGTTTGTAAGCCTGAATAAATGGAAGCGATGTGCTCAATTGATCAACTATGAACAAGTCGTAGTTGTCAATTGTTTTAGATCTAATCAATTTGAATGTCAAAAAAAGCTGTCTTAGGGTAGCGCATACAATGGCAAATCTACCACCAATATTTGTCGGCAAAAAATCACCAATCACCTCGACAGGAATTTCACCGTTTTTGATTTCCTCAAAACAGTGATCCATATCACAATGACTGGTGTAAATGGTGACCGAATGGCCTTGACTTTTTAAGCCCAAAGCACAGTCAACAACTAGCCTTTCAGCCCCACCGATTCCCAAATCAGGATGCATAAAGGCAATTTCCAAAGGTGCTAATAATTCTGCCATGACTTCTTGATGTTTTAGCCCTTTTTTTTTTGGGGTTTTATTCTATCATCAAGGTTAAAAAATTTCTGCTAACGATTATATAGAAGGTCAAGATTTTGGTTTACATTGTCTATCGAAATGTCACTGTACACTGCCGGAACGCTTAAAAAAAAAATAAAAAAAATGCGCTTTTTTTGGTCTTGGGAGGTTAAACTTTGCTGCCCGCATTTCGAAGAGCAAAATATAAGAGAAATAAATCTTTATCATGATTATTAGGAACTCGCCATCAGTTGCAACAAGTGGCATGGGTGGAAAGAGTAGCATCTCTCTCACCAAGATGATTAACAGTAACGTTCGAAAATCTTACCATCATGCTCAAAGGGAAACTGCAGCTGTTGCCAAAGATATTTTTTAGAAGTTACTCCCTTAAGAAAAACAAAGCGGAGTCTCAAATCTACCAAAGGTTAAGCGATTTACATGATCAAACCAAGCAAGACGAAAATGATCCATTGGTGAAAATCCAGAAACAAGTGGCGGCAAGAGAATTTCAAGAAAAATACGCAAAGGAGATTGCGTTTGCCAAAGTTTCTAGTATTGCAAACAAACATGCTCAAGAAACAATCCTGTCACAACCTTGGACGGGTGAAGAAAACGTCAAGGATACTTCTCTTCGGATGGTTTTAGATAAAGTTGGTCCAGAAAAGAACAAGAATCTTCATTTTTACACAAACACTGGATTCAAATCCAAAACGTTAGAAATCCCCAAGCTTCTTCGGACTCCCAAACTTTCTACAAAAGAACGTCTAGAGGCTGCGCAAGACAAAGTATTGAATTACAAGCTTGACAATCAAGAAATTGAGAAAAAAGAGGCTGGTGCATTTCGTGCTATGTACGCTGAAAAGTTTACTCCTATTGGATCTGTGGAAAAAATCAAGTCCCTGGCAGATGCTCGAATTGAAGAAAGCATGCGGAACAACGGGTTTGCCGGTTTGGAGAAACTCAGAGGGAAAAAGTTGGATATTGGTTTGAATAATCCGCATGTAAGTAGAACAGAACATCACTTGAACAATATGCTAGTCAACCAAAACATTGTGCCTCCTTGGATTGAAAAGCAAGGAAGTGTCAATACTGAGATTGCAAACTTCAAAATGTCAAACATCTCAAGCTTTCAGCGCAGTTTGCACATTGCTTTCAAACAAATGAAAAACACAGAAGTAAATGAAACCATGAAACTAAAAGTCTTTCAGGAATGGAAAACCATTAATTCCGTTTTGGTTGGATCAAAGATTAAAAGTTTGAATGACTCTTTACGGACATATAATTTGCAGGCACCACTTTCAACTCAAAAATTTTATTTGCTTCCTGAAAGAGAACTTACGAGAATATTTGATGGCGTAGATATTATCAAAGAATACGAAGCGTACAAACAAGAAAGAACTGCAAGCGAAAAACGTGTTTCTAATGGCGATTCTTCTTTGGGTGCATCAATAGGATCATTTTTGAAGTTTTGGTGAGGTGTACACACGAAGCTGTAATGTTCTTTTGTCTTTGTTGTTTGAAACTAAAGTTCGTTACAAAACCAAAAATCATAAAGGTGAAAAGCTATAAATATTTACATAGGAGTGACTTCTTTTCTATTTTTTCTATAAAATCTGGTGTTTCCAGGAGCAAACCCACCATTTCCAAATAAAGCCCATTCGGGAGTTTTTGCAATGTAGTCCATGTTGGTAAAACTCTTTCCGGAGTTGAGCAACTCAAAAAATTTGTCAAAATCAATGTGTGTGTACCACTCGTCATTGATATAGAATTTTTTGCTTGCAATCAAAATACAGTTTGAATGGGCATGTTCCGCGGCAACATCGTATGCTAGTCCACGACTGTTCAATTCAGCTGCCAAAGCTTTCACAAACTTGACACATTCTTCATAAAATGGGATGTTTTGCATGGTCAAAGGATTCCCATTACCATCTGAAGACCCACAAAACGTAGCCCCCTTTACCTCAATAAAACATGGCAACCCTTTGGCAACCAGATCTGCATAAGCAGTGACCTGGTCCATATTGAAACCTTTGACCAAAGTCATTCTGAAAACTGTTCTTTGATGCGACTGCACTGTTTTCAAAATTTCCAAACACTCCAACATTCTCTCCCAAAAATCTTTGTACAATGGTCTGTCCACTTTTTTCAATTCTGTTTTAGTTGGGGCGTCAATGGAAACATACAACTGTGTGACTTTGTACATGTCTCTTAATTGTTGTGGATGTTGAGCATTGCAAACCAAAAAACTCGAAATGTCTTTTTCATGAAGAAGGTCAACAAACCTGTTGATATGCGGGTACATGATCGGTTCACCAACCAAGGATAGCGCACAATGACGAACTTGAAAAGCTTTTTGGAACCTTTCCGCAATGACACCTGGCACCCCTCTCAACTGTTTGATTTTGCTGTAGTGTCCTTTCAATCCTTCTTCCAAAACGTATTCTGGCTCATCAACTTCCCACCTCCAATTTTTGCTGACAGGGTTGGTTCCGTGTCTCCAACAAAAAACACATTTGGAGGAACACGCCAAAGAAGGAGTCAACTCCATACATCTCGAAGACACGATGTTGAACAATGACTGTTTGTAACAAGAACCTCTACCTCTCAAATCATTTTTGGTCCATCTGCAAATCTTGACACCCGAATGACTTCCAACAACCACGTAACCTTGTTTAGTTAAGTTTTTGTATGTTGGAGAGTTCTTGGCCACCATTTTTTTGTTCATAGTGGTGTCCAACTCCTCAGACTTACCAATGTCTTCCAAGTCAATCACAGGTTCTTGTTCTTCGTTGTCATCTTCTGCTTCATCGTACTGGTACAAAATTGGCTGATCATCTTTCAAAGTTTCACCTAACAAATCGGACCACTCTTCAATTTTGCCCCATGCGTTTGTTTTTGTACAGTATTCACCAAGTGGATAAATTCTTCTCCCACCCAATTTTGCAAGTAAAACGTCAAGCTGCTTAGCTTGGTAGCAAAACTTTTCTGGCCACGACTCACTATCCCCTAAGCCAAAAACACAAAAACCGACTAATTTTGTCAATGGGTACTTATCAATTCTGAAATCATTAGATATTTCCTCTAAACCGTCAATTGCAACATCTAGCGGAGAGTCGGAGTCATAAGAAGGAACAACCATTATATAAATAGCATTTTCAGGAACAGAAACAAAATAATCTTCCAAGTCATCTAGTTCATCGATGTGAACGCGAATTGGCTTTTTTTTAAGATCATTTGGATGCAAAAATTCCAATCTCTCAGAAACGGTGGTAGCTGCCCTTTCGGAAACACCTTGCAAGGTACTGTAGAAAATGTAGATTTGGGAATTCAACAAGTCTTCTTTGGAAATTGTCAAGGCTTTGGTTACTGGTGGTTTTGATGAGACAATTTTTTTTGGTTGTTTTTTTTTGGTTGTTTTTTGTTTTTTGGAAGGATTTTTGAAAGCGTTTGTGAAGTCAATGGCGTATTCGTCAAACTGGTTTCCTAAAGCCTGAGATTCTGTTTCTAGGCTGCTGGACACGTTTGCATTCAAGACTGTGTCGGCTTTAGATTTGCTTTTGCATGCACCACCACAGCACGATTTTTTCCCTTCTTGGGTTGATTTGCCTGTGGCAGCATTTTTTGTGCTACAACATCCTCCTCCTTTGCCTCCACAACAAACCTTTTTTTTAGGTTTTTGAGATTCAGTTTTGGATATTTCGAGTCTGATAAGAGTATAGATTGTGGAAAACGCAAGTGCAAAAGTGAATCTTCCACCTTCAACCAAGTAGATTACAATGATTGCGGTGAAAACCACGGAGCCTGGAGTTTTTGCAATTATTGATTTGTCGCTCTCTTCCAAATTTGACATTATGATGGTCTATTTGCGCTAGTTGATATGCGTTCTTAAATTTTAAGGTTTTTTGTGTAGATTCACGTATTGATGATTTACATAAGCGCACATCAACTGTGGATCAAAGTAGGTAACCGTTTACTGAGCCTGCGATATAGCATCAAGTCGAAGCAAGCGTGAAAAAAGACATCAACCCCGGAAGTTTTCCAAAAACAAAAACAAAAACAAAAAAAAAGAAAAGTGGAGCTTTCGGGTTACGCGGAAGAGAATCTTGTAAATTTTTCACCAAGCTTTGTAAACAAAATATGAATAACAAAAGCGATGCATTCAAATTTTTTAGAAATTAAAATTACAGTATATATCAAAAAATCAATATCTCGCCAGACAGAGTTTCCTGAGCCCGTTCATCGTAAAAACTCAAAATCTGAGCAAGCCTTTTTTTGCTTATCGTGATTTTGACACTACACAAAATTTCCGACATTTCGTCAATCCTTTCTTCATCGACTCCAGAAATGTCTTGATCTGAGCAATCCGTTCCCAGCACCAAAGAATGAATAACAAGCAGTAGCTCAGTGTCATATTCCAAAAGTGGTGCACCGTGTGCGCTTGTCCGAATGAAATCTGCCACCTCAGGATGCATGGAAAGATGTTTTGGAGTCAAACATTGTGCACCGTGCTTTTTCACTTTTTTTTGCTCCAAAACTTCCAAATATTTCATTGAATAGGATAAGATTTTCCGTGCTGATCCAACATACGTACGCGCACACTCAACGTGGTATGGGTTTCCAGCTTTTTTACTCAACTCATTCAATTTCTCATCTGTCGGGAGCAGTTTCAGTTTACTTTGTACATTTTCATACAAAACCCTGATCCCTTTCAATTGCGCTTGTAGATCGGTTGGATCAGCAGTGCCATGTTCAATATAAGCAAAAAGACTAACCAAGTTTTTGATTACCTTGTGCGGATCTCCCTTTCTTAGTAAGAAAAACGCTCCTTCAGAAACCAACTTATCGATTTTTTCATCATTTGTCGTGTGGGTAGGAAGGTTATTTTCAGAAAGTTCAAACGCGTTTGTTGTATAGTCACTTGCGGTGTTCAGCTGGATTCCTTTTTTGATCAAAGCCCTGTAAGTGTTTTCATCTAACTTTAATTTTAATGAAAGGTAGTCGGCAGTGTTGTTCTCAATGACGAACCCATAGCCAAACAGCAATTCTTCATTCGACTTAATTCCATAGTTGTTCAAAACCTCATCTCCTTTAGAAAAAATGCTATCGCATTTGACATTAAACCCAGTGTTATGACGAGCGCGTGTTTGTGTGTTTGACCATTCTACTCTTGCAGAGGGATTGTGGTTTAACAGATCAACAAAGGGCACCAAGACACATCTGCTTTTGTCAGTAACATCTGGGTTAACCACATACTCAGGGAAGCTTCTGGAAGTAACAATGGTGTAGGCCCACATGTATGCTGCTAAATCTGTTGGTTTAACCTGGTGACTGTTGTCTGTTGGTGTGGTTTCTGTTCCAGCCAAACCAAAGATGGCCTTTTCAGATGTCCAGTTACGAGCCAGTTCATCAAGTTTTTGTTGTCTAGAAGCAAAAATGTTTGTATTTGTTAAAGCTTCCAATTCAGCGTTATCGGTCCATAGCAACGGTGTGTCGACTACGGCAGGTAAAAGGTCAACGTATTCTTTGTGTTTTTGGAAATGACGTTTCATTTGTTCACTACCAAACCTTGAGTAGCACAAAAACCAGATCAACAGTACGCTAGCGTTGCAGGAAGGAAGTGATTTTTTCAAAGCTTTTTCCAAACAGTTTTGAGCATATTCACCGTTTACAATAGCTGTATAAGGAGCATAAACGTTAATGGGCTCACTATTTGGAGCATTTCCTTGGTAAACACAGCTGATACCCTTTACATGATCGTATTTAAATTCACAGTTCTCAGAAAAATGAACACCGTGTGCAGATCCCCAAATTAAGAAGTTTTGTAACTTGGCCTCATTGGAACTGTTCATTGCTTCTGTTAGTTAGTTTAATTGTTAATACCTTTTGCTGGGTTTCTGAATGGCTAAAAAAAAACCCCCCAATTCATATGTCCATCTTCGAACCGAAGAAAAGGTGAAATAATTAATTTCGTGATCGTGATACAATTTGATACTTGCAACCTAAAAAGATCCTTCACATGAAAATACAACACGTGACTGAAAAATAGTTTTTCCACACCTTTTTACAATTCTAATTTGTTACCGTAACGCGACAATCGCCCTTTGGATCTGCGTATCAGAAATAAACAAAACACAATCTCCAAGCAGTTCTTACTAGCCAAGTAAAAGCTCATCTGTAAACCAAAAAACCGCGCAACTTTTTACCAACCATGAGTAGCAAGCAATTCTCATCACGGAATAGAGTTTCCGCAGCTAGCAGAACTGATACCGATAAAGACAAGAAAGTTTACATGAGGACATATGGTAAAACACCTTCCACACCTCTTGGAATAGCCAAAAATTTAAACGTTCCTGCCCAGACAATGTCGCGCCATTCAAACCTGTCACCCACTAAACAGCTGACTTCTTCAAGAAGCCCCAACAAAAGGAATTTTTCTATGAAACCGACCAACCCTTCAAGCGGAATTAAACCAGCAACTCGTTCTTTATCTTCAAAAGAAACAAGAACATCATCGCCTATGAAGAATTCCGCTTCAAGCGATTATTCGATTCAGAGAAATATGTCCATAAAAGATTTTCAGATAGGGAAAAAACTGGGTAAAGGTAAATTTGGGAGAGTTTACTGTGCAAAACATGTCACTTCTGGTTTTATTGTTGCACTAAAAGTTATGGACAAGAAAGAGCTACTGCACTACAATATCACCAAGCAGCTGAGACGCGAAGTAGAAATCCAATCACGGCTGAAACATCCAAACATTACACAGCTGTATGGGTACTTTCACGATGACAAAAGAGTTTACTTAATTATGGAGTATTGCCAGGGCGGAGAACTGTACAAGTACTTGAAAAAAAGAGGCACTCTAAATGACATCACTGCATCAAATTTTGTTCATCAGATGCTGTCTTCTTTGAGTTACATGCACGGGAAAAAAATCATGCATAGAGATATCAAGCCTGAAAACATTTTGCTAGGGTCCACTGGGCAAATCAAGTTCACTGATTTTGGGTGGAGCACAGAATACGTGAAAAACAGTAAACGGAAAACATTATGCGGTACTGTTGACTACCTGTCACCGGAACTGATCAAAAGCAGAGAATACGACCAACAAGTAGACCTATGGGCTCTTGGGATCTTGACTTACGAACTGCTGTGCGGCAAACCTCCTTTTGAAGAAGCAACAAAAGACTTGACGTACAAAAGAATTTTGGAAAGAGACTTGAAATTTCCCACGCACATATCTCCAGATGCTGTGGATTTAATAAGCAGACTTTTGGCTTTGAATCCAAAGGAGAGAATATCACTTTCTGATGCACTGAAACATCCTTGGATCACAAAACACCAGCCTTATTGGTAGCTTTTTTCAA
>ERZ794936.756-NODE-756-length-12783-cov-33.086895_pt1 | contig 12783 bp, 6 predicted proteins | sample MGYA00511083_ERZ794936 | MGnify/ENA primary metagenome ERZ794936 (study PRJEB30137, sample SAMN04331409) | food metagenome | isolation source: Y2 must sample point D1 replicate A | place: Australia: South Australia | collected 2014 ... | reverse complement strand
GAAATGAAGCGCGATCACGTTTTCTTGCTCGAAACTATGACAATATACATATCAAAATACATCTTGTGTTAAACTTTTAAATTTGGAAAACAAAGCTGCCTTGGTTTAGCTTGATGCGATGCATTGTACGCCAAAATTGCTTGAGTATGATGCAACCTTTTATGGTAGATCAGTGCCTTGCCGAACTCGAAAAAAAAAAAAAATAATAAATAAAAAAAAAAAAAAATTAATACATTATTCCATGTTTATCTATCTTGTTTGTATGAGTTCAAATGTCGGCATCTTGTGTTGGAAATATCCAACTGCTTATAAAAAGTACCTTATTCTGGGGCCCTACCTCTTGCGAAACAAAAAAAAAATATATAACTATGTTTTAAGCTGGAAAAAACTAAAGCAGTGTTCATATTTTCTTACTCCAAGATTTAAGAGTAAAACCAAAAATCCACGGTTAGTCTGCAATTGCAAACACGAAAAACTTCAAATTTACACAAATAACAAGTCACCTACTGAATCATGGGTTTGCTTTCATCAGGCACACCGCTGCCATGGGCCGAATCCCGGGCCTACAATGAGCATGTTCGTACTAATGGGATCGAACAATTGCTACACATCTTCAAAGCAGCCGCAGGCAGAAAAGACGACAGATTGTTATGGGGAGACGAATTGGAGTATATGTTGATCAACAAAGACAACGGGAAACTGTCCATCAAAGACGATGACATATTGGAACTATTAGAAACCTTATTGGAATCCAAGCTAGAAACCACAGATGATCAAAAAGAAAAGCGCAATTCCAACATCACTTACCATCCTGAGTATGGTCGGTTCATGCTAGAGTCAACACCAAGAGCACCATACAATTTGACCAAAGAATACTCGGCTTACTCTTATGTGGAAAAAAACATGGCAATGCGTAAAGAATATGCCAAAGAAGAATTGGATAAAAGAAACATTGTTGCTTCGTCTTTGACCGTTTATCCCCGTATGGGCTGCAAAAACTTTCTTGATGGTTACGATGATTTGATTTTCACTGAAAAAAACACTTCTTCACAATCTTTGTTTCTGCCAGATGAGGTTATGAACAGACATCCAAGATTCCCTACTTTGACAGCAAACATTAGAGAAAGAAGAGGTGAAAAAGTGTGCATTCAGTTGCCAATGTATATTGATGAAAACACGCCAGAAACTGATGATTCCGTGTATGAAAGAAATTGGTTTAAACACGATTCCGAAGTGTTCCACATTTTGAAAAAAAACCACGTTTACATGGACTCAATGGGGTTCGGAATGGGTTCCTCTTGTTTACAAGTCACTTTCCAAGCACCTGACTTGTCACAAGCTCGGTTCTTGTATGATTCATTGAATATTTTCACACCAGTACTACTATCCTTGTCTGCTGCGGCCCCTTACTTCAAAGGTTTTTTGACTGATCAAGATATTAGATGGAATGTGATCAGTGGTGCTGTTGATGACAGAACGCCTCATGAAAGAGGCGTGCCTTCTATTTTCCCTGGTAATGAAAACGGCGGAACAACAGCAAAATCCAACTCTTTCAAAGGCCACATTCCAAAGAGTAGATACAGTGTTGTAGACTTGTATTTGGGTGGACACCCGCACTTTGACGAGTCATTGAACAACACTGATGTTCCAATCAATGACAAAGTTTACAACAGATTGATCAACAACGAGATTTTTCCCATGGATGCCAATTTGGCAAGACACTTTGCACATTTGTTTATTAGAGATCCTTTGGTCATTTTCCAAGAAAAAGTGGACATTCAAAACAACACAACAGACACGGACCATTTTGAAAATATCCAATCAACCAACTGGCAAACGTTGAGATTCAAACCGCCCACTCAAGCAGCAACACCAGGCAATCTGAAAGTGCCTGGATGGAGAGTTGAATTTAGACCTTTGGAAATTCAAATCACTGATTTCGAAAATGCTGCGTTTTCCGTGTTCATTTATCTGCTAGTTGAGTGTATTCTAACTTTCCCAGAAAGCATCAACACTTATATTCCTATGAGTGAAATATGGGAAAATATGGACACTGCCCACCACAGAGATTCTGTTTTAAAAAGTGAGTTTTACTGGAAATCCACATTCAACGACAAAAAAAATTTTGAAACACAAAAAGCGTCCATGACAAACATCTTCAATGATAAAGAGTATGGTATTTTCAACGTTTTCATCAACAGAATATTGAAACATAAACAGTTGATTGCAAACGATTGGTCTGAATTGCTAGAAAAACACTCTTCAAACAAGGATCTTGTAAGGCTTTACTACTATCTTTACTACATCCATCAAAAATCGGTTGGAAAAATTCCATCCTGGGCGCTTTATTTGAGAAACTTTGTGTTAAACCACAAAGATTACAAAAAAGATTCAAAAGTTACAGAAATTATAAACAGGGATATCATTCATTTGACAGAAAATTTTTATCACTATAGCAACAAAGACTTACTAGTGAAATTTTTTGGTCAACGTTTGGGATCTTATTTGTTTGAGAATCCTATATAAAATTGAATTTTTATCAAATACCATTACTCCAAGGAAAAGAAACTTTTACATTAAAATGTGCACCAAAAATAAAAAAAAGTTGCGATAGAGTTTGTCTATTTACATGTTACTTAATGTTAGCGAAAACACTAGTAGTTGGAATTGATAATCGACTCAACAACATCAGGTGTAATCCGTTCCATGCCGTGATATTCCATGTGAAAGCTTCCGCGCCCCTGAGTTAAGCTTCTCAACTTATTCAAATACGCAACCATTTCTTTTAGCGGAACTAAAGCGTTTATTGTTTTAGCTTTGTCCGCGTTAGCGGTTGCTGTGTCCTTATGTCCATAGCGCAAAGTATAATCGGGTGGCAAGTACTGCTCTTCAGCTACTTTGTAAAACTCTACTCCGTCATCAGAGTTGGAACCGTCATTGTTGGTATCTTCGTCAACAGATAAGATCACAGCCTTTCTTGCACTACTCAAGTCTTGCATAACTGCACCCAAATCTTTTTCCGAAACATTTATCCTAACATTCATTGTTGGCTGAAGAGCAACGTAGTTTTGAATCGAGTCCAAAGCTTGATAAATTAAAGTTCTTGACAAGGGAAGTAGGCTGCTAACACTCTCAATGTCTAAAGGTAGCTCCCAATCATCTTCAACGGTTATTGTCACAGAATGCAACGGAAACCCTGCTACTTTCCCACCTTTTTGCAAAGCAACAATGCAACTAGAAAAAATAGCGTTATGAAATGCATCGACAGAAATGTTTTCATATGGCCATTGGTTTTCAACACCACTTTCACCGCTTTCACCGCTTTTCTTTCCTTTGATAAGAAGATAATTATTATCACCCATCAAGGAGTAAACTGTTTCACCACTCCCTTCCAAAGTTTTTTTGGACATATTTTCCTCTGTGGGTTTTGCTGAAATGGTTAATTTGCATCCAGAATCGGACATTTTTGTGCATTTGTCACTTGCAGAATCAATAGTCTCTTTGTAAGAGACCATGACATTTCCAACAGTGCATTGAGCGTTCAATTCATTGATCAATCTGTCTTTAGCAATCTCCAAATGCAACTCCCCCATTCCATGAAGCAATGTTTGCCCAGTCTCCTCGTCCTTTGTGATTTTTAAGCTTGGGTCTTCATAATTTAGCTGTTGTAAAGCAGAATCCATTTCTTTTTTGTTTCCCAAGGTCTTTGGCTCAATTGAAGCAGAAAAAACCGGTGGCGGTATATCAATTTTGTTGACTCTTATGTTTAGCTCACCAGAATTTTTGAAAGCTCTGATTGCGTCTTTTTTTAGGGAGTGAGTGATAATAGTGTCTCCAGTTTTGAAGTTCACCGCACTTGTCCCAGTCAAAACACCAATTCTCCCACTCTCTAGCTTAGCCACTTCTTCGGGAACGTTAGCATGCATAACAACTAGTTTCCCTAACTTGACGGATTCCCCACTAGTTCCGTTGTAAACCGTGTTCCCACTCTTCAAGGTTCCGGAATAAACTCTTAAAAATACCATAGGCCCTCTGATGGGATCGTTGATGACTTTAAATGCCAAAGCTAAGCATAAGTTGTTGTTATTGTTAACAACCAAACCATTATCTTTGCTCAGCTTCAATGGCACGGGTTTGTTGTCTATTCTCGTTATTTCTGGCAGTTTTGGAACATCACATGGTGAAGGCAAGTAAGAGACAATGGAGTCTAACAATGGCTGAACTCCAATGTTTTTGAAGCTGGCACCACACAATACGGGAGTTACAGTGTTGTTTAGTGTGCACATTCTGATCGAAGAGTGCAAAATTTGGGGCGGAATATCCATGTAATTGTCAATATCATTATTTATGACATATTCAACCAAGTTGGAGTCCATTTCTGACAAAGTTTCAACCATTGCTTCTCTCGATTTGGTCATTTGTGCTTGAATTCCACCAGGAATAGACTCCCATTGAATGACACTGATGCAGTCCGGATCGCTAGCGTCGTATTTTAAAACGCATTTGTTTAACACATCTGCTATACCTACAAATTCGTTATTTTCACTATTTTCAGGAGAAAGACCGAGGTCTTTTGCAAACACCGGTATATTTATTAGAACAACCCTTGTTTTGAGTTTAGATATGATTTCTTTTACTGTTCTGCTAAAACCAGCCCCCATTCTGTCCATTTTGTTGACGAAACAAATTTTTGGCACACCAGCGCTCTGAGCCCACACTTTTGAGGTTTGAGCTTCGACACCGGCGACAGCATCTAAAATAGTGACGCAGCCATCCAAAATCTTCACAGATCTTATGACTTCAAAGGTAAAATCTGCATGACCAGGTGTGTCTATCAAGTTGATTCTAGTTTTGTTCCAATCAAAAGTAATTGCTGCGGACTGAATGGTAATCCCTCTAGCTCTCTCTTGTGGCAAAAAATCAGTAACTGTGTCACCATGGTCAACATCCCCAATGTATTTTGTTTTCCCGCTATAATATAGCATTCTTTCGGTGGTTGTTGTTTTCCCTGCATCAATGTGAGCAATAATCCCAATGTTTCTTAAATCTTGAAGTTTCTTGTTGTATACACTTTGTGAAGCGCATCTTTTCCAGAGAAGGGCGAGACTGGGTGCTCGAAGAGAAGCACTCCTTTTCAGTAACATGCTCATTTTTAAACACGACACTGCTGCTCCTTTGCTATTTTGATTAGGCTTGAGTCTGTTTTTTTGGAGATGACATGTATGAGAAGTATTTTCCCAAAGCTTTCACAAAAACATTAACCGCTTAATAAGAAATCTTGGTAAACGTATGGTTACCCGATCTTACGTGTTTGCGGACGACAAAAGAAGCGAAAAGGTGAAAACGCTTCGTGAATCATTTCTTCACAGGCTCAAAAAGTGTACTCATCACTTTGGGTTTATGAGCTTAGTGTTATGTAGCTCTAATATTACAGAGAATGAGTACAACAAGAAGTAAATTAACAAGCGAAGGAAAGCAAAGGAAAACTGAAACCCAGAAGTTGCATTCAGCAAAAAATGAGTGAGCCATTTAGCATTAAAGACACCTACTTGCACTTTTTGGAGCAAGATCCAGAGATGACCATGCCTATTGCAGCTATCGAGTCCCTTATCACGCTTTTACAGCACACACAACCTAGCACTTCTGCTGAAATGATACAAGTTATACACAAAGCCACGGCTGAATTGACGAGATCTATTCCAAACTCGATCTCTTTAAAAGCAGGATGCGACATATTCTCCAGATTTGTTTTGAAAAACACACACGAACTATCCAAGAAAAACGATAGCAAAGATTGGGAGACCTTTAAACAACATTTGATTGAAAATGGGCAATTATTTATAGACAGGGCCAAACAAAGCAGAGAGAAAATAGCGAGTATTGGTGCCGATTTCATTAGAGACGGCGATATTATCTTGGTTCATGGTTACAGTAGAGCTGTTTCGCATCTTTTAAGTAAAGCCGCTGAGCGTTTGATTAGATTTAGATGCATTGTGACGGAAAGCAGACCAACAGACGGTGGTTTGCTTCTGTGCAAACAACTACAAGAACACGGTGTGGTGTGTAATATGATCGTTGACAGTGGTGTGGGCAGCATCATCCACAAAGTTGACAAGATCATGGTGGGTGCAGAAGGTGTTACGGAGTCTGGTGGTGTCATTAATTTGATCGGTACTTGCAGTATTGCTGTTTTAGCCAGGAACGCGAAAAAGCCATTTTATGTTGTAAGTGAAAGTCACAAGTTTGTTAGAATGTTTCCGTTATCGTCCAACGATTTGCCTTCTGATAAAGACCCACTAAAGTTTTCCTCCAAGTGGGACGGGCAGTTGAGTTCGCCCTTGCTAGATTTCACCTCATATGATTATATCACTGCCTTGATCACGGATTTGGGTGTCCAGACACCTAGTGCTGTTTCAGAAGAATTGATGAAGATGTGGTATGATTGATAGTTTGTTTAGTTACATAAAATGACTGTATCTATAAATGTTTTATGTGTAATAATGCCACTCTTTGTTTTTTTTCTTGCCATTTCTATATAGCAAGTCCCCTACAAAAGCTTTGCAAAGTAGTCTTCTTTGGAACTAGCATTTTCAACTTTCTTTTTTGATTCCTCGGTCATAACAGTTTCCATAAACTGTTCAAAAGTATGATCGACCCATTGAAGGTCTTTGAAAGTTTCCTCTTCGCTGATTTTCTGTGCTAATAGTGCACCACCTAATCTGTTTTGATTTGCTTCAGCACTACTTTTGACACTCATGGTAACAACAGTGGTTTTTCCGGTCCCCGAAGAGTTTGCACCATTTGTCGGAGCATTTGTTGCAGAGACTGCGCCATTTTGACTATCAATGTGCTTAAATAAAGGTCTGAACTGACCAAAACTCTCTACAGGCAGTAGGTACAACTGCTCGTCTCTATAAAATGCAACGTATTGGCCGTTTTCTGACACAGTAACGCTGGTCAAAACCTGATTTTCTATGTTGGCGTTTGGCCATTTCTCTTCAGAACCTTCTTTGTCAAAAAAAACGTTTTGCTCTAAAGGAACTTCCATTTCCCATTGCTTCGAATTAGGCTTTAATCTTACCGCTGCAATCGATGGATGTGGAAGCTCCGTTCTCGTTCCCAAAAGCTTTTTCGGTTTCGTAGGATATTGGAAAACATTGATTGGGTACGCCAGGGTGTTGAGGTTGATGGGTATGCTTTTGACAACTGGATCATCTTCCTCGTCATAGTCTTCTGCATCACTCTCATCTTCTTGCACAGCTGAATCCGCAGTAGCACTGCCATCAATATCCATGGCTTCATTTTCTAGAACCGTACTGGCAATGTTGGCTTCGTTTTGAATAATTTCTGTGTCAATCATAGTATCATCATTGATGTTTTCCTGTTTCACGCTCATTTTATGGAGTGTTTGTAGACTTGTGCAATGCAATGCAAAAAAAAAAACTTAAACGGTGCTGTGAAATTCTTGAAGACGTGATTTCGTTTCTGATTTTATTTGAGAATAGCAGCAAATATGGGTAATCTTTTCCAGTGGGATGCCTTGTTTTGTTTGTTACTGAAACTCGTCAAAATTTAGGAGATAATCCGATTCTTCAAGAAATTTCTTTTTTTGCCCGCGATAAAATGGAAACAGCGCGTGGTAATATGTCCAGTGTTGTGCGAACTTTTCTTTTTCCTATGATTTGTAGATGATGATGATGACTAGATATCAAAATCAACACTACAATACTTTATCAACTGTATCATTTTGATCAAAAAAAAATTTCACTTGGCACGGTCATAAAACAAGTAAACATACAAAACACCAAACATCAAAAACACAATGAGCGAAGATGATGGTATGATGTTAATGAACATTGCTGTTCCAACCAGCACTGCTTCCTCTGTCCCTTCAAACAATAACAAAAAAGTTACTGGAGGGAAATGGAAAGATAGAAGAAAGCTTGAAAGAAGACTAAACGGAAAACCTGCTCCACCGCGGAAACAGCATTTCAGTGACGCAAATTCTAGCACAGTGGTTCCGGCTAACACTTATGAGCAAAGAAGAGCTCAGGAAGCATTTAAAAAACAACAAAAACTGGCATCTCCGGATAACACCAGAACTGCTAACCCAAGTCATGACAACGCTCCTCAAGAACAAGTGAAGCCTATGAAAGTTGATAAGCAAATTGTATCGTCCTTGTTCACATCCAGTAAAGAAATCGCCACTAATGTGAACACACATCAACATGACGGAGCTAGTCACAAGGCATCTAATGCGCCCTTGGCCGGCAACGATTTTTCTTCATTGGGGATCACTTCGAAACAGTTGTTGGAGAACATATCAAAAAAATTGAATATTGAGACTCCTACCAAAATCCAAAAATACGCAATTCCAGAGCTATTGAACTTGCAAGAGAAAAAAGATCTTTTCATTCATGCTCAAACTGGTAGTGGTAAAACCTTGGCCTTTTTGTTACCAATCTTGGAAAATATCATCTCAACAAACAACGGAAAAATCGACAGAAATTCAGGCTGCTTTGCCATGATCATTACACCTACAAGAGAATTGGCTTCCCAAATACATCAAGTGTTTCAAAGCATTTCTGTTCATTATTTGGTGCCCTGTTTGTTGATTGGTGGGGAAAAGAAAAAATCTGAAAAAGCCAGATTAAGAAAAGGGTGTAATGTCATTATCGGAACACCTGGTAGAATTTTGGATCATCTTACCAACACCAGAGTCATCAAAGATCAGCTACATGGTTTGAAATATTTGGTTCTTGATGAAGGTGACAGATTGATGGAGTTGGGGTTTGAAGAGAGTTTGAAAGATATTTTCAAAGTCATTCACGAGGAGAGCTCTCAAAACATTAAAAAAGTTTTGTGTTCGGCCACCATTTCTGACAATGTTGGTCGGTTGGGTGAGTCTATTTTGCTAAAAGACTACAAAATCATCAGTTCAGGAAAAAAAAATAAGAAAGGGCACATTGTTGATCAAGAGGAAGTTGAAAACAAACTAACAACAGCTCCTGACCAGTTGTTGCAAAAAATTGTTATTGTTCCACCAAAGCTAAGACTGGTTACTCTAGCCGGTTGTATAAACAATATCACAACTACATCTAAATTCCAAGATGAAAAAACTATTAGAACTATTGTTTTTCTGTCTTGTGCTGACAGTGTGGAGTTTCATTACAACGTTTTTGCTCATGGAGACGACAATCACATCAAGACTTTAATCAATGATTCGGCAATCAGCACCACCCAAGGAAACACAATTTTACCATCACTACAAAACGGCGATTATCAAAATGTTGAGTATGTTTTCTACAAATTGCATGGTTCTTTATCTCAACAGAGCAGAACCTCTACGTTAAACAATTTTATAAACCAGAGCAAGACATCAGACAAAAAGAAACATTTGGTCATGTTCTGTACGGACGTTGCCAGCAGAGGGTTAGATTTGCCGCAAATCTCAACAGTTGTTGAACTGGATCCACCTTTTGCGGTTGAAGATCATTTGCACAGAATTGGGAGAACGGCCAGAGCTGGTGTCAAAGGGGAGAGTCTTTTGTTTTTGCTTCCAGGAGAGGAGGAAGGTTATATGGATTACATAAAGCCTTATCATCCAAAAGGTTGGGACTTGCTTAAATACGACATAGTTTTGAAAAAGTGTTTTCATGACAGCAATGTCATCAAAAGTGATGGGAAAAGAAGAACTGAGGAAGAAGCTGAAAAAGAGGAAGCTTGGGACAACAACGCCACCACATGGCATTTGAATGTGGAAAGAAGAGTGCTAGATGATCCACGTTTCAAAACTATTGCCACAAATGCCTTTTTGAGTCACATCAGAGCATACGCTACGCATATATCTAAAGAGAAGCCCTATTTCAATGTCAAGTATCTTCATTTGGGTCATTTGTGTAAAAGTTTTGCTCTTAGAGAAAAACCTAAAACGTTACAATTTCAAAAAAGAGGAGGGAAACCAAATGACGACGACGATGAAGATAGAGACTCAAATAGTAGAAAGAGATTCAAAGGAGACTCCAAATCAAGAATGTTGAAAATGGCAAATATGGTGCAGAACCAACTGTCCAGCGAGTTTAATTACTAAAAAATATGTCATTGTACTGCCTTGCTGAGTAACAGATCAAGAGCACTTTTTTATAGACTTTCGTACCTAACATAACTTATATCAGTTTTTTTGCTTTTTTTTTTTTTTTTCTCTTGTAAACTAAAAGATTCATAGCACAGCCAAAATGTTTTCTTCCAAGTTGGAGTCCTCTTTGTTTATTTGCACTTTGTTATTTTTCCATTGGACCACAGGATCTGTATGGGGTGTTGGAATTGATGTTTTTGTGTAAACTGGTGTTTTAAACTGCTCCTGATCCTTTTTGAAATCCCATACAGCGCTCCTTAGTTTACTTTGTTTTTGTTCCTTTCCTTTTCTAATCATGTCCTCCAGCTCATTAATCTCTTGAACGTCAATGGTATCAACGTCTTCGTCTTCGTCATTAAGCAACTCGTCATCCCTTGCGTAAACAACATTATCTTCGTTCCTCACTTTTTGTCTCAAAACAGCTTTACCGTCCTTGTTTATGGATATGTCCACCACAACTTTATCTCTCCCAGATCTCTCTTTTTGCAGCTTTTCCAACTTTTTCAGGTTTCTTTGCTGTCTTTTCACCATCAATGCCCTTTCTTGACCTGAACCCCAAATGCCATCAACATCGCCTGCAATACTGTAATCACTAGCGTTATCAATAATTTTGGTTCTTTCCGCTGAAGTATCTTGATAATGCAATAAAGTGTTTAGTCTTTTTCTTGCTTCTCTCAGACTTTCGTCCTGATCTTCTTCTTCACGCTTTCTTTGCTCTTCCTTTTCTTCTTGATCTTTCAAAACCTGCGCTCTCTTTTTTTCTCTGGCCTTTTCTTTCTCAACCTGATTGAAAAACTTTTCTTGACTTTCCCAAAAATTTCCACCTTTGTTATTTTGGAACTTGAGTACTTGCTTTTTGTTACTAGTGGCTGGTTTAGCAGCAGTTTTTGAACTTTGTAAGGCGTTTTTCTGATTAAGCAATTCTTTCTCCTTTTCCAATAACTCAATGATCTTAAGTCTTTCTTTCATTGGCAACAACTCGTTTTTGCAAAAACTACAGTTGTTTGAGTTCTTTCCTTCCTTCATGCAGATGATTTTCCCACAATTCAAACAGTTTGGTACAAGCTCAAAAAGCCCATGTCTCGCACCTTGGCAATTGCAAGCCTTGGTATCTGCGGTATCTGAATTTAGCTCAAAAGTTTTCAAGTAGGACTCAACTTCATTCAAGTTTTCAATTTTCATGTTTTTGGATTTCTTGCTTGGCTGTTTGGCATCTGTTTCGGGAGAAAGGTCTTCACGCGAGTCACGCAAAGGTACATTATTGACAGTGGGAGACGTTTTGAGAGTGGATCCTGAGGTTGGACGTGGGGATTGCTTCATTTCAGAAGAAGCACCGTTTCCAGAAATCACTCGTTGTGCCTGTTTAGGAACATCGTTGAGTGAGTCCTCACTTTTTTCATTCAACTTCTCATTAAACTGGAATATAAAGTCAAAAGAGGCATCACTAGCACCCAAGATATCCATGAAGCCCTCGGCGACTCCCTCGTTGTTCCAGCTTGTTGAATCTGTCTGGTTATTATTTAAAACCTGTGTGCATAATTCCAATATATTTTCGTGGTCAAGGTACGGTAAAATGTTTGGGAATTCAACTTGTGCGTATTCTATAGCTTGCTCTTTCGTCATTATTGCTCGTGCTCTTCAGTTGGATGTTTCTTTCTTGGTTCTCCTTGTCATAAACAAAGTCTTGATAAACCACCTATTCAACTGCATTTGACAAATACTCTCGACGTGCTGGAACCATGTGACCAGTTGTGCACATTTAGGGCCCCGAAACGACTCAAAAAAAAAAAAATGCCCTCGAGTCACAGCAGTTACCTCAACGCTCACATTTTTGCAACTTTTTTGTTTTTCCCGCTTTTTCTTTTTTTTTTTTGTCAAAGCCATTTAGGCCCAACAAGGTATATAAGCAGATCAAATGAATAAAATGATGTTAAGTTCAATATATCTTCTCTCTAGTTTCCAATAAAAAAATCCTAAAAAAACCACATCAGTAGTGGTTAATACTATCTCAAGATAATATTAATTACCAAATTATTATAGGAACCTTAATATTCGCTACTGTTTCATTCTACGATTCTGCTCCCTGGTGTCCATTGCATACGTGCTTTGGGCAACACGCAGATGAAGTTGATACTGGATTGAAATGGTTACAGAATAACTTTTTACAACCCATATAGCTGAGTCGGAACTGACCGAGCCCAAACAACTTGGCCACAGTTTTGACTTCGTTTCTGGTTTCTTAGATCAATCACCGTTACATTACGAAAAGGTCTACTCTCTCTCTTCTCGCTTCACAAAAAGCTTTTAGATGGGTAGGTATTGCATGTTTTTTCCAGAGGATCGTGTCATTACGGTCTGAGAGTTTGGAACTCCGCTGTGCTCTTTTTCGTGGTAATACATATTAATTTTATTGTGTAAATCTTGCTTGTGTGTTTTTTTTTGTTTTTTACTCTGTATTGAGTTACAATAGATTGGTTGCTTGTATGTTACCATTTACATATAGAGAATATTGATATTCAGAAAAACAAAATCACTTGAAGGTTTGTGTTTTATAAAATATAGACTACTTACATGTTTTGCTACAAACGTGTGACATATGTTATGTTTCTGCGTGTTAACACCACTGGCCAACGTTGATTAGCAACGTT
>ERZ794936.755-NODE-755-length-12792-cov-33.597001_pt1 | contig 12792 bp, 6 predicted proteins | sample MGYA00511083_ERZ794936 | MGnify/ENA primary metagenome ERZ794936 (study PRJEB30137, sample SAMN04331409) | food metagenome | isolation source: Y2 must sample point D1 replicate A | place: Australia: South Australia | collected 2014 ... | reverse complement strand
TTTTTTTCTGTGTTTTTTTTCTGTGTTTTTTTTTTTGGCAAAAATTCATTTGAAGAATCCAGAAATCTTGAAATTTGTATATAATTTTTCACAATAAATAGTCCATCGTGTTGCAGGTATTTACAGAAGTTAAACATTATGTCTTTTCGAATGGCATTGCAAATACACGTTTATGCCCCCAGTTGCAGTCTTGGCTTTACAATTAATCCAAAAACAGGTAATTATATAGTGTCAATTTTTGCAAACAGGTGGTATGTGCTTCTTTGTGGAAAAAATACAGAAGGGCAAAACTTTCAAACATTGCTAGTCCATATGGAAAATGCCAAGCTTAAACAAAACTATATAAGTGGTGGGGTTTATTTTCGAAATTAAGACATCTTCCATTACATCTTTAGTGTTTCCTTTTTTTTTTTTCCTTTTTTTTTTTTTTAATTAGTTGCAATCATACAAAAACAAAAGTCCATCACACCAAAAACCGTAATTATCCAATGTTTGCTAGAAAATTGGTCGGGAAAAAAATTCCCTCGAGCTTACTTAAAGTTCAGCAATCCAAAAATTTGACTCGTCAATTTCAATTGGCGTTTGCCAAAAGAAATTTGAATACCGTAACGAAAACCCAAAAAAATTCACATTCTTCATCATCTAATTTTGCCAAAAAAATTTTGTACACCGGTTCCGTTGCCGCAGCTGCTCTGTTATCTTTTAACCAATTGACAGCATCAAACAATGATAACGTTTTGGACAACCAATCTCCAAAGAAAGACCTTCCAAAAGTTTCTGTGGATGAATTCATCAAACACGACAGACCAAAAGACTGCTGGGTTGTGATCAATGGAACCGTTTACGACTTGACAAGATTCATTGACGTGCACCCTGGTGGTCCAAACATCATTGAGCAAAATTGTGGTAAAGACGTTTCCAAGATCTTCAACCCATTGCATGCTCCAGACGTTATTCAAAAATACATTGATCCTAAAGATATCAAAGGTACTCTTGATGGTGAATTGCCGGAATCACACATTGCTCAACCCTTGTCACCAGGGGAAACAGCAGATGACGTTGCTCGTAAAGCTGCATTAAGAAATAATTTGCCAGATTTGGAAAGTTTGATTACTCTTTATGATTTCGAATATTTGGCATCCAAGATCTTGAGTAAACAAGCTTGGTGCTACTACTCTTCTGCTGCTGAAGATGAAATCACACACAGGGAAAACCACAATGCATACCATAGAATTTTTTTCAAACCAAGAGTCTTGATTGATGTTGTCGAAGCAAACACATCCACTGAAATGTTGGGTGAAAAACAAGATGTTCCATTTTATGTTTCCGCCACTGCTTTGTGTAAATTGGGTAACCCAGAAGAGGGAGAAAAAGATATTGCTAGAGGATGTGGTATGGGAGATTTTAAAATGACCCAAATGATCTCTACTTTGGCTTCGTGCTCTTTGAAAGAGGTTTCTGAAGCAAAAACAAACCCAGATCAAGTCCAATGGTTTCAATTGTATGTCAACTCTGATAGAAAAATCACCGACAACTTGTTGAAAGAAGTTGAAAAATTAGGAATGAAAGCTATTTTTGTTACAGTTGATGCTCCATCTTTAGGAAGAAGAGAAAAAGATATGCAAGTCAAATTTGCAGACTCTTCAAACCCACAAATCATGAATTCAAACGACAAAACCACTGCTCCAAGCAAAGGTGCTTCCAGATCTTTGTCGACTTTCATTGATGCCTCTTTGTCGTGGAAAGACGTTCAAGATATCAAAAGCAAAACTAAGCTACCTTTAGTCATTAAAGGGATCCAAACAAAAGAAGACGCTTTGAAAGCTGCAGAAATCGGTGTCAATGGGATCGTTCTTTCAAATCACGGTGGTAGACAATTGGATTGCTCTCGTGCTCCAATCGAAATTTTGGCCGAAGTCATGCCTGCCTTGAAAGAAAAAGGTGTCGACACAAAAAAGGACTTTCAAGTTTTTGTTGATGGTGGGGTCAGAAGAGGAACAGATGTTTTGAAAGCATTGTGCATGGGTGCTACCGGTGTAGGTTTGGGTAGACCTGCTTTGTATGCCAACAGCACATACGGTAAAGACGGGATCAACAAATTGAAACACATGTTGCAAGAGGAAGTCGAAATGAGCATGAGACTTTTGGGGGTCACCAGCATTGACCAATTGGATGAAAGCTACATCGACACTTCCAGTTTGAACCTGAGAAGCGTCACAGTTCCTAGAGACAACCTTTACAGCCAAGTGTACGAACCACGTACTCATGCCACTTTCCAAAATGGCGCCGACAGCGACGACAGTGATAACTGATCCACCAGATAAACTTTTCCAACAAGGTTTGTTACCTATCATTTATTTATTTATTTATTTAAAACACTTTCTGTAAAACTTGACAAAATTCATATTCTACTTTAGTTTATCTCATCAGTTTTCCTATTTAGTTCATTCTTGTCAATATAATGCTTCAGATCAGACACTTTAGGTTTAGGCCGCGCAAAGGCTGCGACTTCTCAGTGAGAGAAAAAACAAAAAAAAAAAAAATTAAGAACCGCAACTCCGCTCCTTTGTTCTCTGGAAAGCGAGCCTCAGCATCAATCAATACACCAAATGACAAATGGATCTCTAAAATTATAACTACGCTATCAAAAACATATAGATATATCCTCAATAACAGTTTAAAAGTTCAGAGTAGATTAGGTACCAACCCCGCACTAAGCCTAGCTCCAGCGCTGGTCAAAACTCCTCATTGTCCTTCAATACAATCTTCTTCCGATCAAAAACAAACAAATGAAAGATGCAAATATATACGGAGCCAACGGTGGGGCTGTCAGGGAGGAAATTGTCACGGAAGACGTATTGAAAAAGCTTCCAGCTTTACCACCTTTGGAAACACTGTCAGTGAATACTCGTTTTTCAGTAAACTCATCCCAGAGTAGCTCCACTTTTATGCGCTCAGAAGATTCCACCGAAAAGTTTCTCTCCCCACACAACTCATTAAGCTCTGAAATTATCATAAAACAGCCCGAAACACTTGAAGCGGTCTCTTCTAGCAAGCACAAAGCACACTATCGCAAGCAGACGTATGTGGTGGAAGATCAGTATAGCAACAAATTAAACAAGTCGCCTAGTGTCAAATCATCTGTTTCGGTTTTCAACCCATCCAAAGTAACACCCGGATTTAGACCAAAACCACCATTGATAGATCGACCAACAAGTCCATTATCTCCTACCTCTAGAACTCCGGCAACGCCTTCGCATTCTTCCAATGCAAGAAAAAAACATGCTTACAAAAAAAATATCATGGGCTCTGTAAATGAAACTTTGTCATCATCACCAAATTATATGAAAAAAATACCCTTGTCCACAAAACCGGCAAAACATCATTTGAATTTGCCAAATAGGAGCAGCACGACCAAAGAAGTTCTTCCCCCAAGAACTGAAAGTATTGTGTCTTCTTTAGACTGTATATCACCTGTTGTCACAACGGGTGTTCAAACTGCAGACCTTATAGAGTTTCTTCATGAAGAGCAGCACTGTAAGACTGATCAAAAGCTGCTGCCAACGAAATCTTCTTCTGAAGAGGATATAAGTTGCAGTCCAAACACCGTCAAGTTCAAAAAACCTCATTACCCTGTTCATGTTCTTCAGAAACCCCCTCCACCTGTTCCTAGTAGGCAAACTTCAAACACCTATAGCTCTGAAAGCAATCCGGACTATCTCCAGTCGCGTTACTCATCGTCAACTTACACATTTTCTCAAACAACTCCAACGGTGAAAACGTCCTCAAACGGGGACACCAGAAATACCAGCGTTAATAGTTTGATGGGTAACCGTCCTTTGCATCAGGTTCCAAGCGTCACAATACCTACCAATCCTTTCAACATTGATCACCTTGACGAGGGGAGATTGAATGCGTGTGTCAACGTTTATCAACTGAGCTCTATCTATGAATGGCTTCTTAAAATTTATTTTGAGTGGTTCAGCGATTACATTTTTTACAAATTTGATTTTTTTGAGCTAGTCCAACTTGTTTTGGAACACAAGCTAACAAAAAGTTACAACCAAGAAACGATTGACTCAAATGTTGACAGAATTATTGAAGAGCTTATTTTTCAAAAAGCAGTTCGTTTTGAAGAAGACATAGCTAACCCATCGGCATCCAACACGGATGTAGATTTACAAACGGAAGAACTTACAATAATTGCTCCTGGAATAAACGTAAGTGGTGTACTTGCAAATTTACTTCCTTGTGGTAGTTGCTCATCTACTACTTCAAAATACCCTTGCTACTCATTTCTTTGTCGTACACAATCATCAATTACAAATCTCCAAAAAACCAATAATACTCTAGAAAACAGTGAACTGAAAAGACCTCAACTCTCTAAAAAAACAATTGGGGCATGGTCCGACTACTGGAAACTGACTGCGGAGGACTTGAATGAGATTAGCCCAAAGGAAGTTAAAAGACAGTGCTTTATTTTTGATCTTATCATTTTGGAAGAACGTAGTCTTAATCTGGGGAACGCGGCCGTGGAAATATACGGTAAAAACTTTCATTCCTCACTTCTTCCAAATGATTTGAATTTTTTCCAGCTAGCTTTTGAAATATTTTTGCCACTTATCAATGTGCATTCAAATTATTTATTGAACCCCCTATACAACAAACTTGAAACCAAAGGAAAATTTATTGATAGTGTGGGAAAAATTTATTTGAAATGGGTACACGAAGCCACTGACATTTACGTGCAGTATGCTGAAAATATGGCTACGGTGAACGAGATCATTAATTGGGAGAAACAACAACCACACTCGAAATTTTCTGATTGGCTAGTTCAAATGGACAATTCTCCAGAAATATCAAGGTCCAAAATTTACCATGATGTTATATTTTTTGGAGGCTTTTTCAAATCTTTGCAGAACATGCCGATAACTTTAAGCTCCATATTGAAAAACACTGATCGCTCATTAGAGGACTACGATTACTTGAAAATGGCTATTGAAGAGATTGAAAATCTAAACTCCCTTGTTGATAAAACAATGGGTGCGTGTTCTGACAGAAGAAGAATCATTCGTTTATCAAAACAGTTAGTTGTCAGCAAAAATATCATGCACACTAATATGAGGCAATCGCATAGTGCACTTGACGCCTCTTCTGCAAAAACTGAATCTTCAACTTCCACATTTGCAGGCACTGACGATTTGAACTTGAGGCTAAACGAGAAGTCAAGAGTGTTGCTCAAAGAGGGAAGTTTGCTCAAAAAACGTGAATTGTGGGTGGACTCTCTTCCCGTTTTTGTCTTGCTGTTTGACAATTACCTTCTAATAACTGAGCCAATTATTCAAAACAATGAGCGTAAATATAAATTGATTGAACGTCCTATACCAATAGACTATTTGAGTTTGGAAACAAAAAACAAAGAACTGGAGCAACACTTGCCAGAAAAAAGCAGACCCTCTTTACAACACACCACATCTGGAACAATGGTTTATTCCTTGCAACAGACAATGGGTTCTTCACGCAATAATGCTAATTTAGAATACACAACAAAAGATCCACAGCAGGAGCAACAAACTCCAAAACATTCTTTCAGCGACGTTCGCCGCGCTAACTTTCATCCCGGAGTTTTTACGGATGGTGCAAATGGGAACAATTCTCAGATGTCTTTTAAACTTAGAAACACAGCAACAAATGATTCTTACACTTTGATAGCTACAACATATGATGATTATATGGTGTGGATGAATGCGATTGTGCAAGCTTTAAAAAACCACAACTCAGACAAAAACTCGAGTAATGTTTTCAAACTGGAGTGTCTGAATGATATGTTTTCGTATCACGACAAATCCGCTCCAACCACGGTGCCTGTTTCTGCAGAGGGTTCGCCTCTCGATTCCGCATTGAAAAACTATTATGCTAAACGTGCTCTCCCTACAACTCCTAATTTGAAAGCTGATCTTTCTTGCTTTGTTAAATTCAAGTACGAAACAAGAGTATTTGTATTGTGTGCAGTTTCACAAGGGATTTTTATGGCTGAGCTCAACAAAAATACCCTTAACAACCACAACAACTGGAAGTTTGTGCTGCGACTAGAAAAAATTGAGAAGCTTGAAGTTTCTGTTTCCATGGATTTGCTGTTTGTGCTTTTTGACAAAAAGTTAGTATACTTTAGTCTTCCAAGCATTATTCTTTCTTTTTACGATTCGGCAAAATATCTGCACAATAATGAAATAGTTAGTATTGTTATCAGTGAAAAAGTTGGCAATTTTTGCCTTGCGGAAAATTTTGAAAATTCAAAACAACTAATTTATGAAAAACGAGGATACGTGTATTTCACCACGCCAGAATATGACAGAATTAGTAAGATTGTTCGATTTTTCAAGTTTTACAAAGCTTACAAGCTACCATCCGCATCTAGGATAACCGCATCTGAACGAGAAGACATAAAGGTATTTACAAAAAGCTTTATCGTCAGCAATGCTGGCAAAGGTTTCCTGTTGTTCAACGATTCTTTCAACGATGAAGGTTTGCAGCTTCCTATTTTTCCAAAAGATATCAAATGTGATGAAATAAGGAATAACCCAAAAATCTCTTCTTCCTTAAACAATGGGGCGGATTTCGACCATTTCAATGGTGATATATTACCAAATGATGCAGAACGTACATTAAAAACTCAGGAACGTATTACCCAGGGAGTTATCAACGACATTGCTTCAAACAAAACTAACCCAATTACATGTTTTCAATTGAAAAATGGTGATTTTATTTTAATTTATGATGAAGCAGTTGTTAAAATGAACAAGAACGGACAAGTTGTGAATGGTCAAAAAGATGTTTTGGTTTTGGACTTTTATTGTAACGACTGTTCGTTCAACAATGAGTTTTTGATTCTTTGCGGGGAAAACCTGATACAAATTTATGATTTCAGTACCGAGCATATCAATGATACATTCTTGCACAGGCTAATTCCCGTACAAATTGTGAAAGGGAAAAGAATCAAGTTTTTGAGTTGCCAAAGAACAGACGACACAGTGATCAGTCTAAGTCATCCATGGATTATTGGAAGACAGCTAATTTTAGGTTTTTACCAATGAAAGCTGTTTGTTTGTTGTTTTTTGTTGTTTTTTTTTTTACCAAGTTTGTAAATTGTACTAATCTTTTTGATCTTGGTGTTTTGAAAAAACACCAAGTAAATTCGTTCATTATCCATTCGTTCGTACATATTGTTCTATAAAATTAAGATCATTTTTGAGTAGGTATTTAATAATCTCGTTAGTGCTTTTGCCTTGTGTTCGTAATGTCATAAAGTGCCTCTTTGCGAGTTGGCAAACAGAGTAATCTTTTTTTTACCCTTTTTGCCCTTGCCATTTTTTTGTTTTGTGTTCAAGCTATCTATTTGGTCTAGAATGTTTTGAGGAAGCCAGCTGTCCTGGTCGGATCCAGAATCTTGGTTTTGCTCATTTTTTGGAATAGTGGTACCCCATACTGTTTGTGTGTATTCCCGCTTTTTGTTTGTAGCGTCTGCATTCTCACCATCAGAATGATCTGAGTTGGATAAACCGGCATCGTGTCTGGGCAAATCAGGAAAATGCTCCACAGAAGACGAAAACGTGTTCAATAAAGCCGGAATGTTGTTGGTATCCAGCGCCCAGTTACTTGCGCTTCCAGCACCCTCTTGTTCATAGAATTTGTGGTGCTTAATTTCCAGTTGTTTTTCGTAAACTTTCTTCTCATGGTCTTCCTTTTGCTTCTTTCTTGTTGTTTTGGATCTTCTGGATTTCAATTGAGTTTTAAAGTTTTCCATGACAGCGGATGGTATTAAGCTCTCATTGGTCGGCTCTGTTACATCACTTGCATTCCCAGTTTCGCCTAGCGTTTCCAAGTTTTTTTGAGTTTGCAAAGCGTTGTAATGATTGTTTGTGTAGTTCCAATCAATGTCGCACAAATTAAATGTGTCCCCCATCGGTAAATGACCAAAGTACTTGAAGTTTTGTATTGAGTATTCGTTAACTCTTTGGTCAATAGTGAAATTTTCGCACTTTGCATGCAAACTCAAGGGAAATTTGCTATACGCACCAAAAGTTTTCTTCAAAAGTTTAACATCCAAAGAGGAAAGGAAAAACCGTTTCCCAAGGTCATCCACATGTTCCAAGTAAAAAAATGCATTTGAATCGTCGTATTTCTGCAAAATGGTATCTGTACCGATGAAAGCATTTTCTGATGATCTCTGCGACGTTTTTTTGGTTTGATTGTTTAAACTGCTTTTGCTGTTTGGCTTCAAATCCAAATTGCTCAATTGTTCGCTCAAAATGTGTTCTATTGTGTCATTAATTTTTTGTTCAGCCAATTTAGCGTATTTGCCATCGTCATTATACAATAATTGATCCAATTGGTGTTGTTCCTGAATACTTTGCAGATCTTTTTTGTAAAATCGGATCTGGTCCAACACGTCTGTTTGTACAATTCTCGAAAACTGATAATTGTCAGTATCAATCATAGAAGACATTCTTGGAGGATACTCGCACAAAGATGGATCTAGTCCCAAATTTACTGGAAGACCCAAAATATTGCCATGTGGTCTGCAAATCAATTGAAAGTCCATTTGTTTATTGACACTTATTTTATTGCTAGAAAGTGTGTTGTCGGTGGATACAATAGTGGTATCACCGTGCAATGAGCTTTTCCGAGTTTCGAACAAAACGGGCAAAATATTGCTCGAGTTTTCTTTGATCATGGAAGCACACAATGGACATTCGTGATACCTTTTTTTCATAGGCTTATGCATTTGACTTGTTGCAGAGGACAAAGACGCCGTTGAAGTAGAAGCTGCAAAAGTTGTGTCTGCGTTATTGGCATCAAAAAACTGTAGTAAACAGGTGTAACAGAAAACGTGGCCACAAGCAACCATTCTTGGGGCCACTATATCTGAAGATAAACAGATTGGACAATTTTGAGACTCTTCTTTTTCGTCCTTTAAAATCACCACTCTGATAATTTGTTCTGGCTTGATCAAAACATTTGGGTTTGCGTATTGCTCAGAGTAATCATGTTTATCCAAAACGACAAACTTATATGTCGCATTGATAAAAGAAGCTCCATGCAAGTGTGCAGAGTTCAAATCGTTGTCACGGTAATTTTTCAAATAGTTCCTGTTACTGGTGGACGACGAGGAGTATCCACTATGTGGTCCATTGCTCTCCCTGTCAAATTGTAAATCCAACAAATGGTTGATAGATATCTGTGCTTTCTTCGTACCTGATCTAAACTGAGAAGCCATGATTTGGTCTTGCAAGTCTTGTTCAAAATCGTATGGATCGACCAAAACATTTGGTTTCGATTTAGTCTTGATGTTTTTGTAGCTATTGAAAGCAGAGTTTGAAGGCAGGTTGTCATCAGGAGTTGTGTTCAAAGTGCTACTGTTTCTTCTTCTGTTGGGTTTGTTATTGTTTCTATGAAAATGCTTTGCTGGTCCTAAAGTTTCCCCGCTGTTTGCAATACCCTTACTGTCTTTAGTGTCATTACTACCTCTTCTACTGTTGGTATTTCTTTTGTTGCTCTTTTTTTTTGACTTGGTGTTATTGGCATAGTTCACACGGTTTTGAGCATTGTCATTGTAAGCTTGCACATTCGTTGCACTGTTGCTATTATCGTTCCCGTTGACATTATTATTGATAATAGCAGAGGAACCGCTTGGTATGATTCCGGTGCTGCTGCCGTTTTTCTTGTCCATCTTTTGTTTATTTTTCGTTGTTTGTCTTGTATCAAATAAGACCGAGCGGCTGAGATGGTGGTTTTGTATTTTGTAACGTTTCTTTGAGACAAATAGACCTGAATGTATATTGTTTACAAACAAATCTACCTGGAGAACATTCCGTTTCTTTCTACTATTTTAAAACGAAGAGACACAACCTTTACAGTCCATTGGTAAGATGCAACACCTTGATATGTAACTAATGAACACCTTGTTTTTTGAGACTAATTGATGCAGTAATAAAAATGAGGGAAAAAAGGACACCAAAAAAAAAATCTTGAGTCAGAAAAAAAAAAATTATTTTTTTACCCGAGCATTACTTTTGGTATTGTTTGTGCTGTTGAGCAAAGTTTGAGCATTTTCAAATGTCGCTCCGGAAGGCTCACCTTTATGGAAACTGCTGAATAGATTCAAGGAAAGGAGTTATTATTGAATGGTTAATGTGACTAGCTTCTGAAGAAAAAAACAAAAAAAAAAAAATTAAAGAGACAACGCAGGCTTCTTTAAAAATCTACTTTATCCAGCAATACATCTAAGAAATCATGAAATCTTCCTCCTCAGACAAAGAAAAGGTTCCTACAAAAGTCAATTGTGTTTACTCATTAGAAGAAGTCAAAGAATGCTTGGATTTAAACTTGAAAGAGCACTTGATCGCAGGATCAAGCAAATCGCTGAAATACAAGGAGGTTTTTCAATATCAAGACATCAAAATCTTGCTTAACATCATACTGGTGGCCATTGCAGCGGGCAGCTTCTATATCGATAAAAAACTAGACTTTCATCAGTCAATCAACACGCAAACCCTACTGATAATCAGTTACGCTGTCGTCTCCTGCTTGTACTGGGCGTTCACCAAGTTTGTTGAAAGAGATACTCTGTTTATTGGCGTGGCTGCTGCAAATAGAGGCTCTTCTGCGAAACAAGAAAACTCAAGCCACAAATTGTATGTCAAATCAGTTATAGATACCGAAAATATCAGGGAAATTCAGCCTAAGAAGTCTCCAGTTTACAAACTTGAGTTTGTCTTCACAAGTGACAAGGGGTCTGATAAGAAGAATGTTGTCCATGCTGACTGTGATGTGACTCGGTTGTTCAGTGAAGACGGTAATTTGCAAAAAGTTGTGTTTTATGATTTGATTGGTTCTTCTATTTCCAAAAAATTAGAGTGATTGACTCACTGGTATCTAACCCATTGGAAGCAAGGTAGCTTTCTCATGTATGAGAAACTTGTAGAACTTTGGCGACACTACATAGCACTATAACATTTTCACGCGATGAGTGATATTTGCAATTTAATCAGGTTTCCACTTGCTAATTCGAGAAAAGGCTCAACGCAAAGCGGTTTTATCATTTATAGATCATATTTCGTTTACACAAGTCTTCACGTTCATCATACCTTACCAGGATAAATGTTTCTAACTTTATCTTGCAAAAAAAGCGAAACAAAAACTGCATATAGTGAGCTTTTAGTGTTTTTTTAGCGTTTAAGCATTTCGTTTAGCAACTTAAATCTTTTCCAGGGTCCTACAAAATTAAAAGACAAGGGTAGAACTCAGAGTTACAAACCCAGTAGTCAATATTGAAGCGTCACAATCATGACTCATGACTCATGACTCATGAGCTAAAGTAAAATAATCATGAGTCGAAAAATCATGAGTCGAAAAATCAAGAGTCATGAGTCACAACAGGAAAAGGAACAAAGTCATTAAACAAACTCTGTGGCGTATAAAGCACGAACTCATTCTTTGGTTAACTCATATGCGGACAACTCAACTTCTGTCTCACTAATACTTCCATACTGAAAAAAGTAAAAAAAAACTTTAACGTATTAAACGCCGCATCGTTTCTTTTTATATTTTCTCCTTTCCCTTTTTTAACAAATGGTACCATCATTGCAACAGAACATATACACTGTACGATAATAAGCTGAGAGCACTAATGGACTATAGCAAGCAGAGACAATGCGCATTTTAACATGCGCTTTTGGCCAAAACAATGTTGAGCCTAGAATCAAGAGACTAAACTCTCCTTGGCACGCAAGAATAAACGGCAAGTTTTAAGGAGGGGAAGGTTTTTTTTTGGCAATGTTTTTTATGTTTTTTGTTCACGGTGGGTTGCTCGTCCTGACTACCTGGATTATTAGCTCTCATCTGTTTGCCTGTTTGTCTGAATACTTTTTTTTGATCTATCATTTAATCAATCAATGGTTGTATGACTTGATTACTTGATGCCTAGATGACTCATTGAGTTAATGTTTCAATGACTTTCACTCATGCAATTATTCAAACCATGACACGCTTTTGATTGACAGCTATTACATCAGGATTTGGGCAAGTCGATTTAATTATTTCAAGCTGGTACTGGCGTCTTTCCAATTATCGATGGCAACATCATCAACAATTTGAGCGTCAACAACACTCTAGTCATTCTTTTTTTTAGTAGATAAAAGGATGTTCAGAAAGAAGGTCGTTTCATTATTAGTCACATCGGACACTTTGGCAAGAATATACTCGATCACATCATAAACTAAGAACGCATCTTGCAACTATCGTGCAAAGTCTAAAATTTTAATACTTGTATAAAAGAGAAAGGATAACATCTCGATTTTGATTGTGTTTCACGCAGCTTTCACTAACAAGACAAAAAGCAAACATGTGAACCAAAACAACAAGAAAACATAATGACAGATAACAGTTCATGTAGCGAAGCATCAATCCACGATGACAAGATCAGATCCGTTTTGTCTATTGCAGACAGTGAAGTAGGTGACCCAAATGCCCAAATCACAGCCATTATTTCCCCAACAAGTAACAAAGAGGTTTTCCTTACCGGTGACATTGACGATGCAATGAAATTGGCGTTGGAAGCACGCGGCCTAGAAGTCAGTCCCAAGCAAGACTGGAAATTGGTTAAAAAAATCGATTTGTACATGTTCCCATTGCTGTCTTTGCAATATGCCATGCAATTTTTAGATAAAACTTCTACAGGTTTGGCTGCTATCATGGGTTTAAGAGAAGATTTGAAAATGCATGGAGAACAAT
>ERZ794936.754-NODE-754-length-12804-cov-33.395090_pt1 | contig 12804 bp, 5 predicted proteins | sample MGYA00511083_ERZ794936 | MGnify/ENA primary metagenome ERZ794936 (study PRJEB30137, sample SAMN04331409) | food metagenome | isolation source: Y2 must sample point D1 replicate A | place: Australia: South Australia | collected 2014 ... | reverse complement strand
CCCCACACTTTCCAACAAGTGATTGGCCGAACAACAATCGTTGTGATGTTTTCCCCATGATAACGTCTATGTTCATAAATATACAGTCAATAATAATGCTATTATTGTTGTGTTATATTATATCAGTTGTTGTTTTCAAGGCAAAAAGAAAAAGAAATGTTGCATCCCATTGTTCAGTTTTATTACTCTGTCTTCTTTTTATTATTTTTTTTGGCATCCTATTTTTTATTCAATTACAGTGATTAAAATAATTTTATTATACCAATTGTTCCGACTGAATAGTTTTCGAACTACGGGTCGACAAACCGCTATATCGTTAAGTTTCAGCCTTGTATGATGTTTTTGAATCAAAAGAAAGAATGCTAAAAAAGGTGATTTCAGAAGAAGATTGTTTACAATGGGTAATGTTTTGTGCATTACTACTCTATATGCCTATGGAGAACACCAACTTGTAATATAACACAAATAGTGTATTTGTGTGCTATGATTTCCATTTCAAAACGCTAACCTTTTAATTCAATATGATTTTATTTTTTGATTTATTTGGAAAAAATAATTCTCCTAAACACTATATCACATTGCCACATCATACAGAAAAGAAAAAAAAGAAAGTCTAAGTGATGATTATTGTTTTTATCGACCGGGCGGACATATTAGTATCATTTGATCACCAAACGGGGGTATTCATTTCCGTATGGTAGTCGTATTCTCTGTGTACAAATTTTTTTAGAGGATATTGGTTGAATGAGAATTGATGAATGGTCGCTAGATAGCTGATTTGGCTTTTTTTTTTTTTTTCTTTTTTCTTTTTTTGGAATATATAACACTGTTTGATATAGCCTGTGTTGTGTTTTTAGATGATTTATTTTTGCATTGGAAAATCAAAACAATTCAAGAATGTTTCTTCATGTTGAGTTCAACATGCTGATATATTTTCATTACTTACGTTTCTTATTTTGTTATGCCTTTTTTTTGATTTTGATTTTGATATTGATTTTGGTGTCGGTTGAGAAACTTATTTCTCCATCCAATGTGTTGTTGCTTACTTTATTATTGTGATGATATTTTTCTTATATTCACACTGTCTAAGGGATTGTTTAATTACTTTTCCCAATGAACACAAAAACGAAAAAAACTGATTTAATGACTCTGACCATAATATATTTCAACAACTGCATTGGAAAATGGGAAATGACTATGACCATAATCGTTAAGATTGAAATTTTGAAAAAACTAAAAATCGCAAGTAATAAACAAACTATGAAAGAAAGAATGAGAATATGTTTGAACTAGCCATTAACTTACTCTTGCGATGTTGTAATATGTATCGAAAAAAGTCTTGTAACCAACTCAAAGTAAATACATCTTCCTCATGGAAAGCTCAATCTCTCTCTGTTAAGAACTGTTTAAACATTTACTTTGAAGACAATTATATATATATTTTTCCATCTGTCACGTGCACTCTCTTAAAAAAAACAAAAGATAATCTCTTCCATTTAGTAAAACAATCGGGTACTACAAAACTGACAGAAAAAAAAAAATACAGAACTTTAAGAATGAGAAATGCCGAAATTAGCATTTTTTTTTTTGATGAAATTAAAGCCAAGAATAGTTCACCCTATTTTCAAAGCTTTTGTTGTAATGCAATTAGTTCGCATTCAATGTCTATCTGACGTTGCTTTGTGTATCGACTTGGCCATCAGCTGCTCAATTGCAAAATATTTAAACATTAGAAAAAAAAGATCAAAACAAAAAAAAAAAGGACAAACACTGAACCATGAGCAGCTGGAAGTCATACTTGTTTACCTTTTTATTAGGGTTTATATCTTTTCCTGCTGCGACCATTGCTTTGGTTGTATACTACTTCAAGCTTCAAAAAGATTTTCCCAACTTTGATGATGGAAGTGAAAATGAAACAAAGCAACCGCTACTCCAAGGACAAAATGCACAAAACAGTGACAAAGAGGAATTAAAGGAATCGGGAAATCCAGCCTTTGCTGAAGCAAAAAATGACAATCTCTTGTGGTTCAAAGTTGATCCAAATTTGAAAGCAGGGGTTCTCAGTGAAAAGACTGGTGTACAAGTTTACAAAAAGGGTGAAATTGTCATCACGAAACAATGTTTTTACCACCCAATGACCATACCTGAAGACAAAAGAGATACACCGGAATATCCTACAACGGCCAAATTGCAGAGAAACAAAAACAAGTATTACTGTGTATTGAAACATGGGAACTTGTTTTTGTACGAAGACGAAAACCATGAGGGATTGACCAATGCAATTGTTTTGAAAGATGCAATTGTAACCATCTGGCCAAATAATAAAACAATTAAGGAGAACTCATTGTTTACAAAAAGAACGTGTATTGCGATTTTCAAAAATAGACTTTACAACAGGGAAACAAAGCAAATTGAATTGCCGGCTTCATCTGCTCCGTCCAATTCCATGTTTTTTTGCTACTTTGACGATAATTCCGTGAAAGAAGACTGGTATTTTGCCTTGTTGGATGCTTCAAAAACTGATGTATCTTCTTCTTCTTCTTCTTCTTCTTCTTCTTCATCTTTCAACAATATTTGTCCCGAAATGAAACCTCCAGTTACAGCACATTTCAAGACAAAAGATATGCTAAAGTTGATACAAATTATCAATTCTACAGAAGGTCAATTATCTACAAAATGGTTAAATGTGATTTTAGGAAGACTTTTTTTGTCTTTTAAAGAAAATGAGAAAATGAGTAATATCATAAAAAACAAAATTTACACAAAATTATCCAAAATTAACACTCCTGGATATTTTGATGGTTTCAAAATTATTCATTTGTACCCTGGCGACGTGGCACCTGTTTTCACTAATCCAAAGACAAGACAAATCAGTATTGAAGGGGATTGTGAGGTTTCTGTTGACGTTGCTTACGCAGGGAATTTGGTTCTCCAAATATCTGCAATTTTATCGGTTCCGATGGGATTCAAAAAACCAAAAAGTTTACCAGTTGATGTTAAATTGATTTTGAAAAAATTAAGCGGTACTTTAGTTTTTAAAATGAAAAAACCTCCAAGCAATAGAATATGGTATTGTTTTGAACAAGATCCAGAAATGGATTTGGAAATTGAACCATTAGTGAGCAATAGGAATTTTAATTATAACATGATAACAAGTTTACTTAAAAACAAAATCCAAGATGCTTTGAAAGAATCCTTGGTTTTCCCATTTATGGATGACATTGTTTATTATACTCTGGAAGAATACCAAGATTATTTCTATAAAGGCGGAGTTTGGGATTTTTCTGCAAATGCAGTCTTTGGTGAAATGAATGAAAAACAAACCTCTTCAAAAGAAGACAACAAACCAACAAAACAAAGTCTTGAAGCCGAAAGAACGTTAGTTGATGGACTACAAAATAAACGTGAAAAAGAAGAAGAAAAAGAAGAAGAGAAACAAGAGGAAAATAATTCACAGGAACACAACAACAATTCAAATGAAAAAAAAATCACATCAAAACTGAAAGAGCCATTTTCAGCTAAATTATCATCACCACACGAAGATTTGGAAAATAATTCATTAAGCAAGACCCCTGGTTCTCCTGTACATAAAACACAATCTAACAACTCCGAGCAAAGTTCAAACACTTCGTTTACTTCAAAAGAATTAAAAATGGATGATTTGAAAGAAAAGACTATGGAAAAAATGGGCCAGTTTAAAAGTCTTTTCAAAAATAAAGATCAAAAAGCTGATTTGACTAACAATGAAGACTCTACAAATAAATATTCCAAAAAAATGGGTAAATGGTACAACAATCTAAAAGAATCGGCAAGCAATTATGGGAATGACCTCGAAAGATCTCCTCAAAATCCCTTTTTGAACAAAGAGTCGATGTCATCTCCACTCCAACATAAATCTGAAGGCAGCAATGAAGAAAATGTTTCGAGTGTTGGCAGCACTGCTTCAAACGTAGTTTCTTCTGCATCAGGCGCTGGGAACATCACACAAGAACCTTCCAGTGAGAAGGCCGTTATGCAAAGCGACACCAACAGCAACGCTCAAAATGTTAAGAAAACTGATACACAAAACGATGTAGCTCCATACAAAGCCCCAGAAATGATTACAAGTAGAAGAACTAAGAGAAATAGTGTCACCGTGACCGAGGTTCCTAAAACACCCGAGTCTAATCCCAGCCTTGATAACAATATTGGATCTTCTGTTCCCGCAGGTATGTTTGTTAAAAAAGATATTTTAATGACTTCAGCCACGTTGTCGCCGACCGGAAACAATATATCTGGCAATGTGGCACGCACAAAAACCGTAAAACTCAATGGTCACGAAAAAGAGTTTATGGGTTCCCACAGACCCGTGCCTCCAGATTTACCTCCTAGGATCTAATTGCCTGTATACAGTAAATTCAAAATATATATTTCACTCTATTTGTCATAACAAAAAAACGTTTACCATATGGCTAGCCAGCCCATATACATCTTTGAAAGAGTTTGCTCGTCAGTGGCTTCTTGAAACAAGGCTTCAACTTGCGCAGGAACACTAATTGCAACAAAATCAATTGGATCGATACCCTTCATTTTATTTCTAATAACCTTCAAAACATCCGAAACAGTTTGGTTTTCCCTACCAATAAAATATCTTTGGTTTGTTTTGAGGGTGAGTTCTTGTAGCGATTTGCTTCTTCCATACATCATTATTTCAATAATATTCAACAAGGTCAAGTCATTGTTACGCACTAGATCCAAACTAACCTCGCAAGCACGTCTAAAAGTCCCCTCTAGCCCAGTAATACCTAAAGCGTCAACGATATTTTGAGTTAATCTAAATGGAACTTTTTCAGGCACTGGTAAGTCTTTCCCCTTTTCGAACAGGATATCATAATCAACGTGTAAAACATGCCCGCTTCTCACATCAATTAATATATTGTCACAATGACGGTCACCCAATCCTAAAATGTGGCCAACCATGCACATCACAGCATAGGATCTTGAAAATGTTTGTTTAGCGCTATACCAAAGGATAGGATCAGGGAAATTATTCAAAAACCATTCATGTAAAACAGGCTTGAAGATATTGGTGAACCTGTGGTAAAGTTCTAAACATTTTGCATCATCATTCTTAACTTTATCCCACGCTTGGTGGAAATATCTTATTTGTTCATAAATACCCTTGGCTTGGTACAACTTGGCAAGCATGCTTCTCACAGTGATAACGTTTGGAACAAGCTCAATAATACCATACGTTTCGTGAAGTGACATGATAAAATAAGTAGAAATGCCCAAATTTCTTTTCTGGGACTCTGGGTCTTTGCTTAATAAAAAACCTACCGTTTGAGCAAATTGCATGTACTGATCGTCTTGTCTGACATCTTCCATTTTGCACATGATTTCATAGCATTTGCCGTCTGAACCAAAGAGTTGAATTTTTTTTGGTTTCCTTAAAGATGCAAAAACTGCGTAGTTAGCTCCAAGTTGAGATATAGAAACTAGTTTGGAACTCGTGATGCTTTCTTTGTCAGTTTGTGTCAATGGTAGGGAGACACCAAAGTTTTTTTGAACCGGAACGGCCATTGCGCTCGGAGCAATGTTCATGTCAATGCCAAAATCTTTTTCTAGAGACGTGTCGACAGTATTTATTTTGGTTTTGTCATTTGGTGGTGCTGTTTTACAAATTTTTGAAAAATTAATTACCAAATTGTATGCACTCGATGCAAAATCAGAGCTCCCTCCAGAGGCTCTAAATTTTTTCAAAATAGCTTTTCCACATGAGCTCATGCTTGTTTCTGAAGAGTTGATCATAGAAAAAACGTACCATAAAATAAATTGAGGATAATGAAGTGCAAGTAAAACGACAATTTTTTGGATTCTTTTCGCAGATTCCCCATGAGAATGAAGAATTCTGGAAATAAATTGAACCAAAACAGTGTACCACATGTTCACAGGGCACTCACTCATTGCTTTGTCAATGATTGTGCACATTTCTTTGACAATCGCTCGAAGCTCTAAATCTCGAGAGGTTCTGAGCGAGTCAGCGGTATCTAACCAATAAGTTACAACCTTCGGTAGTGCCTCTCTTACATGAATTGTACTGACTTTCAATGACAACAATAAGTACTTTACACTTTCTTTTTTCAAAACGTAGCTTTTAGAGTCTTTCTCATCTGCAACTTTTTTCCCCAAATACTTGCTATAGAAAATCCCTAGCTGAAAGTAAGACTCAGCCCATTGGGGATCTAGGTCACACACTTTTTTATAACTAGTGATAAGCTCACTTGGCGTCGAGCTATTCGAAGCATCACACCATTGTGCATACTTCAAAAGAACAGCAGCTTCTTCATGATTTCCAGCTTTAGTGCTATCAGCTTTCATATTTCGGTATATTTCACCAACCATTTTCAAGGCTTTTTCCTTTTCATTTTTTTCCCAAAGTAAATCTGCGTATTCCATTTCCAGCTGGAAATCGTTTCTCAAAGGCTGAGCCCAAGAATCCATCAAAAGCTTGCTTGTCAAGTCAAGTCTATGCGCCTGTTTAGATAAACGCGACATATCAAAGTACATATTGAAAAAGCTATCATTATAAGCTTTGATGTGTTTTGCAAAGGAATTTCTGACACACATGATTTCAAATTTAGAACTAAACGAATCACCCACATAAGCGAGTCTTTTGTTTAAAAACTTTAAAACTGCATCAACGCTGGTTTCTTCAGAGGTACTCATTACGCGTGCATTGTACAAATAATGTAGCTTTGTCAAAAGATCTTTGATTTTCAATGATGTGGTGGCATCAGGAGAAGTGACAAAACTTTGAGTAACGATGGCAAAACAGTTTTCCAAAAATTGCTTTGATTTTTTGCACGATGAGTCTGAAAGAGTCAGAAGAGCTTTGTTCAAATTGTAATTTAGTAACAAATTTGCGTTCACATTGGACTTTGAACTTCTCTCTGCTAAAGAGTTCCATTTATTCAAGGACTTGGTGCTGCCAGTCATAACAGAAGATTCCAAACCAACAGTCAGATACTCTTCTAATTTTAAGCTTTTGATGATGGACAATTCCTGCACTTTATCCATTTTGATAAGTGATTGCTCAAACAACTGATGACTGTTCATGGAGTGCAAACATTTCAAATTCATTTCGTCATTGTTATCGTAATTGCTCAACTCGTCCAAGCATTTTTGAGCAAGGTCCCAGTTTTCACCATACAAAAGTTCATCTAATTTTGAAGGTAAGTCGATGGCCGTGAATGTCTTTAATACACCATCAATTGCATCCGTGTCTTGAATGTTGGAGTAAGCTGTTTGCAAATAAGTTCTAAGAAAATCCATACTGATAGAACCCAACGTGTTCGTGCGGTAACTTTGCTCGAGATACAACACTGCCCGTTCAAAAGAATCAATTTCTAAGGATCTTTTTGCCATCAAGTCCAATGGAATATTTTGTATCAATTGCTCGATCTCTAGAATCTGCGGCTTTTTCAAATAGGACAAAGCTGGCGATTTTTGACCGTACTGTGAAACAACTTTTTTCAAGTATTCCAAGACTTTGAAAATGGTTTGGTAGCACATTTTCAAACTTTCAACTTGGTGTCTGTTCAACAAACTAATCTCGGTTTTGAAAATAATTAAAATTTCATGCACAATGTTTTTTTTCAGATCAGTATACTCTTTGCTCATATTTGTTAAAACATGTGTAATAGCATATGGAAGCATGTATTCGCAAAATTTGATATTAGAAGTTTTCATCAAAGAGCAATAAACTTTGAATATATCAAACTGAGTACTCGTGTACATGTTGCTATTGAACTTTGCAATGTTTTTTATGATATCTGAAGTGAAAAGATTAATCCATTGCTGGAATTTTAATGTTTTGTCGTAGCAAGGATAAGTCAAACTTTTGTAGTCAGTGAAAACAGTAGATACATTGTACTTTGACGACCGCAAAGGCTCTAAAGTGACTCTCGATAATTCGTTGAAAGACAAATCCCATTCTTCTTTCCGACTTATTTCTGCTTCAAAGTTACAGGATCTTGAATCAAAATCGCAACCAATAAGGTACTCTTGCATAGCAAATGCAATATAGGACTGTTGAAGAAGATCATTAGTTTGCCAAAAGGAAGGAACCAATACCTCGTTGATCGTGCGTTTCATAAAAGCTTTTTGTTGAATAGGAACGTTCAAATCATAAACAAACGTCGATGGATCAATAGTGTTTTGTTTAATTTTGTAAGCTGTGAAATTGGTGATACCCAAGTAGCTGATACACTCAGTGGCCTTAAGAGATACTTGAAAGTTGACATTTTTGAAGCTGTAAGAAACCTCAAGTAAAATTCCTAGCAAATTTTCAACGCTTTTGGAACAAAGTTTCCCTATGTCCTTGTATCCTTCTTTTAAAAACTTTTCAATGTTGTACAAAGTTTGCAATACAACGTATTTGTTTTTGTAACTAATCAAGTTGTTGGTGAAAATCTCCAACGTGTTTATAGAAACGAAATTAGCAGTGGCTCTGTTAAAATACTGCTTGTGCTTTTCGACCAAATTGATGTTGACATCTTTCATCAAGCTATAAATAACAGCAGGTTTTCTCATCAAGCATGCGTTGTCTTTCAGCAACAGGCCAAAGATACGATAAGCCAGTTTTTTGCTTTTGTCATCCAGAAATTTCCATTTTTGTTGAATAAAACATATGGGAATATCAATTGTCGCCAAAAGTTGGTTCAATGAAAGTGCATTAATCAAATAGTACCAGGCTTTGAAACTCTGATACCTCGTTTCCAGAATCTCCATTCCAACCTGTAAAGACATACTAATTTGGGGCAAACATGAGGCTAAAGAAGTCTCTGCAGAGTACTGAATAGCAAACGTGATACCATTGATGATTTGCATCTTGTCAAAATAAGTAATCATTGTAACATCATCACACATGCTTTTATTAAAGTAATGAAATATCCCCAAAATATGGCGAGAAAAATGAACCTCAAAAGAGGTTTTATGCATTTGTATCCACTGCTCATAGCTTGATACTGAGGCTACTGGAATGAACTTTTTGTCAGGCTCAGTGATTTTGTTCTCTTTTGCAAAAGAATTGTCGACCAAGTCAAATACAAAATAAAGACTTTTCAAAATATCCAACATATTGGAAAATGGAGCCTCAGAGGTCCCATTTGCTATATCAGGATTATCGTAAAGCTGACAAATTTCAGACAAAGTTTGGTAGATGTCAAAACAGTTTTGCAAAGAACGGTTTTTGTATGATGAATCACAGTTGCTGATGATTGTCATTAATTTTTTTTGAGAAAAAACGTTTTCCTTTACAAGCAGAAAAGCAACAATTTTGCTCATATTGTTCTCTACAAGAGTGTGTTTTGAAAGTTTGGTAATATTTGATATCTGTTGCAAAATGTCCTTTTGGTAATAAATTAAGATGCTTGATGGAATGATGTATCCTTGAAATCTGATTAAAAAAGAATCCAATGGGCGGTGCGTAATTTTAGAAAGCTTCTTGAAGATTCCAGGCGAAGAAGCAAAACGAATAGCTTGATTTTTCACAATAACCGGCAAAACAGGAGATAAAAGCTGATATGGAGTTTGCTTGTTGATCTGACTCGCCACATAATTTATTTCCGTAATGGCCATGCACTCCTCAAGAAAGTCGTTCGATTGAACAGAATTCATTAATTTTAGCAACAACAAGTCCAAAATGTCATCTCTAGACGAAAGGGCCAAGTGAGTCCAAGTGCCCAAGCGTGTATCAATAGTATGTCTAGGATGTTTGTTTTCCAAAAGCTTGAACACCTGCATTTTCACTTCATCATTTCCGTCAGTGAAATATTGAACTAGAATTTGAGACGCTGTCACTCTGATTTTCAACAAATCTGAGTCGCAGCATTGTGCTAAGAATTTGAAAAGTGGCGATTCAATTTGCGTTGTCGGTTGAAAAATGAGGAAATGATTAAATATTCTTTTCAAGCATAAAAGCAGTTCAACCCTTACGGAGTTTGGGAGTTTGAATAAGTCTCTGTTCAAAATATAGTTTTGTAAACATCGAAAGCCAACAGAATGCTTCAATTCACTTCTTGTATTTGCTATTTTTTGTAAATGCCATTCGTGTTCCGAGACATCACAATGTAGACAGTAACTATCCTGTGTTAAGGTACAATCCAACTTACCGAGTAACCGTAAGCAGGATATTAGCTGTGTAGAGTCCAGGTTCGACAGCTTTAACACATCATTGATTTTGTCTTCCATTGGGAACTCAAAAAAATTTCTTGAATTTTCACAAGAGGAACCAAACTCGCAGGCAGAAACCTTTGCTGGAAGTACTTTCAAGTCTTTCAAATCTTTTTCAAAATACTCATATAAAGATGACGCAAAATCAACTATACTTGAAGAAGTTGATGTGGAGTATGCTGAGAAAATTTTGAAAAGCTGTTGGTTCAACTTTTCACCAAATGGAAGATCTGGAAACTTGTACATCTGTGACCATTTTTCCAAATTCAAAGAGTCTGAAATATCAACAAATCCTGCGGATTTGTGCTTTACCATATGAATAACAATTTTTTCCAAAGCAGATGCCAACACACACTCAATTTCTGTTTTGTCAGCACTCTCTGCATAGTTTCCAGCAAGAGTATTGCTGGCCATTTTCGTCAATGTATTCTCGTATATTTGCAAAGTGAAAGTGGCTCTCTCGCTATTGGTGATGCAAATTTCTTCCGTTGTTGCATAATCAGAAAGTAGGTCAAGAAAAGTGCATTCAAGAAGCACTGCAGATTGAAGCGAATAAGCCTGCTCGAGCTCGTCTAAAATGAAAAAGACAAGCCGAATAACTTTCTGTAACAAAGCGTCCATGCTCAACCGCAGTTTGATAGCCACTGAAAGGTAAAATGATAACTCAAAACAATAATCTATGAGGAGATCCAACTCGAACCCTTCTTCAAAGTCACTGTCCATGGGCATCGTATTGTCAAAATTTGAAGGAAGAGCATCCAAGTCCTGTTCAAACGGTGTAATTGGTTGGTTATTGACAACGTCTTTCATCAGTGCCATGTACATAGTATCCATACAACTTTCCAACTCTTTGGTAAAAACCTCTTCAAAGTATAAACCAAAATAATCAAATGCTATTTGTAGCCAGTCATCGGTAAGAACTCTCAACAAAAGATTCGCAAAGTTGCTATTTTTTTTCTTCATACTGTCTTTGTAAATGGCAACAACACTAAAAAAAAGATACCAAATTGATTCACAACTTTTGTTACTGCGGAGGTTGTACACTACACTATCAAGTTCCTGAACTTTAAACTTGTCTTTATGACGCGCGCCCCCACTTGTAGTGACCGGATAAACAAACGTCAAAGGTTCTGTTTTGAACAATAAATTCAGGGCTTCAAAAACCTTTTGTGTAAGTTTTGTGTTATTTGGACATTTGTTTGCCAGTTTCTTGACAAACAACATTAAAGCTTTTACTCCTCTATGCATACCATTTGTTTGATGCTCTTTGTGGTAGATTGCAGAATAATCCTTATTTTTAAACCAGTAAGCGCTGCTTGCTGAGTCTAGAGAAAAACTACTGATCCCTTCATTGTTAGTGGATAGCTTGGTCCTAAGTTTTTGTATAAACTTCTCTGTTGAAGCTATATCCTCTGCAACAGTGGTCATTGTTGTGATGCTGTCAAAAGGAAACTTGATCAAAAAAAATTTTTTGTCTAGTACTTTTTATTGCTTTTTTGAATTCAAGAAACCTGATTTGATTTGATTTGATTTGATTTGATTTTGTTTGGTGTTTTTGAACTTCTTGTGTTAATCAAGTTTGCTAGCTTTTGATGAGAAGATGACAGAAATCTTTAGCCAGGCGATTAAGACAAACGCAAAAAACGACGAGACGCGTCGATTGATTGAGACGTAAACAAAACAGCACAAAGAGTGAAAAAAAAAAAACAACAGAAAAAGACGAAACGACGCGTCGTTTGTTTAAGCGGTTAAAATTCTGGAATCACCTATTTATAAGCTATGAGGTTTTCATAGGAATACATAACTTATGTACACACGCAGACACATATATATATACAAAAACACGCAACAATGCTTCTCTCCAACAAAAAAATAGGCTAAAAGAGATCAAGCCAACACCTCAAAGGTTGTTACCAGGGAGAAGGATCAAAAACAACTTACATTTTTTATCACTGCATTTGTTACTGCTATTGTTTTCTCACTGCTGTTGCTGCTGCTTTAGCTGTTGAGCTTGAAGTAGGGCCTGTTGCTGTGCTTTCAACTCTTGCTCAAAATTAATTGGTCTTCTAAACAACAAGATGTGCGGTTCTGGGGTATGGCATTCGTAATGGGCCCATCCTAGAGATTGAGTAACCCCCAGTCCTCTCCATTCGTCTTCTGTTAAAATTCTTAAGGTTCCGGTCTCACCGTTAAAGTAATCAGTTGGAATAACCTTCAGCATTGCTTTAGGCAACATAACGTGTCTGTATTCGTGTGTGTCATCAGAATATCTTGGAGAATAGTGGATTGAGTCTTGATAGTCCAAAACCCGTGCTCTTTCTTGGTCCGTCAGTCTTCTGCCTTGAAAGGGGTGCGTATCGTAGTAACTCATTGTTGCTCAGTGGATAGTTTTTTTGCGTTTGGTAAATTAATTGTATTATTTTGATCAAGTAGGGTGAGTTCAACGTGCTTAGGTAAGACACCCACCAAAAATACGTCTAGTTTTGGAATTAGGATGCATGATTTATTTTCCAAAGATTGTATTTTTTGGTTTGTGTTCTCTTTTTTTTTTTTTTTTTTTTTTTTTTTTTTTTTTTTTTTTTTTTTTTT
>ERZ794936.753-NODE-753-length-12814-cov-2.247276_pt1 | contig 12814 bp, 5 predicted proteins | sample MGYA00511083_ERZ794936 | MGnify/ENA primary metagenome ERZ794936 (study PRJEB30137, sample SAMN04331409) | food metagenome | isolation source: Y2 must sample point D1 replicate A | place: Australia: South Australia | collected 2014 ... | reverse complement strand
AGAGTCACCAAATAGGTGAACATCCTTCTCAGAATCCTTGCTGATAGTAGCATACTTTCTCTCGTACAACGCAAGGAAAGCAACATAGGCTGTCATTTGTAGAAGAACATTGAACAAAACAGCCAATGCCGAATAGAGAGCAAAGTTACGCACTGCTGGCATAGATACAAATGCTGCAATGAGAAAGCACCCTGCTTGACATATGAAAGAAAGTAGAATTGAAGGGCAAATTCGTTTGACCGCCAGATAAATTCTTCTGTCGATATCAATAGTGACGTCAGCCGTGGAGAGTCTATCATACTCATGAGTGATCAGAAATATGTTATCGATACCGACAGCCAAAATCAAAAATGGAATTACTTCTGCAATAATCAATGTGGATTTAATGCCCAAGGCACTCAAGAGTCCCGCTGCGCACAACACTGACGATGCAACAATCAATATGCCGACAAACCCCAGCAACCATCTACTTCCTCCTCCGTGTCTTTTCAGCGCCCAAGAAGCATAGAAGAACATGAATAGGTAAGACATACAGATGGTCAACACATCATTGTTCTTATTCAGCTCCTTTTCCAGGGACATTTCAGTGTTGAAACTAATTCTCAGGCCCTTAGGCACTTCAAGGTTAAGCAGGAACTTCTCCAGTTCTGTTTCCCAGTCAACTGCCGTACTGCTGTGGTTACTCATTAGGAAGGTTGTTACAATAGCATTGGACTCGAAAACTTCATCATCACTGAATAACAAATTCTTTTTTAGTGGCTGCTGGAATGATGGCAAGCAGTTCACGGGGGAATCTGTACACAATTGGAGCTCCTCACGCCAAGTATTTTGACCTGGCAAGCCATTTGGGAAGTACTGAATGAAGGATTCTAATACACATGTGGACTCTGCCGTTGGCCTGAAACACAGATCCTGGTAAGTTGCATTGTCTTGAGACATAATTGTCTGTGAGATATTATGCTCAACCTCAGACCACCACCTCATCGTGTCGTAGGAGAGTACGGGACCGGTCTCATTCACAACAAAGACTTGTTCAACCCTGTAGAATGGTCCGAAATTCTCATCGAAATATCTCTTCTCTTGATATTTCTGAGAGTCTTTGCTGACCCACAAATTGATAGGCTCCCTTTCGAGATCACCATATTTGTAAAGCAGAAAGCCGAAGAAAGCGACAATCACGGCTGTTAATGCTGTTGTCAGGTAAGGATTCAAAGCCGAGTACTTCGATAGAGTTGCAAATGATGTTGCCACTTTATTATTGAAGTCATATGAGCTTGTATCATATGTATCGAACAACCGATCGTCGGATGTCATTTGAGAGTTGTAAGCAGAACCATCTTCATCACTTGTAATCAAAGATATTCTACTTTTGCTTCTGAATAAGTGAATGTGCCAGATGACAACTGCAACAATGAGCACCGCGTAAATCATCAGAACTGCAAATGAAAAACAAGGAAGTTTCCCCACCTTACATGAGCCCTCCTTCAAAGGTTTTAGTTCTGGACAGGATAATCCACAGTCAGCGCAAGCGCATTTGTACTTAGGGTCATTGCACTCGTAGACTGAATCGTCAAAGAGAATGAAATCATCCTTAGCTCCATCCAATTCATATAGATAGTTGATTTGGAATGGAGACCCCCCAAGTAATGGTTTTTCATCTCCCAAAAATTTCAAAAACTGTGAATAGTTCTTAGCACCTCCGCCGATTAAATCCATTGCGTAACCATTCGTGGCCGAAAACTTGACATCCTTGCATGAATCATAGAACACAGATGCCCAAGAGGAGTTCATATAGACATCCACTTCAGCTACTATATCCTTCTTTGAAGTAGATTTTTGAATTCTAGTCACATTAACGAAGTCCGCTTGCTCCGGCGAGCAAGTAAAATGGCAGAATAGGTTATTAAAGTTCTTAACACAGGCTGGACATGAAGCTATTATATTTTGTGCTTTCTTTAAGTTCTTTTGTAGATTCTGGACCTGATCCAAAGTGCAACATAGTTCAGTTTCATCCTTCCATTCTTCACCACATACCTCCACAACAAGGTCCATCAATTCATCAGTTACTGGAGGTGGTCTGAATCTAGAATCTGACACTGGGCAGGGAAGCTCTGCACCAAAGACCGACTTCTTCCCACAATTGTCATACAACGCACATCTCGAAGCAGCTGCCTGCGCCAGATTACATAGGCCAGCTACGCAAACTAATAGCGTTATCAGCAGCATATTTTGATTAACTTATAGCTCTATTTTGTGCTGTGTTTAGGCTACGGCAAGTGTTAGACCCCTTCCTAAGGATTAGTCTATTTTATACCTAGCCGAACCACTTCGCTTACGCGAAATGCCCCAGATGAAAGTCATGAGATCAGTGAAACCGAACGCGAGTTGAAAGCATAACACCTAAATCAGCGTTCAGAGGACTCGATCAGCCCGCCGGATGAAGTTGTTGAAAGATTTAGTGATTACACGTAAGGAGCTTCAAGGATGGGAGGAAAACCTTGTCTGGGCTAGAGATGGTACTTTGTACATTACTTCATACCCAGACATCTGTATTGGGCAGCCGACTTATCGAAAGGAAGTGGGAAATAATAGCAAACATCTATTTCATATAAAGGAGTATCCATTGATATTCGAGAACAAATTTGAGTTTGACAGCACAGCTCGGAATACACTGCTCAGTTCGCAACCCGTCTCGTTTGCGAGACTGGTGAGGCCGTCACCGTGTGATTCTTTACTAGCGGTCTTGAACAGTAATCTAAATGTCCATGTGTATAGGGAGCAGAAACTGGTTTGCAATTTAGATGAGTCAGAGAAGCATTTAGAACAGCGATCATACCATTGCATGGAATGGAGCCCCGATGGAAGTTGCCTAGCTATTGGGAATGAAAGCGGAGAAGTGACAGTTTATGCAATACAGAGAGCTAATGATGGATCTGTAAGCTTCGCACCAAAAAGGACCTTTGTCTTGAACAGCGGCCTGCCGTCCCCTTGGGTCACTCATATCTGTTGGAAAGGTGATGAAATCGTTGCATTCCTTGATGATAATTCAATTTACTTGATAGATGATAGACAAGTTGAATCCGTGAAGCAAGCCAAAAACTCTTCGAGGTTTAAGATTGTGGATTACTGTGTTATGGGCGATTTTCTGCTCTTCACGGATTCATGTCAGTTCAACAAGTTGAATCTTAAGTCGGGAGAATTAAGCAGTTTGACTCTTGGGCCAGGAGACGAGTTCAGCATTGTACCTTTGCAGAAGGCAAAGAAGGTTATCTTGATTTCGAACAAGACCAGTTGCCAGGTTCAGATAGATCGTGACTTCATCTTGATACCGGATGATATCATTGCTCCACATTTAGAGCGTAAATTCAGAAGGTGGAGTGCGGTGAACAATGAGCTGAATAAGTACGAAAGTTCACTGTTGATTTATGGCATTTCGCTTTCACCAGATGGCTATTCGGTTGCCATCAATTATAGCATGGAGCGTGTTTCTATGAAATACAAGATTGCATCGGAGCATCAGATGTACATCACGTTCATACCCCTCTATGAATCATGGTCAATTACTAAGAAAGCTACCGGGCTGGCGTGGTATCAAACTTACAAAATCTATCAAAGTTTGTTGCCCTCGTTTGAAAGCCAAAATCGAGAAGACACTCATGCCAGGTGCGACATTCATATGCCCTTGGAGTTATACATTCAAACGTTTCTCAGTAGCACTGAGATGAACAATTTGCGTTTCTTCAACTTGATCGAAGAGCACCCATCAATTAAACCGTTTAGGAAAGCCATTTTTGATTATGCTGTGGCTAGAAGCCCAGAGTTAACAAATGCCATAGACAAAGCTTCGGTACAGTCACTAGCAGCAATCTTGGGGTTTCCTAGTCCAGTCGAAGCAGGAATCGTTGAACTGAGGAGTCAATTTATAACCGAGACCTTCAATTTCGAGAAAAACGGTGCTCAGGAACCTATAATATCCGAACAGCAACATGCGTGGAAAAGATGTGCGGTTACATTGCTGCCCATTTTGACTACAAAGGTAAAAGTATGCCCCATCAGCAATCAGCGTATTATTGACATCAGAGCTGACACCCTGAACGATTATGGCTGGTTTACAAGAACGCTACTTGAAGTCTTGAAAGATGAAAGCGTATATAGTGGCACAACTATGACCCTTTGATAAAACTTTGACCTATTCTACTTCTCATCGACCACTTTGGCGTGCGCTATGAAGGGAGAAAAATCTTTGAGTATCTGCCATAATATCGGTGACGCTAGATTGAGGTTGAAGTCGCTTGCTCACCCACTTTGATAATTTACTGTTTATCTCTAATTTGGCGTATCTCTTGTCGAGTAGGAAAATCAGGGAATAATCGTTCGCATGTCTAATGGCACGACCGATAGACTGATTGACGGCTTTCATGCATATAGTTTCATAAAACTCTCTTGCTGCATTCTTCGCATCGTGATTAGATCCACCATTCCGTAAGATTTTAGTCTCCAAATGTCTTGTCTTTATCAGCAGCTCACCGCTAAACACATTGGGGAAGGGCAAACCGGCTATTACTACGGCTCTACACAAGTCATCTTGGAAGTTGATACCTTCTGACAATTTCCCTCCAACAACAGCAAATAGCAAAGCCCCCTTGCCTCCAGCAACCGCTTCCGAATAAGCTGATAGAGGCTCAGCACCATTTTTACTTTCGAAGTAGATTTTCCTTACATGGTCCAGTTTATCAAATAATCCTTCTCTCTGCCAACTATCAACAACGTAGTCAAGATATTGATAACTAGGGAAAAACCCTACGATACCTCCTGATCTTGGAACGGACCTTGAAAGTTTATCGAAGAAATTGTAAAGTGCGCCATTAACGAGGGAGGGTGCTTGTCTTTTCTCAAATGTAAATTCAAATGCAGGTTCTTGAGTAATGTAGGTCCTTAAATTAGCGTCTGGTATAACGTGGTCACAAGAAAGGATACTTATCTTCTCCTCTGGAACACCTGCAAAGAGATTTTCCATTAAATCGGATATCGGTTGCATGGTTCCACCTGCCAGTATCACGCACCGAGCATCTTCAAGAACGCTTTGGAACGATTTCCCAGGTTCGAGAAGCATATATTTGATAACTTGGCCTTTCTCGAAGAAAAATCGACCTTCTTGAGCGGGATTAGAGAGACATGATAAGAAACTAGCGACTTTAAAAAGTAGAGGGGTTGATGATGATTTCACTTCAGAAGCATTCTTTTCATCTTCGAAAGAATGAATATAGGTATCAATCTTGGACGCTATCTTGGATTTCTTGATATATTTGTTGAGTTTGTGTATGTTTAATGTATCCATGTTAGATGAACCAAATATATCCGATGATGAAATTTCCTGACCAGGTTTCTTATAGTTGATCTTGATGTAACGTGCCAGGGTGTTGCACAGCTCCATAAGTTTCATAAGGTTCACTCTATTCCCTGGATTCAATCGATTTCTGAACCTTTCAAAATACTTCCTGAGACCTTCATTACAAGAAAGTAAATCGGTAAGTGCAATTTGTGCCGAATGAATGGAATTTATTGTTTCTATCAGATTATGCGCTTCATCGATGACGACTATCGAATCTTTTAAATTAATTCCTAGACTAGTCCTCGTCGATTCCGATAGCAAATATTGGTAAGGCAGCGTAATAATCTCCGCGTTCTCTAGAGACCCACGAGTAGCATAGTAGGGACATATATGGAGGGACCTACCTAATTCAGCTAGTTCTTCAATATCCTGAACTTGTGTAAAAGTGTGATCTCTGAATAGGTTTGAAGAGGTTGACGAAGGCTGGTGATAAGGGCAACCTTTCTTGCTTTTCAAAAGATCTGCACATGCATCGTTAATGGCGTCAACAGTTTTCCACTTCTTGACATTCTCATTAATACACAGTTGTTTTCTAGAAGCAAGAGGAACGTATTTCAACCTCTCTACAGGTACTTGCTGATCGGCAAACGATGAAGGGAAACTTGGCAGTCGCAATTGAGATGCAAACTGGTTCAGTTGCGAGTGAGTCCTGGATGCATAATAAATTTTAACCGGGTTTTGAGACTCGATGGGATCACGCTCAGAACCCTTACTATGATCGAGCTTTGCCAACAGACCACTAACCTCTTGCGCTAGCAGTGACCTATTTCTTTCGCCAACCAGCTCATCTTTCTCTTCAGAGTCAGATACATACGCCTGGGGAAGGAAATCACTCTCGTCGAGCGAAACTTCAACCCTCTTACGCCGCTTCCGCGGTTCATTAGCTGCCTCTAACGACGTAGGTTTCGAGCCAACCCCCAGTTGCCCCAAATACTCTTCATACTCTCGCAGTTTTTGCATTTTGGCATCCAAAACAGATGTTTTAAAAGCATCGTTCACCCAGTCTGGCTCATCGTCGTCAGACTCGCTCCCTGATAGTCCACCAACATTATGCCCTCCACTTGCGACCAGATCGGCTTTGTTCTGTCGAAGCCAGGTAACTACAGAGCAGATCAATGACAACGTCTTACCGGTCCCCGTCGGGCTCTCCAAAATTGCCAACTTCTTTCCAAGGCTCAATGTATCGTATATGCATTGCATAAGCTCTAACTGGATGCCATACGGCTCATAGGGATGGTTAAACGACTCTTTCCCCATCAAAAGGCTTCATTTTGTACTATGAAATTTCTCAATTGAGCGATGAGCTTCGCTGTTCTTTACTAGTGAAAAAACACACTAAAGCACAGACGAAGCTAGCGTATTCTGCATCGAAAATCTATCAACTAAACTGCATTCGTTACGCGTAACCACCAGTTGCAGACTCGCCTCACACGTCCCATCGAACCTCTAAATAAATGGCTCACCGTTGCGACGTGTCGAGCACGCTAAATAAACAACAAACTTATAACCTAAACGACCATCTTGGATAACTGACGCGGACCTGACGGGGTAAGGACTGAAATCCCACTCTTGGGATCTGCCAATGCCTGCTCCATTTCCTCCCAAATTGGGATTTCAAATGCTCGAGGAGCTCGCGATTTAGCTTCAAGGTGAAAAATTCTTTACCCATTTAGGAGAATTACGCAACCATAAAGGACCCAAGCAACGACTATTGCAGGTCCTTGGCACTATTTATACCGGCCAGCGGTTCAGTTGAGAGAGTGAACGTCGTGTTTGAAAGCTGAGATCCGCCTTACTCGCGATTTAGAGGGTTAGTATGTTGCTCGACAGGTTTCACCGGAAATTCTACCATTCGAGGCATAGGAGCAGCGGGAATGCTGTGAATCAGGACGATGGTTCGAAGGATGAGGATGAGGACGTGCTGATGGATGTGGAAGTGCAGCAGCCGGTTCCCATGTCGATTTGTGGTCAGGGATGTCGGTTTGAAGAGACAGGAGAGATGGTATACGTGGATCCCGGTGTGCAGACACCTGTGGCAACCACGCCCGTTGGTTACGGCGGCAGGCAGGACGTGCCAGACGGGTTGACTGGTCCATTCCCACCTTACTTGCAAATGCAGGACCGTCAGAATAGTGTGAGTTCGTTGGCGAGCTCGATATCAGATTTTCATGGTGGGCTAAGACAGCAGGCCTTTGCAAATGCTGCCGTTAGCGGATCGGGAAATTTTACACCTCAGTTCATGGCTTTACTCATGGAGGTTTACCAGAATGTATATTGTGATCCTACAGTGACACCCTTTGATACGACAAATCCTCCATCAGCAATCTTGAATAGGACTGCTAAGATCGCTTTGGAGCAGTGTAAGATTCGTGAGGTAGAGATTGGGTGCGAACGCAATAGCTGGCTTCTAACGCTCGTAAGACGTCGATTGCTTGAGGAAGTACGCAAAGACGGGTACCTCTCACGCACCAACTCGAATGTTTCGCTGCCACCACCACCTCCACAATTCATGGAAATGATGTACAATAGTACTTTCCAATCTTCAAAGCCTTCAACACCGGACTGTTCAACCAAAGGTTCACAGGACTATTTTGGTAATATGCTTACGACGAATAATAGGAGCGGGCTGATGCGCAGCAGAAGTAACTCTTCACAGGTTCTTCTTGCAAGAACCCGTTCCAACAGCAATGGACTGTTTGCATTGACACCCACGTCTTCTGAGACTGGTCTGGCACCTGGTTTTAACGGTACGGGACTCACTATAAATACTAACCATACTAACCTGCTCTCCAGACAACGAAGTAATACAGCTACGGGCAGTCCAGCTACCACTCCTGTAACAGCGTGTTGTAACCAGTCGCAAATGGATGAATCGGTCTTCTCAGAGACCCTGAGGAAGAAGAGAGACGCACTGAGGCTCAAGAGATAGAGATTAGATGTTGATCATCGTCATGAACTCGTCCGGCCCAGTTCGTTATTTACATGTAACTACTAAATACGATTATAATCATCATTCTATAACTTCCTGCCTGTGAGTCACTACTTTCCTAGACGTAGCAAAGGTCTTCCCCCAGGATTCATCCAAGATACCGCATTTTTTCAACAGTTTTGTCACCATTTCACTCGGTTGTGCCCCAACACCAATCCAATACTTTGCTCTATCGAAATCTAACTGCACATCCTTTGTGGCCAGCACACCCTGCTTCTTCTGCTTCACTGTACGGGGTCTAGGAATTGGGTTATAAGTACCCAGTACTTCAATGGGTTTAGCATCCCTAGCCTTCTGTGCATTGGCCACCACAATGTTGTAAACAGGGCTGTTTGTCCTACCAAATCTGGCTAACCGTATCCTAACCAACCCAATTGCCATCTTCTAACGACCTATATAGTCCTCTCTGACTAATATAGTGAATTTCCACTCTTCATTAGGCTCAACTTGATGAATCGATTATGCTCCGCGTATACTATGACGAGAATTTTTCACTTGAAAATTTTCAGTATTTTGAAGTTAATCGCAGCTCATCGCATAGCTTCAAAGCTCATCGAGGCCTTTAAAGAGTTCTTTTGGCCACGATTGTTAGCGTTATTGTACGATGGATGCAGATCAGGTTGCCGGATGGCTTGAGTTGGAAGAAAAACTCGCTAAGATAAGGCAGCAGATTGGGTCGAAGCTCGAGAATCAGAAACATGTCGCCATCATTCTGTCTGCTGTGGAGGAAAATATCGATCAGTCGCAAGAAAAGGAGATCTCTGAGAATATTGTCAAGTATCTGGTGGCATTGATGTCTTTATTGGACCAGGCGGTTGTAGCTGAGACGGGTGAGATCGGTAATTTACAGTTGGCTATATCTTCGTGCTATCTGCTGGATGTAATCTTCCAGTATGCTCCTAAAATGCTGCTGCGATCGAAATTTGCAGAGATACTGACTAAAGTGGCACCTTTTATTACAGATGCAGAGGCAGAAGCGCCTCTGGTTAGACCAGCTATTGGCTGTTTGACCTCTTTACTGATAGCCCAAGATGCTCAGGCGTGGAATAATACGCAGGATTTGAGTATCACTCCGAAGAGAGGTTTACAAGGTCTTTTGGAGTTGTCATTGGATCCTAGACCCAAAGTCAGAAAGAGAGCCGTCGACGGAGTTAACACTATATTGCAGAATCCCCCAGCAGCACCTACTGCTGGACATGTAGCATCGGTCCAAATAGCGATGTTCGCTGCAAATCATTTACGTGAAGCTCTGGAAGAGGCTTCTACCTTATCGAATAAGAAGATGAAGGCACAGAACGGTGGTTCAGACGATTTGAATAGTAGGATGATCAGGATTTTAAGGCTGATCAACGCCATTGTTTCCACCGGTGAATGGCCTAGTCAACAGATCGAAGGTCTATGCGATTTGCTGCTTGCAGTGACCAAAAGTTCAGACCAATACTTGGTGACAGCGGCCTTCGAATGTTTCGAAAAATTGTTCAAAGTTATTTCTGAATTGTCACAGTACCTCGCCAGTGAGACACCTGAAGTTTATTACAGTGCATCACAATGTCTTGTGGCTATCCTAGCGGATGCTGTCAAGGATGAAGTTCTTTTATATCCTCCCGCCGTAGATGAGACGACTTTCGAGACTGTCGACCAGGTTTTAGCTGACATCTCAGAGTCTCTGGTAGAGCTATTATCGGTGAGATACAGCCATTGCGCGAAGGAGGTGTTAACCGTTTTGGCTTCAGCAATCGCCAAGTTCAGGTATAGATCCAATCCTGATTTCATCAAGCCACTAGAGATTGTTGGGGAATGGAGAACCAACGAGGAAAGCTACCTCGAATTTAGGTCCGAAGCTGAAGGTGTAATTGGTGCAGCTATCTCCGCCATGGGACCTGATACTGTGCTGTCAGCTTTGCCGTTAAACCTTGAACAGCCATCCGATAACAAGCCGGGTAGAGCATGGCTTCTACCTCTTATCAGAGATTATACGAGGAATACTGAGATGAGTACTTTCACTAAGCAATTAATCCCAGTGATTCAAGCATTCGAGGCTAGATGTGGAACGCTCTCGAAAGAGTCTGTTCAATTGAAAATTTTTCAGACTGTCATCGATCAACTGTGGTCTACTTTGCCTCATTTCTGCGAGTTACCAACCGATTTGGAGACCTCCTTCACAGATGAACTAGCAACCGAACTTTCTTCTCTATTATATCAAAAGGTGGAGCTAAGAACTACAATTTGTCATGCTTTCAGAGTTCTCGTTGAAAGCAATTTGGCTTACATCAATGGGGCCCTTGCTGACGATATCTTGTTACAGCAACACTTCTCCGTTGTTAGAGCTCAAGAGACTCTAACTTACTTGAAGGGTAAGGCCGCCAACTTGCTAGCTGTCTTGTTCAATGTCTACACTCAAACGGCACCCAACGCAAGAGGTTATATTTTGGAGACCATCGAGGCATACTTAAAGATTGCATCCGCCGAGGACCTCGAGAAAACATTCAATAACGTTTGTGCTCTGTTGAAAAATGCTATGGAAGAAGAAACAGACAAACCTACTAAAGGGAAACCTCAATTGAGTGCGACTCTGCTTGACCTGGTTGTTTGCATGTCGAAATACTTGCCAACCTCTTCCTACCCTGCATTATTCTCAATCTTTGGCATAACTGTGAGCTCCAAAGATGCCTTGACCCAAAAGAGGGCTTATAGAATCATCATAAGACTTTCGGAGCCAGACACAGGTGTCGAGGCACTCTCTAGCTATGTGGCCGATATTGAGAAAATTATATTGGACAATTCGGAGACCGTCCAAACGTCATCCAAGTCCGCGAGGTTGGCAGCTATCAGAGCAGTCATTGAACTCTTGCCCCCTAACCACCTAGATTTCATCGTTAGAATGGTCGCTGAAGTTATCTTAGCCACCAAGGATGTTAATGAGAAGTCAAGAGAAGCAGGTTTCGAGACCCTGATTGCAATGGGAAAGAAAATGAATGATCCCAACGGTATTATTATGCTTTCTAAAGTCCCAGGCTATGACGAACAAACCCCAGACCAGCCTTCTAGCATTTCAGAATTCTTCAAGATTATGGCTGCCGGTTTGATCGGTGAGTCGCAGCATATGGTGAGCAGCACTATCACGGCATTTGCTTGTCTAGTGTTTGAGTTTAAAGATCAACTTGATATTGCAGTCCTGTTAGACATTTATGATACCATCGAACTTTATTTGACTTCGAACTCAAGAGAGATCGCCAAAAGTGCGATTGGGTTTGCCAAAGTATGCGTTTTAGGTCTTCCTGATGAACTGATGAGGCCTAAAGTACCATCGCTCATCGTAAAGCTTCTACGTTGGTCCCACGAACACACTGGTCATTTCAAGGCAAAGGTTAAGCACATCATCGAGAGACTGATCAGGAAATATGGTTACGAATTTGTTGAAGCTAATTTTCCTGAGGATGACCTCAAGTTATTAACTAACATAAGAAAGACGAGGAACAGAAATAAGAGAAAAGAAGGGGATGCTGACGAAACCACACGCGCGGCTTCCTCAACAAAGAGCTCAAGATTCATGAATGCCTTTGACGAGGCCATCTACCAATCTGATAGAGAAGATGAAGGTGATGAAGAAGGCGACCAAGATAAAGGAAAATCTCAGGCCAAGCAATTCATTGTTGAATCAGGCGAAAATCCACTTGATTTGCTAGACTCTCAAGCGTTAGCTCATATTTCTTCTACTCGTCCGAAGAAATTCACAAAGGACCAAAAGAGGAGAATGCTGCAAGACGACATGTTCAACTTTGATGCTGAAGGAAAACTAATCATGAAGGACACTGGAAAATCATCGACTAATGAGGAAGATCCACTCAAATCAGTAACCAGCGGTATAAATGCGTACTTGGATGCTGTCAAGAATGGTCCGATTAGAGGTCAAAAGAATAGATTGAAGTTCAAAAAGGGATCTAGAGCAGGCGCAGATCAAAGCGACGACGAGGAAGACGTTGTTAAGGACAAACCTAAGAGAGCCATTGGGAATAGAATAGGAAAAGGTACCAAGAAGGGACCAAAATTCAAATCTAAGAGAAAACTATAGAATTCTACATAAGACTTGCCGCTTATGCCACATGTATATTAATCATAATTCTTGAATTATATGACCTATTAAGGTGATAATGCTTTGTAAGTGTTTTCAGCTTTCAAAACCCATTAAAATCAAAGTCTTGTGATGCACCTCCAAAGTCCAACGACTCTCTGCGCTGAAAAGTGTTATCCATGTCTTCCATTTCAGCGAACTGAGTATCGGCGTCAATGTCTAGAATGAAATTGGAACTACTAGGACTTTCTAAGTTTTCATCAGATGCCAAAGTCGTCGGTACATCGTCGATTGCACTTATATGCATATTTTCTTCATTATTATTTTCATCCTGAGCGTCTTCGTTTATTAAACCTTGCTC
>ERZ794936.752-NODE-752-length-12866-cov-33.775271_pt1 | contig 12866 bp, 5 predicted proteins | sample MGYA00511083_ERZ794936 | MGnify/ENA primary metagenome ERZ794936 (study PRJEB30137, sample SAMN04331409) | food metagenome | isolation source: Y2 must sample point D1 replicate A | place: Australia: South Australia | collected 2014 ... | reverse complement strand
AAAAAAAAAAAACAAAAAAAGAATTGAAAAAGCATTCTAGCCTGTGAGCACTTGCTTTCACGTTTATACAAAGTAAACGCTATTTTCTACCTAAAAGAAAATAGGGTTAGATCCATCACCATAATCTTTGATGTTCAGCTGTGCTTCGCCATTAGCTTCTGCTTCTTGAGCTTTTTCCAGCTGTGAAGCACGTTCCATGGCAGCCAAATCGAAAGCAGTACCTTTGTCAGCTTCAAAATTCAAATCTTCGGCCCATTTTTTATCTTCATGCATCTTCATCAACACAACCTCTCTACCAGTTTTTTTAACCACTTGGCTGACTTTTATATTAATTTTGGCAATATCGTTTTGTAAAGACCATTCTCTAAAGTTTTCCTTTGTGATTGGAGTCAAATTGGATTTATCCAGTTTTTCTCTTTCAGTTTCAATGAAATTTTCCAAAGTGATTTTCGGTTGATTTTCAAGAGCCTCCATTTCCAGTTTCTTTTGTTCAGCAGTCTTGATCACATATCCTTCAGGAAGGGAGTGTTTGTACATACAAGTCCGACCGTTTGGACATTCCCAAAACCACCCATAGTTGTTGTCCACTTCAATGGCTTTTAGAAAAAATTTGCAAATTTTGTCCGTTGTTGTCTTTAAATTCCCATGCTTTGAAAGAATAACGGATCTCAATTTTGCCTCGTCCCATTGGTCCATAGTATCTTGTTCTTTTTCCTTTCTTGCATCACTGAACAAATCGATCTTTTCGACTTTTCTGGCAATGGTCATATCGTGTGAAAACTTACATTTAGCACCTTTGTTACAGTTCCCAATTTTGAACATGGCACAAAGAATGGATTTTGGATCAACTCCGGGTCTAACTCTTTGATGAGTGTCAGTTTGCCCTAACAAGGCTCTCTTTTCTGCTTCTGCCGCTTCCCTCAACTGCTTTTCTTTCAATTTTTTCTGTCTCAGTTCCTCTTTCTTTGGATCAGCCTGAAGTTCCACCTGCTTGATAAATTTTTGCACTTTGGTGGACTTGTTCTTATTCTTCATACCAAACGTCTTGTCGACATTATCTTTCTTTTTCTTTGGTTCTTTTTGAGCTCTCTTTGGTGGCATTTTTGCTTCTGATCTTTTTTTTTGTCTGATTTCTTTTTTGGTTTTTTACCAATTATTCTTTTGCAATATAAGATTCTCCTTTTTAAAAGAGAGTGTGTGTGAATGAGATCAATTGCTAAACTGTAAAATCTCAACTCTAAAAAGTTTTACATGAACATTAACCTTATTGCTACACTACCTGGGCTTGGAAAAAGTTTCACTTCAAAACCGGAATATTACTTATTTATTTTATTTTTTTTTTTTCATTTTTCGATGAGACAAAGGCTTGAAAAAGCGGAAAAAGAAAAGAACATTTGACAAAACAAAATTTCAAACGTCAGACGCGTCAGACAGAGAAAAAAAAACGTCAATTTCATTTCGCTCAACAGACGAAACAAACTAAAAAACTTGAATCTCCCAACTCCCTGAAACTTTTATTTGTTTAAAATTCAAGGTTCGATTGATAAACCGATTTAAAATGATAATCATTTGAATGTTTTTACATTATTTAAGAAACAATACTGGTGGGACTTTTTATCTTAAAATAAAGCGTAACAAGTGAAAAAAAAAAAAAAAGAAAAAAAAAAAAAAGCCTTCTCCCAAAGGAATTATAGCACAGCAATACATAAACCCTAATAATAATAAAAAATGCTTGGAAGAAAAGCTTCAAGGTGTGTTGCCGTGTTGAATAAAACAGCGGCAAGGTCTTCCTTAGGGTTGAAAACAGCTAAAAGAATGCTTTCTAGCAGTAACTGGAAGCTACTCAGCTCTAAAAGTGTAAACTTTAATAGCGTCAAAACTGCCAAATTCACTGCGGGCATCAACGGTGCCGTGGGTCTGCTATGCGTAGGAGTAGGTGGGTACTCACTATACAACAAAATTGAGCAGCAAGGAAACTGGTTTTCCGAATGGAGTAATAGCAATATCATCAAACTAGACTCTTTTCAAAAAAATTTCAGTAGTACTAGTAAAGCGCAGGAAAAGGATTCCCAGTCACAAAGTATAAACATTTTAGCAGAAGAGGCCATCGAACGGAAATTGCATTCCAACGAGTATAGCTACTCTGTTGATCGTGAAAAAAGCGAGATTCAAAGATTTGATGTTTCCCAATTGCCCTCGAATGATCCAATCGAAGATAGTCATGTGGAGCAGATATTGACTAATAACGGCAACGATGTCTGGTTTTACGGTGTTTTTGACGGGCATGGTGGCCCTTACACCAGCAGCAAATTAAGCACAGATGTGATCCCATATATTGCTCGCTATCTAGCTCCTATTTTCAACAAACCTGAGTATTCTCAGCAAGACGTCAACAATTCGTTTCAAAAAGCCTTTGTCGAGCTTGATAATGATATTGTTTTGAACGGGTTTAAAGATTTGTTTGATTCCCCATCAAGAGAAACTTTGCTAGAAAAAACTCTTCCTGCAATATCTGGGTCATGTTGTTTGCTTACAATGTACGACACTAAGAAATCTATGCTAACAATTTCCATCACGGGTGATTCCAGAGCAATTTTGGTGTCGAAAGACCATAACTCTGATGGACATGGAAAATCCACAAATAATTGGACTGTACAAGCATTAACAAAAGACCAAACAGCAGAAGTCCCTGAAGAAATCGAAAGGATAAGAAAAGAGCATCCAGAAGATGAATCTCGAACATGTATTTTCAACGGCAGAATTTTGGGCTCATTACAACCTTCAAGAGCTTTTGGTGATTACCGTTACAAAATAGACAACGTTGATGGGAAAAAATTCAGTGAATTGCCACCTGAGGTGAAAATGTTTTTGAGAAGAAGTCCAAGATACTTGAAAACTCCTCCATACGTCACAGCTGCTCCAGTCGTAACTAGTCACAAGATAGATCCATCAAAGGACAAATTTATGGTTATTGCCAGTGATGGATTGTATGAGTTTTTGAATAACGATGAAATTGCAAGTTTGGTAGTAGACTGGTACAGCCGTCAAACATCTGACAACAAAGACAAATTCGGAAACAACGGAACGATCGTAGTCAAAGATCTGGACTCTTTGAATCCTGGGTTGAAGCACGATTCGAGATTTAAAACAGGGTTACCATCCATCAATAAAGACGAAAACTGTTCGACTCACATTATCAGAAACGCATTGAGCTGCGGTGGCCAAAAGGAGTATGTCGATACATTTGTGTCGATTCCTTCTCCAATGTCCAGAAAATACAGGGACGATCTAACAGTCACTGTAGTTTTCTTTGGAGACTCGAAAGACCCGATCACCACAACATCGTCTCCTTCTCCTTCTTCTTTTGCGGCAGGTGACGGCGTGACGTTGAATGAAAAGGCATCCACTCCAGTTTCAAAAGCCAAACTTTAAGTTCAAAATACGTTAGTAACAATATACAGCAAGTAAAAATACATAAATACACAAATTCAAACAACTCTTCACTAAGCTCAAAAAACTTTAAATCACTTTTACTAAATATATTCTCGAAATCATTTTCGTTTTTTGCAAAGATCTTAGTATACGGGTTTGGCGGCCTTAACAAAAATGCGCGAGACCTTTTTCGGGTATTTATTCATTTTTCGAGCGGACAATGCAGCCAGCGTAAATGAACGGATAACCCACAAAAACTCTTTAATGCTGTCAAATATAAAAAATTAAACTTTGATATGTTGAAGATTTTATATTACAGCACTTTACCTCGGCAAGCGATCATTCACATGTAAAGAATAGTTTATATAATTAAAAGGCAAAACAAGTCAAAACTACAACAGCTCATCTCTTCAATGCGTGAAGATCATTTATTGCCAATATCCAAAAAAGAGTCGCTTTTGCCCACCCCTAACAGTAGACAAATCTTGAGAATTGCGATCAACTTGAAAGAGTTGATTGATACTGTTATTCCCGTGGAGTTTGACGAATCTTTGATTGTTTCCAACAAGTCTAGAATCATTAACACCAATGTTATCACCTTGGCTAGACAAGCGTGTGGTGGTGATATTAGCAACCCAAGCTCTATATCGAAATATCAAGCAGTGCTAATTTTTTGTTTGCTAAAAGTGAGAAATTGGTATTTGAGCTTGGGCGATTCTCAGCTTCATGATTATAACTTGTATGTGTTGCGGGCCACGGCATGTCAGCAATTGTGCAAATACATCATTGAGGAAGAAGAGGATTCTGGTGAGTACGACTATTTGCTAATCAACATGTTGTGCAGAAGATACGTTATCAACGAAAACGATGTTGACCAAGAGCCGCTGAGTGCGTTGGAATTGGCTTCAGACACACACGCTCTTGTTGTTATTGGGAGCAGTGGGTTTCAAAGGTGCCAAAAGTTTTTGTGGAGAGGTTGGATCATTCAAAATAGACAAGATCCAATGCAGTATGTTTTGGCCCACGACTTTATTACCAATACAAAATTTTGGGCTCACTTCAACCCTGAAAGATTGAAATGCCCAATGTACCAAAACGCGTTGCAATTATTTTTTAGCGTGATTTATTTGATTCTTTACACCATTATGGTAAATTCCAAAAACAGCTCTGCAGTTCAACCCATTGATTTCATTGAAGGTGCTTTTTACACCTTCACCATTGGGTTTATCTTTGAAGAAATGGTTAAATGGTATCATGTTGGCAGCTACTATTTGAATTTCTGGAATATTTTCAATAACAGCACATATGTTTTGGTGATCATTAGCATGATCGTGAGATGCATAAGTATCAATCATTTATTCAATATACATGATCCTCGCGCGATTGATACTCTGTCATACAGAATCCTTGCTTGCGCATCTCCAATGATCTGGTCAAGAATCATTTTCTTTTTAGATGCGGAAAAGTTTATGGGTACGATGCTTATTGTGGTCAAGCAGATGATGAAAGAGTCTTTAATTTTCTTTGTTTTGTTGATTTTCATTATGATTGGTTTTTTGCAAGGTCTTTTGGCTTTAGACTCTGCTGATGGTTCTTCTGATATCACAGGACCTATTGTTGGAAATCTATTGCTGACGATATTAGGTGAGTCTAGTTTCAAGATGTTTGAAGAGTTTGCTTATCCATACAGTGCAATCTTATACTACTCTTACTGTTTCATTATTGCAGTCATTCTATTGAACATCTTGATTGCTTTGTACTCGTCTGCATACCAAAACATTGTTGACAATGCCACAGACGAGTATTTGGCACTGATGGTTCAAAAAACTTTGAGATATATGAGAGCTCCAGACGAAAATGTTTATATTGCACCATTGAACTTGATCGAGTTACTTCTCCAACCTCTGGCAATGATGATGAAAAGGCTGAACAAGAACGATTATATGGTGAAGGTTATGCACCACCATGTGATGACAATGTTGTATTTCCCTGTATTAATAGTTGTTTCTATTAAAGAGGTTAAAGAGGCGAAAAGAGCAACTTATAACAGATTGAAAAGATTACCTCCAGACGCAAACGAGCTGGACACCCCATGGGACTTGGAAGACGGATTTGTTGATGAGGATGCGGACTCCGTGTTTACTTCTAATATCAGAAAGGGATTGAAAGCCACTAATGCAAAGAACAGAAACACTATGCAAAAGCAACAATTGGCAGAACAAGAAGATCCATATTTCAGCGTTGATCAAGCCTGGCACGAAAATGTGAAAAACTCTTCGCAACCGGTGGACAAAGGATGTGATTCTGGGGTTGGTTGGGAAAACTACGCCATTTATGAAAAGGTTTGCAGTTTGAAGCAAGAATGAGCATTTTGTTTCCCAGCACATGAAGGATCATATCTTTCAAAAAAAAGAAAAAAAATAAGAGCATATTTTTACTATAATGAAGGTTTATTCCAAATGACAATACTTTTAGTTTTCGTTGTTTGATAAGACAGATATATATATATATATATTTAAATGTTGCTCCAGATGATTAAAGCGCCAGTAGTTTTAAACCTTCTTTTTCTGAAAATAAATATATACCCTTGGACGAAACCAAAAAAAAAAAAAAAAAAATGAAAAAAAAAAAATGAAAAAAAAACTTTAGGAAGAAAGAATTAACAGGACAAATAACGTTGAGCCCTGAGAAACACCTTTTGTGAGTAGTAAATGATATCTATTTGTGAACAAAATTTTTGTAAGTTGTTTTATAATAATCAGGTAGTTTTTTGGATTTTGTAGGCTATTACTGGAATAAAAAAAACTCGACAATATCAAGACTAACAATAGAGTGTACAAATATCAAAAAAGGTCAAAAAAAAAAAAAAAACGGAGTGAGGAACAATATGTCTAAGAAGAAATCTAGACAGAGCAATACCCACAATCAAACGGAGCCTGCACAGGCTGCCCATGGTTTGAAAACAGTTGATGGGGTTATAGACGTGACACTTTATAAAGACGATGATAGGCCATACCCAACTTCTAGAGTCATCAAAAGAAACAGCAATGGGGACGTTGTCGTTGAAGAAATTTTTGATGATGATCCACATCCTTCATATGCAGAAGCTACGGAAGTGAAGATAGCTGATGAAGCTAAAGCGGGCCCATCACGATTGTATGACTCCCATTGGGAATCACTAAGTCCTGCTGAAAAGAAAAGCATATTGAGAATTCAAAAAGATGAAGTCTTTGATGTTCTTAAAATTTTTCAAAAAGGGGAAAACAAAAACGATGACAACGCAAAAACTGCTCCAAACTCAGATTCCCAAGCTAACAAAAATGGGGATGCTGGGGAAAAAATGAGCCCCGCCCATTCGGATTCATACACTGAACACCCTCAGAGCGTGCATACGGGCACCCATTCTACGCATTCATGCTGCAACTGTTGCGGGAGAAGGAATGTTTCTATTGAAGATGATTTGGAAGACATTTACAACTATTTATACATTCAGGAAAAAATGAAACAACCTGATTTAAGTCATGTTTTGTTTCACCTAAACTTGGTGAAAGACATCAACAACAAAATTTCATCCTCAGAGATACCGCCGTCACCTGCGAAACAGATTGAAAGGGAGGATCCTGGTGATGTGAACTTCAAACAAAATACAGGCCCCACATTAGCGAAGGATTCAGACAATGATATCCAGCCACCGCCTTCTTATAAATCCTTAACTACTAGAACCAACGATAATCCTGATTTTGCCTCTGCTCCCAATACAGGCGAAACTACAGAATTTGACTATAACCAAGTCTTTGGATTATACCGCAAAAAGCTGGAGGAGTTTGCGCAACAATATATTAGTGGACACCCTGAGATCAACAAAGAAGTTGCCAGCAAAATTGCCGAGTTTCCTCAGCTTGAGGTTTTGGCAAAAGATTTATACGAAAATGGTGGAAAAGCATTTTTGCAAATGGTTAACGCGGATGCACCATTGTCATCCGAAAACGAGACCACTTTTGAAGCGTCAGCTTTTTTGAGCAGCTCAAACGAAAAAGAAACAAGTCCTGAACAAAACTCTGCAGAGTTAAGCTTTAACCAATTTGCATCTATTTTGAGTGTATTGGGAAACAAAGTAGACCAGCCGGATTTTGGCTCGCATTTTTTGAGTGGAGACGCCAAAAACATCTTAAAGAATCTTCAGAAAAAAATATTTGTTGAAAACTCACAAGTTCCAAACGGCAACTTCACTTTTGAAATGAATGATGAAGTGAGAAGAAAGATTCTTGAGGATGAAAATTTGGAAAACGATTTGCGCAAATTGAATATTGAACTAAATGGAAAACAGTCATTGCATCAGGCAACCGAGGTTGATCAAGCTGCCAAAGAGGCCGTGGGACCTGTTGCATTTAATGGTGAAAGTGAGCCAGAAGAAGCATATTTTGATGAAGATGAGGAAGAAAATGAGAAATACGGGACTCATCTCGGGGACTCCTTCCATGACGAAGACGATGACGAAGAATATTATGAAAGCGAGGATTATGAAAGTGAACATGAAGGTAATGAGCATGAGCACGATCATGAACATTATCACCATTGCCATCACCAGCACCGGCCCGATTCTTCCCAATCACAGCATCAACATCAACAATGCCACCATCATGGTGATACCTGTGATGTTGAACACGATGCCCCACAAGAAAGTGAAGGCGAAGAAGGTAGTATTGATGAAGAAAAGAGAATCGAGGAAGGGAAAAAATTAATTCAGATTGCAATTACCAAAATTTTGCAGAAAAAATTAGTTTCGTCTTACAAAGAAAAAATGGCTGAAAGTAGTAGGCTTACTTTATTGGAGGAGTTGGAACGTGAAGAAGCAAAAAAGAAAGAAAAGGATGAGAAAAAGGCAAGAAAGAGGGAAAAGGAAAAGGAAAAGAAAAAACAGCAGCAATTGATGAGGGAAAAGGAGTTGGAACGGAAGAAGATTGAAGAAGAACGTAGGAAGAAAGAAGCTGAAGAGAAGGAGCTGAAACGGAGGGAAGAACAGCGGAAGAAAGTGGAAGAAATTAAAAAGAAGAAAGATGAGCAATTGCGTAAGAAAATTGAAGAGCAAAGAAAACGAGAAGAGGAAGAAGCTAAACAAAAGAAACTAAAGGAAGAATTGAAACAAAAAAGGGAAGAACAACGCAAAAAGAGAGAACTAGAAAAGCAGCTAGAAAAAGAACGCAAATTGGAGGAGCAACAGAGAAAACTAGAAGAGCAACAGAAAAAACTAGAAGAGACCAAAGCAAAAGACAGGCAAAAGCAAACTAGCTTGGAGGAGAGCTCAAAAGCTGAAAAACAGAAGCAAGAGGCGTTGAAAAGAGCAAACCAACCAGAAGACAACAAACGACAAGCAGCTGCTTTCCCATATAATTTGGGGTCAGCCCACGAGGCAGTGATTCCGAGTGCTGATGAATTTTTGAGCTTTCCAACTAGTTCGCAGTCTTTATCTTCGGTGACTAACCCTGTTAATGCTCAAACTTTGCATTCCGCAGTGGTAGACAACTCCTCTGGACATCCAGGATTGAACAATTCTGTTGCGGCTTCTGTGTCTTCTAGAAATAACTCGATCTACAACACCATCGATCCGCAAACTTGCAATAGTGCAACTTTAGGTGCTCAAAGCAGCATTTTGAACGGTTTGTACAGCTCACCTCACAATGCTTTTGCGTCCTCTTCTGCTGATGACTCATCAAAGAAGTTTGAAAACACATTTATGTCTCCTGTTGATGGTGCTCCTGCCTCGCGTACTTCTTCTTCGTGGTTTCAGGATCAAGCTAACAATCTCTCAAATGATGTGTCTCCGTTTTTGGAACCACCGAAACCATTAAGCTCATCAATTCAAGAAGAGTCTTTAACCGGAGGATCACCACAGCCAAATAATGAGACTTTATACAAAAAATATTTGGATGGTTTAGCAATCAGTGGTCCAGCGTATGGTGCAGGACATTTGTCACCTTATAGTTCTTTTGCCGCACCTGGTCATCCTTTGTCTTCTGCAGCAAATCATACCAACAATGGGAACGTATCTTTCTCAAATGTGGGCAATTCTATTTGGTCTGACAACCAAACACCAAGCTTATCAAATAGAGCTTCTTTGAGTCATTCAATGAACGAGAGCCAAGGTTTCTTTGCCAGTAACAATCACGGCTACTTGTATGGACCACCATCAGGGCTAGACAACTCTACCTCATTCACTGCTCAATCAGATGGTACGACTCCCTCGGGTGTTAATGTTTCTGGGAATTTATCGCAAGCAATTTGTCAAGCTTATGTCTCTACCATGATTGAAGGAAACACGCAACACTTGCCGGTGGGCACCCTTTATTCAGTAGTTTCATCAACTTCTGCTGAGCAATTAAATTATTCTTTTTTTATCAAACAATTACTTTTGATGTGCAGCACACACAATTTACAATTGCTTAATGATGACAAGGGTACAATCACTCATGTATGGTGGGATGTCAATAATTCATCGAATCTATCGGTCCTGCAACCTCCCAGCGCTCAACGTTTTCCCTCTCAACAATCTGCCGGTCAAACCCCAATAACCATGAGTTCTGCTTATGGGTCTGTAAACAATATGAATAGCTTGGCCTCGACTCCTGGTTTGAGATCTTCAGTTCCACCAACTGAAGTGGGTATTAATGGCCTTGGCCAAACAGGGCTGAGCCGTCAATCTGGTTTTAACACTGCTGCTGCTCATAACGTTGACAATGGCCATGTTTATAATAACATGTCTTACAACGCTCACAGCAGCACCAATTTACCGCAAAACGGATCCACTAGTCTGTCTAACCAAAACAGCTCATCTACCACCTCTGCGCAGCAGTCAACGTATCCATTTGGTGTGAATACAAGTATCTGGGGTTAACTTTATGAATACCGTGTATTTACTTAATCATCATCCTATAAATTGCAAATATTTATACGGTTTTTGTTTCTAAAATCTTTATTTTGCTAAGTATCGTCACCGAGGTGCAATATTGGCGCAACGGGTGCAAACCAGCTTTTGCAGGCTGCTCTTCTGTTTTTTTTTAAGTTTCTTGTTTTTAACTTTAAGCTATATACTGATCTTATCAGACTTTTTTGGTTGAACATGACGCTTCATTTGTTCAAGCTTAAATCATAATACTTTGGCAGAATAATACAAATTGGCATTGTTTTCGCAATATCGCGCAATGCCGGACAGAAATAGAAGCATTTTGAAATGGGATTGGAAAGGCGGAGCAGGGGGGAAAGGAAGGAAGAAAAAAAACACAAAAACGCATACATTTTTGTCCCGTTTTTTTCTTTATTTCATTGTTACGTATTTACATTTCAAATCATATGAAACGATTATTTTTTTTATGAACACGACTTTTGGTTGTGTCAAACGCATGGTTTTGAATAAAAGACATAATCACTAATGACAAGTTATCAGTTTGATTTCTAAAAAAAACATCATAAAAGCGATTAGCTATAGAGAAACTTTATTATTCACCGAGCCTTTTTTAGCAGCACTTTCGTTTTTTGACGTTTCCCTATTATACTCAAGCACTCAATCCACACAAAAAGAAAACCTTGAGAAGGTTAAGCACACCCACTGGTTTTAAGCTAGCCCTAAATTAAACTCACAATTATAATTAATGAGCCCGGGAAATATCATAAGGAAAAAATTGGTGATCATAGGTGACGGTTCTTGCGGGAAGACATCCCTATTACACGTTTTCACTTTGGGGAAGTTTCCAAATGAATATCAGCCAACTGTGTTTGAAAACTATGTGACCGATTGTAGGGTGGATGGAATAGACATACAGCTCTCGTTATGGGACACGGCGGGGCAAGAGGAGTATGAACGATTAAGACCCCTTTCTTATTCGAAAGCAGATGTAATTTTGATTGGATTTGCTGTAGACGATGAAGAGTCTTTGATGAACACAAGAATAAAATGGATTCAAGAGGTGTTAAGGTATTGTCCCGGAGTGCCAATCATATTGGTTGGTTTGAAAAAAGATTTGGAGGACAACCGTGGCAACCCAGATTTTGCACACCATGGGTTCATCAAAAGAAAAGACGCTGAAATAATAGCTAACGAGATTGGCGCAAAAAAATTAATGATGTGCAGTGCTCTTACAGGAGAAGGGGTTGATGATGTTTTTGAAGCTGCAGTAAGAACCAGTTTACTCGTGAATAAAGTCCAGGATAATGGATGTTGTGTTGTTACTTGAAGTCCTTTTTGTTCATTTTTTGGTTCTTATAATGCAAATACTAAAAATTTAGGTAGTTCTGGAAGGAGCATGTACTCAAGGACTGTTTTCACATTTCTTGAAATAATTTTTCAAAACATGGCGCAATTTTGAGCAAAGGGAAAGTTGTCGACCGACATGCCGCCTTTTACAAGAACTTATGTCTATTCAGTTTTACAATCTTGAGTGTTTTATATGTATTGGATGTAGATACTTTTGTAGTTAGCACTTGTCTATGTATATTAATTGGTACTGACAAAAGTTTTTTCTTTGGAACTAAAAATGTAAGTAATAAAATCGCATTTTTTAGCAGTCGAAAACAAAACCAAACGATAACCACACAAATAATGAAACTGATCAAATTTGAGCAACGTTGAGTTTCACCTCAGTCCAGTTGGCATACCTGTAGAGCATGAAAAACTATGACTGGTTTCATAAAAAATGAAAGTCCATTACTTTGTTGAAATGGTATCAGAAAGATATTAAAAAAATAAAAAAAAAATCGACCTCGGAGAGGATTGAACTCTCGATCTTGCGATTAACAGTCGCACGCCTTAACCAGCTTGGCCACGAAGTCGTAAGAATGAAACACTTAAATATTTGATGTATCTCACTCACAAACCTGATATGAGTGTTGAATTGGAAATTTTGTTTGTGCTCCCCAAAAAAACAAAGTTTGTAGCTCTCTGTTAGACAAGAGTCCGTCTTTATTTCATCAACACACAGATCGGAGCATTGCAAAAGTTAAAACATTCCTTGTGGGCACTTGAATTTTGTAGTTTTTGACATGCATTGCGTCGATAAAAGGATACATAGAAAAAAAAAAAAAAAAACTGAGCTTTAGCAGCAGTAAACTGTTTATTTTATGGTCCTCATACGTGTATCCTTGCCTCTGTATGATCCAAATCAATATGATCCTAGTTAATCGTTATAATGGATAACCTCAAAAAATAAAAAATTAAACACCGACCTCGGAGAGGATTGAACTCTCGATCTTGCGATTAACAGTCGCACGCCTTAACCAGCTTGGCCACGAAGTCAAATTTGTGAGATTTTGAGCTTTTTAGCTTGACCTTATTCATAGTTGTGAAAGAAATCCTTTTTCAAGGAAAAATTCTAAAAGAATGCAAAAAAACCGACCTCGGAGAGGATTGAACTCTCGATCTTGCGATTAACAGTCGCACGCCT
>ERZ794936.751-NODE-751-length-12869-cov-2.342750_pt1 | contig 12869 bp, 5 predicted proteins | sample MGYA00511083_ERZ794936 | MGnify/ENA primary metagenome ERZ794936 (study PRJEB30137, sample SAMN04331409) | food metagenome | isolation source: Y2 must sample point D1 replicate A | place: Australia: South Australia | collected 2014 ... | reverse complement strand
TCGAGATTTGTCGTGTTCGGTAATTACTTCAGTATTCTTTTAAAGGGCCTAGAAAAAAGTACTGACATTGAGAAGTTCCCGGCTTCGCTGAAGCACAAGATCAGTATTTTGAATGAGAATGTAATTACTGCCTTGACCAACCTGTCAAATGCTAACGTGGAGGCCGGCTTTCAGCATTCGTTGCCAATGGGCTACCAGCCAAAAAACAAGAGTATTCGACTTGCCTTTCTCAAAGTTTTCATTAATATTGTAAGCAACTACCAAGCTAAAAAAAACCCATCGGTGAAATTGAAGATGGCTGCTATGGATGAGGTCATATTACATCTGATTAAGCACCCCTACTTAGTGCTCAAGACTGCTACCATCTGCCCTCCAGCCGATATTGAGGCATGCGCGGCGGGACTAGTCAATGCCTTCGATGCTCGAAACGCTTCCTATATTTTAGTAAAAGATCTCGTTGCAGAAGAGATTAAAAATGCTCCAAGGCATATGGATATTTTGAGAAGAAATAGCATTGCCACAAGAGCCCTATCGCTTTTTTCGAGACTCAAAGGTAACGAGTATTTGGTTAGAACGTTGAACCCAGTTCTTTCAGAGCTTTTAGACAAGGGCGAGTTCTTCGAAATAGAAAAGGCTCAACCTGATTCCAAAAAACAAGTGGCACTTTTCGTCAAGTATATGAAGAAACTAGTAGACGCCATTACCAACTCTATACCATTTTTCCCACCTGAATTGCTGATCATCTGCCAGACCATATACGAATCGGTCAACAAAAAGTTTCCAGACTATACATACGTAGCCGTGGGTTCATTTGTGTTTCTACGGTTTGTTTGTCCTGCCTTAGTGAGCCCCGAATCCGAGAACATCGTTGACATACCTCAACCCCAATGTAAGAGACCTTTCATCACTTTGGCCAAGGTTATCCAAAGCATTGCGAACGGTTCAGATAATTTGGCTAAATGGCCTCTGCTAGAACCCGAGGCAGATTTCTTGAAGGATTGCAGCTGCCAGATTTTCGATTTTCTGAAAGATGTGTGCCGAACAGACCGTACCGTTTCCATTCCTGTCAATCTAGATCCTCATCCAGTGTCTTATGAGTTTAACTTTTTGCATAGATACTTCTACACACACGAGCTAGAAATCAGGAGGGCGTTACTAGAAGACTATAGATCATTTAGTGAGTTTGAGTCGCTCAAATACTTCTGGCTTATGATCGACAGGGACCTGGCTGTGCTCGGCCAGCCAAAGATGGAGTTCAAGAATGAAATCCCCTCGTTCATCAAGGATAATATGGATGAATATCCACAACTTTACGAGTTCATGAGTAGCCACGCATTTCGAGATGTTGGTGCTCTCAATAGTGGCATATCTTTTGCTCACGAGTCAATGTCAGCCGATGGCCTTCCTATTCTAACCCTAACGTTCAGGAGATTTTCAAGCAACGGTGTTGATGTAGAGACGGTCGTTTATCGGACGTTCCAAATATATGCGAGAATTTGGACTTCAAAACATTTCTTAGTTTTGGACTGTACTGAATTTGATGAGCAAGAGATAGATGTGAAAAAATTGACATCACTTTTCGCTAGTTTACTACCTCCGATTGCTCTCAAGAACTGCAAAGGTTACTTTTATTTCAATATTGGCGAAAACTTCATGAATAAATGGGGAAGATTACTTGGCCAGTCTAATCCTTACATCACTCATAGTGTTCCTCAGCATTTTGTCAATAGCTATACCGATCCCGAGCTCGCTAAATCACTGGGTCTGTCCGGTCAGAGTCTTGAGGTTTTGCAAGATGTTCGTGTCACTCTGAATGACGTTACGCTATACGATTCCAAACTGAAAAGATTCACGCCAATATCTTTGAAGATCGGTAACAAATATTTCCTGATATTGCATGAGACTAGCAAGCACTACAAAATTCAAGGATGGGATAAATTGCTTGACATAAAATTCAACGACGTCTATGAAATAGGGAAAGTTACATCAGTCGATATAACGTCTACTACAGGTGTTAAAAACGAGTTTACCGTTAATTTGACTGGCTCCAGGACTTTGGTGTTTAGCAGCTCAAAATACTTGGAAATAGTGAAACTATTTTACTACGCCTTGGATAGGATAGAGGAGGAATACGTCAATGAGGACCAAGCCCCTGCTACAAAGCACGATGTCAATGAAAGAGAGAATCTAGAGCGCTATGACATTCTTTGTCACATCTTTTTGAATGTCTGGGTAGGGTTATGTGGTGATGACGACGTCATCAGATCAGTCGCTTACAACCTACTGGCTGTCACACAAGAAACATTTAACGTTGACTGCGGATCTCATTTCCGTCAGTCACCCGAAGTGTACGTTTTGAACTATTGCTGCACTTTTGGATGTTTGATATCTGAGGCGCTGGCCAGAACAGCACCTGAACTTACGGCTTTTGTTTTTAAGTACTTTTTGGAGGCGATTGAAAACAAAATGATCACGCAAGTATCTGTTCCTCAAACCATAGCCTGCCTTTCTTACTGGACCCCAAACATTTACAAGGATGTTTACAGGGTAAATGCCGAAGAAGGCCCTGAGGCCGCTTCAAGAATTATACGAGCACTAATCCGACTAACTGTATCAGACCCAAGTTTCACAACATTGTATGTGCAGCAGATTTGGTTGGTATTAGTGATCGAAGGGAGTTTAACACCACTCATAGTCGAGGAGTTGATAAATCATGCACTTGATAGAGACTCAGAGGGTCGTGATTGGTCCTCGGCTTTGAGTATACTTAATGGGTCGCCAACAATCGATATGGCTTCGCTGATAATAGGCAAACTTATGAAGATAATCAAGTCGTTTTTACCATCTTTGAAATTGGAAGCGTCGACTCACAGCTGGTCTGAACTTCTGATTGTGGTGAACATGTCTATCCCTATCTTCTTTGAAAATACCTTGATCACTCAGATGTTCTTGCCAGAAACTCTTTTCATTATATCTTTACTGATAGATGTGGGCCCGACTAAGATACGCACATCTCTTCATGCGCTGCTCATGAACGTCTCTCACTCCCTAACATTGAATGATGCTATCACGGAAGAACAAAAGCGGATGCTAGACGAGGTGTGTACTACGCTGTCACGTCAGCGCTCGAAGTTTATGTTTGGCTTCAGCCAGGATAAGGGTCGTGTACTACAAAATTTTAGTGCCGCATCTTTTGCTAGCAAGTTTGCCGCTCTAGAACATTTTATCACAAGTCTGATGCGTTTGATCGATTGTTCATCTGTAACCGAGGCCCCACAATGGAAAACGAGATTCAAAAAGTACTTGATCGACACGGTTTTCAACAGTGATTCATTTCTTTCAGCGCGTGCAATGATGATTCTCGGTATAGTCGGCAAGACATCTACGTCGGAATCGCTTTGCAGGCATCTTTTATGTGAAACTATGAAAGTGATTGCAGAGCCGCAAGTGACCGACGAGCTGATCTTTTTGCAAATAGCGCATATTTTCACCTATAGTAAGCTCGTTCAAGGTATAGACACATCCCTTGATTTACTGAAACAATTGTTTTGGCTCTCAGCTGCGGTGGTCGAATCACCCCATCCAGTGGTTTTCGAAGGCGGGTTGCTTTTCATGTCGAATACTCTGGCCTGTTTGTACCAAAGTCACTTCGAATCAAAGAATGACGAACCCTCCTTGACCTCTACCCTGATTCGGTACAGAAATTTTGCCAACACGCTACTGGAGGAGCTTGAGTCTTTGGGAGGTGCAGTATGGGATGAACAGAACTTTACTCACAACACTTTGGCACTGTTCAGCCGCGGGCTTTCGATCTCAACAGCAAAAAGTGCTGCTTTAGAATCTCTACAGTCTCTGTTTGGCAACTCCTATCGAGAGCATGGCATGAATCCAGAATCAAGGCACTACTTATGTTACATGTTCTTCCTTTACTTGTTTCTTGCCCCAGAGCAGTTTACCGAAACATTGAGGGTGGCAGGTATTGAGGATGAGATGGTAGATCTTCACGACAACAATAAAATTCCTAAAGTTTTGGCTGACTGGTTAAGTTCAGACAAATGTTGTCCAAATATAACTCTCTATCAAGGTGCTATTCTTTTCAGTAGCTCAGTTTCCGACGAGCCCTGTAAGTTGAAATTTGCGCTTATTATGAGGTTTTTGATGAAAGCCAGGCCTACCACCATTTTTAGAATTTACGTGGTGGTAAGAGAGGAACTTCGAAGGATAGCAGCTCTCGATTTGACTTCAGACTGTGTCGCTGTATCATTTGACATCATAAGGCTGCTTGTCAAATACCCAGAATTCAATAACATGGAGAAATTTCACAGTGAGATAGTACAGACTATTAAACAAAGGGGACTTCAGGCTGTTACCAAAATTGATGAGTACGATCAAAGCTCTACTGACCTTTTCACCAAACTAGAGGCCAATGCCGACCTTATTTACAATCGGAAGAGGCTAATAACTATGATACTTTCGAGGATGACATGTTTTGTTTAAGTATAGTATATGCACCGTGTAACCTAATATAATGACTACGAGAAATTTTTGAATAACGTAACAGCTTGTTTGGAACGCAATTTTGAAAGACAGCTGCTTTGTGAACGACTCTTCCGGCCCTTAGTGGTGTAATCCTATGAGGATTAAAGTGTTGAAACTAACAATTGAAAGAAAATGATTTTGAGATAATGTATGAATAAACTAAGTAAGGGCCGGGGCTTCTATCTTGACCTACAAAAAAAATCACATAGGTTGCAATCGCGGGTACAAATCTTGATTATTGAATTACAATTAGTGATTTTTTATCTGATGACCACATAGCATTGAGATATAACTGCCATACTATGTGTATTTGAGCAGTAATTATGGTCTATCATTTGACGTACTCATTTTGATTGCTTGTTGCCCTTAGAAGATGTTATGACTTTCAGTTGGAGTCGCAAGCCAGTCTCCAATTCAACTTGTATTGACTAGTAGTTCGCTCCTGTTGTCTATGATTGAGATACATGAGCGAACCTACGACCACAAACATTTGAAATCATTGTTTCTCAATGAAACGTGTTTTACAGAATATACAATCTTTTTTGAATTTCTGACTGCGTTATATTGCTTACCATTTCAACAAATCGTCTTTGGCGTACAAATAATCTTTGAATAGAAATTCAAGTTCATCGGTCTCTGCATTGTAGCTAACGTCCACAGAATTGTAATCCTTAATAACAAGGTCGCAACCTCTCTCGATCAAAAATTCCTTGTCAAAAGTGGTAGCAAGGCCAATGAGCTTACAACCGGCGGCCTTTCCGGCGGCTATCCCAGCTGGAGCATCTTCAAATACTACGACCTTACTCTTCGAGGGGTCTTCTTTATTAATTGGGTATCCCAACCCATCTCTTCCTTTCAAGTAAGGCTCTGGGTGTGGTTTACCTTGCTTAACATCATTGGCAGTAATAAAATATTTGGGCCTATCAATGTGCAGTAGGCCGAACCACTTACGAGCCAAATCACGGGTACCAGAAGTGGCAACAGCCCATTTTGGTTTGGGCATAGCGTTCAATGCTTTGCATAATTTAACAGCACCTGGCACTTCAAGAGCATGTTGTCCAAATCTATCTGGGATTTCACCTTCCAGCTTGTTGACATACTCCTCGTTAGAGTAATCTGGGGCATATTTGGCAATCATATCGTAAGTTCTACAACCATGCGATACCTGGATGACATGTTCTGAGTCAAAGTATGGTTTGTCCTTACCAAAGTCTCTCCAAAAGGCAGCAATTGCTGGCTGAGAGATGATAATAGTTCCATCGACGTCAAATAAAGCGGCGTTTACCTTCAAAGTTAGTGGTTTGGCAGTCAATGGCATGACAAATTGAGTTAGATTTTATTTCTTGATTTTTACTGAAGTAAGAAGAGATTATTGCCAAGAGAATAGGAGACTACAGGTACATAAAGCCTTGGTTGCTGTATATATACATATTGGGACGTTTTGTCGAAAAGGTTGAGGGATCAATTATATGACATGCTCGGAAGGATGTATCTTCGATTTAAGGAGGCTTATAAAAAGATTTGGTTTCCGAGAATGCAGATTTCCTAAATGGACAGATGGCCTTTACTAAATTATGGAGAAATACCTCACAGAAGAGGAATATGATGTTCGTTTATAACACAATCTAGAGGTTATCAATGCCCAACTATAATTCTATTCTTCGATGATCATTGATTACCGTCCAGACGTAGGGAATCCAAAAGTAGCTTTATGCAATTTCTCAAATTCTTTCTTCTCAGCTTTGTACAGCATCATTGTAATTCTTGCATCTTCCAGTGACGAATGCTCTGCTCCCTGAATTTCCAACTTCAAGACTTCCTTGGCTAGTTTCTTCAAACTAGGCGTTTTACCTTTTGCAAAATTCTGCCTAAATGGAAGGTGTCTTGAAGTATCTCTGATCATGGGTTTTGGATGCGATATCAGTAATGACTCCAGATCATGCTTGACCGAATGCCCTACCAAAATTTTCCCTTCGAGCATCCTAGAGACATCTTGTTGGACTTGCTTGAACGACACAGCTTGTTTCATATGCTCAGGCTTGACACCACTGACCCAGGTTCTCCAATCTGTGACCTTCTCTCGAGGTTTGACAAACTCATCCAGAATAACATGTCCGTAGTAATTCACCAAGGAGACTCTCGCAAGTGCGTTCTCTTTACCCTCAGGCCCCACACCGACAAATTCACAATCAATAGCCAAGTATTTGCCAATAGCTTTGGCCTTTTCACTATTAACTAGTTTAGGCTTTTCGATAAAGTCAGCGCTAGGTACTTCTGCAACAGTTTCTTTCTTAAATTCAAACTTTTTACCTGTTCTCTTATCCTCTTCTGCTTTCTGAATTTCCTTGCTCATAGTGTAAACCATATTCATGATCTTACTGCCTTTACGTTCAGATCTAACTGCTTTTTTATGACGATTCTCATCTTTCTTTATCTTTACCGCTTTCGAGCCTTTCTTGGCCTTGTTGGCACCTAATTCCTTTCCATTTTGAAGCTCCAACCAGTTGGACGACAGCACCATTTCAATTTGTGATAATGATCAACTCTAACCTCTTACTGTGACTAAAAGATGGAAGCGATGAGATGCGATGAGATGAGTTCTGAATTTTTCAGTTTAATTTAATTTTCAACGCTCCATGACAATCACCTATTCCAAAGATGCGAATAAAGAGTGAAATCCAGCATACTGGCGACCTATTTACTCTAGAGCCCTTTGATAGGTGAACATGGATACAGTAATATGTATCAACAAGCTGCGGGCTCAGTTCTTGTTCGATTGCCCTGAGAAGGAACAAATGAAGCGAATTATTAAACCCTACATTCCTCAACCAGAGAATGACATTAGTAGCAAGGATAACGGTACCTGCCTCGATGAGAAGGTAGAAATGCTATTCACGACTCCCGGTGGACACAATATACTACCAGAGCTGGAGTCTCCGCCTATTTCTGAGAATTATATGGAAGATTATGTATCCACTGGCCGACTGATGGCGAAAGACAAGCACTTGGCAAGATCAAGAGGGCACCTTGGAGGACAAGCAAGGGAAAATGAGAAAGTCGATAAAGTCGAGGATCGACTTTCTCCCGAAGTTGATAAGAATGATCCATCTCCAAAAGATTCACGCACGGTAGATGCACATTCCATTTCTAGTGCACCTTTATCAGTTCAGAGTGCAACAGATTATACATCGAAAAAGGACAGTGGAGCATCCCAACTCTCCATGAAAGGTGCGGAGCTAGAGGATCCCAAGAAGAAAAATGGTAGAAAGCTACCTTTTTCACGAATATTCAAAGGAAAAAGAGACTCTTCAGATTCACACCAAAAGACGCCTATGAAAGCTAAATCAGATCACAGAAAAAAGTCGAGCTTTGATATGAAATTCGATTACGATGATGACATAGAAGAAGATGATGACGAGGACGAGGACGAAGACGAGGAGGGGGAAAATTTACAGTCACAGTTTTTCCAGATTGATTCAGGGTCGAGTAAATCGTCACAGGCTAATGGCGTTGCAGAAGGCGAGAACCATGTTAATCGAAAAAGTAGCAGTGGTAGCCTGGGATTTCATGGGGCTTCAAGTCACGCAAATGGCACTAGCGTGACAGTTGCGAACGCCAGGAAATCTCATTTCCCCCAAAACATGATTCCCAGAACTTCACTGCTGGATGGTGGAAAGAATGGAAGCTTGAGATCCGATCGCTTAATCAAGACAAACGGCCCGGAGGATCCGGTTTCGATCAATGGGAAAAAGGACATCGCTGATGTGGATGACTATAGTTCTGATCTCGATTCCTATATCAATGAACAGGACTTGGATAGGCTAAACTTAGATGGCGATTTGCCGACAAATGATGGCGATATCTCCTCTCAACGCAAGTCTGATATGCTCGACAGCGCAGATGGAACAGAAGACACAAGGATGGTTTTGAGCCATAACACTGCCTCGGATAGTGGCTCTTCCTACGGAAGGTCTTTGCTGGACTCAGATCTTGATGGTGATGATTTTGGAAAGCACAATTCGCTGGCGATTGAGAGCGCGTCCTTACTTGATGATTCTGATATACAGCCAGACACAGTGTCACATTCGATCCCTATGACCTTGGATGAATACGGTATATATCACGGCCAGGACGATTCGACTTTAAACAACGTTTTCGATAAGGCCGTGATGGATATAAAGTCAACCAAGCCACAGCTACGAGAAAGGAGATCATCAGGGCATTTGATACCCCACAGTATATCCAGTAGGCGGTATTCCACAAGCTCTAACTTGGGAGGGAGAATCAAAGGTCATATGCGCTCTTCTTCAGCCACTAGTAACGAAAGCAGCAGGCTGAAGGGAGATCTCACTAAAAAACATGGCACCGGGAATGATACAAGGCAAAGTAAGTTGACCTTGCCAGGCATCTGTCGCAGTGGCTCGGGTCATAAAGTTAGTTCCATTCACATTCAAAAAGTTACCGATTTCTCAAAACCGGAAACTGGTGAGTCACTACTCTCATCACTTTTCAACAGAAAGAAACATAGTTCCAATGACGATTTAGATGTTTTGGAGTACTTTTCATTCGTATCTGGCAACAAAGTGCCAAAAAACGAGGCAACAACTTTGAGAGTTTATATTCAGGCTTCAAGGACGTATCATCAGGAGCCTTTCGAAGCCAATGTACGAAACTCTGCAACAATATTTGAAGCTATAGGGTTCATTCTATATCTTTTTTCAACTAAATTCAAGCCAGACAACCTCGACGAGGATGGACTAACGCAGGGCGAAATCCAGGATCCAAACAAGTTCTGTCTAAAGATTGTTGACGAGGATGGACAGCCATTTGAGGATGATTTTGGTAAACTTGGAAGAAAGAAGACAATTCAAACGCTCTCCGATAACGAGGTAGTTCTTTGTAAAGTGGGATCAGCTGAGCAGAAGCGCAATGAAGAGGAGACACCTCTCCCATTTGACACCAGCGGCGAAATAATAGGAAATAACCATCAGAATACGGCACTCAACCAGTTTAGCTATTACAAGCCAATCTTAGGCTATGATACGGATAAGGAAGGTGTAGATAGTTCCAAGGTAGTTGAGGCAAAGGTTTTTCTACACCCTTGTAATAACCGAAAGTTCAATTATACCACAGTTAAAGTATTAGTAACCTCCAGTCTAAATGACATTTTGGTTAGATACTGCAAAATGAAGGGCATAGATCCTAACGAGTATGTCTTGAAAGCGCCAGAAAAGATGATAGCTTTGAATCTGAACGATACTGTCATGGGACTCGATGGGCAATATGAGGTGGAAGTGGTTTCCAAGAAGGATGCAAGAGAGTTAAAGTTGGAGAAATCCAGACCGGACATTGGGAAGCCCAACTTGCCGACAATTCAAAGTACGGGATTAACACCACTCACTTTAGAGCCAACATCTGCATACCTTGGACCTCAAAATGCTGAGAAAGCTGCCGCTGTTCCCATTACCAAGGAAAGTAGACCAACCATCAAAACTAAAAGGTTGGGTTCAAAAAACAAGCTGATTTTGACCACCCAAAACTCAGGTGCTAGCAATATCAGTGGAAGTACAAGCAATGGATTTTTCAAAAACAAGAACTCATCCAAGACCTCACTTCATGGCTCTTATTATACACCAGACCACTTAACACCCAATGGTGGTGGGATTAGTGCGGGCGGCGGAAGCACCAACTACCAAGATTTGTTTTCTGGAGCCTATCATAAGTATAAGGTTTGGAGAAGGCAACAAATGTCATTAATGAACAAGCATGAGAGGGCACTAGCACTGGATGGGGACTACATCTATATTGTTCCTCCTGAGAAGCATTTGCATTGGCACGAGAATGTGAAAACCAAATCGATCCATATAAGTCAAGTTATTTTGGTTCGCAAGTCAAAGAGAGTGCCGGAGTATTTTAAATTATTCATTCAACGAGGACAGCACGACATTAAAAGGTACTATTTCGAGGCAGTTTCTCCAGAAGAATGTACTGAGATTGTATCTAGGATTCAAAACTCGTTGGTCGCATACAAGATGAATCATAAATAGACAATTTAATTCATGACGACTTTTCCAAATTCCAAAGGGAATCAATAGGCCACCACATAGGAATATTAGGAACCGTGAACGTTTTTCTTACGAATTTCGTGGTTATTTATTATAGTCAAATTAGAGGGGCACGACAGCAAAGAAGACAGCCAAAACCTCTTTTGCGCTGAAATATTCCTTAGTATATGGGATTTTAGCCTATTCTCATTATTCTCTTGACTATACTAGTTATTATGTCTTTTAATGTCAACGGTGCACTCTTATTGGTCCGCTATCTTCCTTAGCGCGAACAACGCCTCGAGGTCAAGAAGCTGCTCGAAGTAGAACTTTCAACACATCGAAGAAAAACCATCAATCGTCAACCATGGGTGCTGGATATCAAATTTTGGGTAGACATGTTCCATCTCACCAACTAGCTCTTGGTACTTTGGGTTTAGTTGCTTTGATAGTGGCTCCAAATCCATTCGCTGCTAAGAAACCAAAGAGCGTTGATTTCAACGCTGGTTCCAAGGAAGAGGAACAGTTCATACAAAACTACTTGGCCAAGCATGCTGAGGCTAAAGAAGAGCACTAAATTGATAGTGTCGGGTCAGTGTAGATAGCATATCTATCATAGTAAATATTCAATAGGTCTCTCAAAAAGGACAAAAATTCTTCAATCCATGTAATACAGAAATGCTGTTGGCTATTGTACAATTTTTGATGGTTATATAGTTTATTAATCTTTGAATAATGCTTCGTTTGACAACGGATCAGCGGCAAGAACATTTTCTCTCCTTTTGATCTTTCTCAGGACGGCAGCTTCTGCTCTATCCTTAGCAGCATCAGCAGACTGTTGTTTCAATTGGGCTCTTACGACGTTTGGCGAGACGTATTGTTTGTTTTCGTAAATCTTGGGTCCACCAAAGGAGCCTTCAAGAATTAGAATAACGGTCATAACGAATCTGGGGCCAATTTCGACTAACGAAACATCACCTTGCTCTTCCGTCTTGTCCTCATATTCCTGTTCATTCCTTGCAGAGTGGGTAATTTCATAAGTTCTCACCCAGATCTTATCGTCCACGATACTGAAGGACATGACATGGTCGATGAAGGGCTTGGACCTTCTGGCCATTGGTGGAACACCAAAATTATGCACTAGTAGCTCTTTGATGAGTTGGTAGTGAGGAGAGCTGTCGAACCTGTGATCGAAAGATAGTACGGGACGGGAACCCTTAAGGCAGTTACCAGTAAAGTTTAGTTCATCCATAGTGTGCAAATTCTGCAAATAGAATTTGATCGTTGGACCATTAGGTGGCTTGGATAGCCACAGATACAGATCCTGATGTTTCCTGGCTTCGAAGAACAGAATGTTATTACAGTTGTAAAGTTCTGCGATCTCATTTAATTGCTGTAAATCTTTCTTAGTGTCCAACTTTGGTTCTTTCCTTGAATGAGGCAATAAAGAGTACAGATCCTGAATCAAATGACGATGTCTGAAGTTAACACCTCTACTAGATATTAGCAAAGTACGTTGTTTGTTCATAAACTGCTTCTCATTAGGTTCTTGTTTCTTGCCCGATTGTGAATTTTTGCCCTTACCAGACAACGCTTTGTAAATTGAAGACATTTTTGTATTATTCTTTAATACCGGGAAGCCTATCAACCAGTAAAACCAACCTAATCAAGCTTTCACGGGTTTGTAATAAATAGCTTAAGTATGCTAATTGATGTGAGTTTTTAAGCTCATCGCTTACTTTCTAAAAATTTTCCACTATCGAACTTTTATCACGTGAGTGAAAATTCCTGGAAAGTAATATGGTTTAGCAGTAAATCGAAGCGAAATCAAGTTGATAGCTCATTGTTCCTAGCTGTATTTACCTCTATTTGATGCTGTTGTGTGGCCAAGAGAGCTCAATTGAGTTTAATGTCGGACCGAATTGATGAGGAAATTCATGGCCTTATCAAGATAGGAAATTTCAAAGCATGTATTGAGAAGGTAGAATCGCTGAAGAAGCAACTTCCCAAGTCTTCTTATTTGAGAGTTCTAGAAATATATGTGAAGTATAAGCAATCGCCGGGCAAATTTAATTATGAAGCTTCTTTGGGTAAGTTTTATGGTATTAATGGCACTGAAGTGACAAGCGATACAAGGGCATTAAACTTGTTGCATAAACTCTTCATCGAGTTGGAGAAGTACGACGAAGCTTTACATGTTTATGAAAGAGCTAATTTTAAATACTCAGGGTTTGAGGTGGCATTACAGTGGTTTGAAAAGGCACTGGATGACAGTAATTATAAACA
>ERZ794936.750-NODE-750-length-12894-cov-7.118701_pt1 | contig 12894 bp, 9 predicted proteins | sample MGYA00511083_ERZ794936 | MGnify/ENA primary metagenome ERZ794936 (study PRJEB30137, sample SAMN04331409) | food metagenome | isolation source: Y2 must sample point D1 replicate A | place: Australia: South Australia | collected 2014 ... | reverse complement strand
TGACTACGTTTATCAATCACTGAACCGTGCCAGTCAAATAGAGTAATATTAAAGTACAATTCTTGAAGTGTGAAGGATAAAGCACATAATCAACAATTTAAACGATCTCTTCTTGGGGTGCAACTTTGGTGGTGTGTGGGTTGCCTCGTGGCCGCGCACAGAATTCTGGGGTGACTCCTATCAGCGATTAATAAATGGTACGCGCACGACAATGTCCGTTTCTTTTTCTGCTTCGAGGATCGCCAGCAATTCGCCTTTTTAGTTTATCCTCCCTCCTTATCATTTACTGTTTTGAATCCCCAACACTATTTTTCACGTTTACTCACTTGAGATTCTGAATACCTTTCCAATTTTTAATTCATTTAAAAAAGGGTTTCCACGCACGTGAATTTTTTCGATAAAAGCTCATTCAATCAAGATGATGGCGCACGAGATACCACTACAAGTGCATCCCAAGGCTCCCTCAGGACCGAAGACGAGGAAACACAAGCCGGTGCATCAAGCGAAATATCTGTTACCCAATGGCGAAAAGCCTGATTTTGGCTCGGGAAACAAGGAGAAACCTGGCAAAGGTAGAACCCCGCAATTACCGAATGGTGAGAAACCAGACTTTGGTAGCATCGATCACAAAAAGGATCAAACCAACAAACAAGGCGGTGGCAGAAAAGCAAGAAAATCTTCAGGAAAGAAGGCTTGTGAAACCACAACGAAGCTTGACGATGCTGTTGAGTTTACAAAAGCCGAGGGAAAAGAATGTTATGCGGGATCTTCGTTCCATTCGTCCCCGGAAGCTTTGGCTCTTCCAAAGCCTTCTTTTGCTCCGAAATCTTCATTGAACAGTAGTGTCAGCTCAAGTTCAAAGGTGCTCCTGCCCTCCGGCGCTGCCTCGCAGAACATTCAGAATTTACCACCAGCGTTTGTGTACCAGGGAATGCCATCAAACGGACCACCTCGCTATCCAGTGAAAGTATATCCGCCATCTGCACATCCAGGGTTCAACTACAACGCTAATCAGCAAGGCTTCATAAACTACCTGTATCCGCCCGCAGCGATCCCTCAGCCGCCCTTGCCAATGCAATCGTACCCTTTTCAAATGTATCCTCCAGTTCCACCTCCACCTCAAAACCAGCAAATTGGCGGGCGCAAGATTACATTTAATGAGTTGATGGGTTCATCTCAATAGAGGTGTTTTTTTTAAAAATTGAGGCTCATGAAAGGCCTCAGTTCCCGAACGTTCGAACACTAGCTTTAGTCTAGTGTATCTGGTAACTGCACGCTTTATCTGTCAATTTTCATGACAGATCCCGTTGGTACTTCTATCATATTCCACGCTTGTTGGTTGCGTGGGTTTACGACTCGATTGTTGTCTTGGCAACGCAGAGTGCACAGTAATCCTGTGCGCCATGGCGTTATGCGTCAAGCCTTTATGTTATGTTTTCAATTTCCTCTCTCACTTTTTTCCCCTTCCTTCTTTTTCTTTTTTTTTTTTTTTTCTTTTTTTCTTTTTTTCCTCATCTGTTGTTTTCTTCTTTTATACTACCTCCGTATAATAAAAGCTTAAAGTGTTGTCGAATCGCAATCGTAGCTTATTGTAATAGTTGTCAGACTTGCAATATGAGCGGGATGTCGTGGCGGCGTCGCTACGGGGCGTGCAAAGAAGACCGCCTGTGTCAACTCTTCCGTCATCCTCCATGCGTCAGCTTTTTTCGAAATCGCATTGCATATTTGCTAAGTTCGACATGTAAAATGACATTTACACGTGCAAAGTACAGGAGGACAGGCAAAAACATGCTCGAACAAGCGAGCGTGCTCACTTTCAAAGCTTTTTTTTTTTTTTTGCTTGATACATCCGATTTAGGACTGGGAGCCAGACCTGATTATGTCTACATTTTCATATAACTAAAAGTAACTAGAGTGCAAAATCTGTGAAGCGACTGCAACGACACTGTAATTCAAACCGAAAAAAAAAAACATGTCTCCATAGAGTCCATTGTGCAATTGCCCCTAAACTTTTCAACTCGGTAAAATATTCTCTCTCTTTGCGAATTTTGTAAACAAATTTTCACTCCACAAAATTCGAATAGAAACTCTCAGTGACAGAGATTGATATCCGGTTTTGCTAGCAACATAAGAAAGCGATAGTATAAATATTGTCTCAGACCTTGGGCGCCAGGCGTTGGTCTTTCAACTCTTGGTGCTTTCAAAAAACACAGCGCCTTGGTGGTGTACTTTGTGGCTCATTCCTTAATAAAAGAGCCGCATTATCTGCAGACGCAGCTTAATAAAACTGCGATCCGAGCCATCAGGGCTTCGGGTCACAGAAAAAAAAATTGAGATACAGGGAGTCTTTAAATAGTGGCAAGCCTAAGCTCCAATCAGCCTTCTTTTTCTTTTTACTCATTGCTGAGCTTCTCCACATTGAGCAGACACTATCGCCCCTTTTATCATAGCGGAGGGCGAGAATCGGTTGACGCTTTTATCTTAGAACTAATTCACGCAGCTTCGAAGAAATGAAAGCAAAGGAGATTCGAATCATCACCCTTTTGGTGATTGACATCTTTTTCTTCCTTTTGGAGGCCATCATCGGGTACACTGTTCACTCTTTGGCTTTGATTGCTGACTCATTCCACATGTTGAATGATATCATTTCTCTCTTCATTGCTTTATGGGCCGTCAGAGTCAAAGATTCTAAGCCGGCAGATGGAAAATACACATACGGATGGCAAAGAGCCGAAATCATCGGTGCCTTGGTTAATGCTGTATTTTTGTTGGCTCTTTGTTTCACCATTGTGATCGAGGCCATTCAGCGTTTCTTCGACCCACCAGAGATATCGAACCCTAAGCTTATTTTGATCGTTGGCTTCTTTGGTTTATTGAGTAACGGGTTGGGCCTCGTATTGTTCCACGAGCATGGTCACTCTCATGGCCACTCCCACGGCGGCGGATCGGCTGATCACTCGCATGGTCACAGCCATGCCTCTGGAAGCTCCGACGCCCAGGATGAGGAGAGTAACATTGAGTCTGCCTCTTACACAGAACGCAACGGTTCAAGTGCAAGCATTTCCCACTACATGCCTGATGCAGTCGTCGAACGTTACGATGAGAGAAGCAACCTTGTCCCCGGAAGCAGCAACGATCAAAAGAAAAAGAAAAAGCAAAAGTCGATGAACATGGAGGGGGTGTTTTTGCACGTGTTAGGTGATGCCTTAGGAAACGTTGGCGTCATAGTCACTGCTCTTTTTATTTGGAAAACTGACTTCTCTTGGAGATTCTACAGTGACCCTGTTGTGTCGCTCTTCATTACGTTGATCATTTTTTCCTCCGCGTTACCGTTGTGCAGAAAGTCTTGTAAGATTTTGTTGCAAGCAACACCTCAGAATTTGGACTCAAACCTCATCGTCGAAGAAATCACCCTCCTTCCATCGATCAAAGCTATTCATGACTTTCATGTTTGGAACTTGGATGAAGATTTCCTTGTTGCTTCTTTGCATCTCGAGCTCAACGAGCAAACTCCCGACTCCAACATTCACGACACGAAGGGCGACGGGCGTATAGACAAGAATGCCTTTGTCGAAACCGTCGCTCAAGTGAGAGAGATTCTCTTCAAATTTGGCGTTACAAGTGTGACTATTCAACCAGAATTTGGCAACAAGAAGGTCAACTCAGTTTACGGTGTCAACAAAGCTCCTTCATGCAAGTGAGTGAATGCGTAAGCTTTTACATAATACTATATCTCATGCCTAAGCTATGAAATCTCATAGTGCAACCCAACTCATGCGATATTGATCAGAGAATTAAATAGTCAACAATTTATAGCTGAGCGAAAGCAGACCTCACACGTGCGTTAATGAGCAATATCCTAATACCGCTTAGTTTTTGATGTGCCTCAGCGAACAATCACTCACCGCGGAATCCGAATTGCCATTCAGGGTTACATGACAAAGTCCTTCAAATAGATGGTCTTGTGCGGTACTCTCTTCACCAAATACTTGTTCGTGTCGTCTCTGGAGCGGTCGCTTGTTTTTCCTTTGAAAAAAGATAACGTGCTCTTTCCAGACCGCATGCTCGATATGGAAACATTGTCACTCTTCGGTACTGGTCTCAGATGTAAGGAGGACGCATTCACAACCGAGACAGCATTTGCTCTTATGTCGATTGAAGAAACTCTTGTACATGCATTCATGGAAGAAATGACGGAGCGTCTGTTTTGCCGGATGTTCAGGTCAATGTTGCATTCAGGGTTTTTTTCTGACATAGGAGTCGTAGACACGGGTGACAGGGCCTGTTTCGTCAGCAGAGACCTAAAGAGTGCACGGAGCATCTTTGAAAGGGACGTCCTTCCGAAAGTTTGCAGCAGCAAAATCTTTTTCGATGAATTAGAACAAGGCTTGGAGCACAGACCGTTGACCAGTGTTGAATCTTGGCTTGTCTTTTCAGCACCGAGAACGAAGTCGGGATCGCGTCGGGTAAACGGCAATGAACAAGCGCTTCGCGAGACAGGACAGACGACATTATTTAATGAGGACCGAGTATGATGAAGCGATGTTGAGTCGTCAAAACAACCTAGGCTCGAATTATCGATCTCCTTCTTGAGAACGAAGCTGCTTCTCATGAACCCTACCGACGCACGCTGACCACTTCTTCCTGATTTGAATGAAGGGACTGAGCTCAGATACTTGGGGTAGGTATACATTTGCGGTGGCGTTGAAAATTCTTTTGCATTGAGTCTGTTGTCAAAATTCGCACGGGAGCTTTGTACTTTCTTGCGGGAAATCTCGGAGCCTGAGGAGACAGACGATTTGTAATCGTGAGTATGCAAGGAAAGCGAAGTTGCCCGAGAAGAAGTATCCTCGTCGTAATAATTTCCGTCAGCAGAGCCAGCAAAGGACAGTTCATTTACACTCGAATAATGCGACACATCATCGTCATCCGCTGACTCAGCGATTGGAGTCAAACCAGTAATGCCAAAGCTTGTATGGTCGAAAACTGCACATCGCACTCCAAAAGGTGCGCCGAAGTCCATATCATCCTCCTTTAATCCCATATGGTCTTCGACATCACTAACGGGACTCTCACAGGAACTTATCGGAGTCATGCTGGTTTCTGATAAGGATCTTCTGTGACACTTTCGACGACGCGGGTCAAAGGTTTGCGACTTGTGTAAGGAGACAATTTGAGGCGTACTCAAGCCCAATCCCACCAGCTGCTGAGCTAAATATCTCTTGGGAGACCTTGGAGTCAATGCTGGCTCATCGTCAAGCTCAACTTTTATGGGAGGCGAGCACGGTGGGATATCATCAGCCTTGGAAGTAGTGTCTTCACTGCTACTACGACGAAAACCCTTGTATTTCTCGTTCCCAAGAATATCTATACTCATATTCTTATCTCCGCCAGTGGTTTCAGACATGAATTTCGGCATTGGGGATGAAAATTCCTTGGGGGTCAAAGGTTCCACATCCTCATAGAGCGACGATACAGAGAGCGCCATGCTATCGCAGACTGACTCCATGTCTGAGACACTTGAAGTAGCGTTTTGCAATATGAGGTCAGCTAGATAAATGTATATTTTTATCCACAAAGGTTTCAAATCCCCAGTAAATCTAGCTGGACCCAATATTTGCCCTAATGTATCAATAAGCGCCGAGCCAAGCGATTCCAAGTACATCGACCCAAAATCTATGAGCGATGGGTGTTCAAAAATGAAAGCTTGCATGCATTCCTCAAGCACATCGGGTTTGTCCAAGTACATCATAGCTAAACTGAGCATCTCAGAAAATAAGCTTCCCTCATGATGTATCGGTTCTAAATATTCGCGAGCTTCCAGAACTCTGGCGTCACGGTTTGCGATCTTTGTGAGGGCCTGATTAACAAGGTTGCAGCCATTAATATGTTCAGATGCTAGTATATCAGCCCAAGAGCTTCTCACGTCGACACATTCACCGTCACTAATAACCAACATTGTCATTCTAGGGTGTGGTAAAGGTATGATGATATTTCTCAGTGCAAAATGCAGTTCATTCAGAGGCGCTGGAGAAGACAGTACTATATATATACATAGTTGAATATACTCCTTAGCTCCTAAAAAGGAAAAAGAGCTTTCTGAATATCACGAGCTCTAAAATTATCTCCGATTTTGGCCCTAACCTCTTTGGACGGAAAAGGAGATTTCTACGTTAGTTCCCGAATGCGGCAAATGCTTCGCGCATGGCGGCGTGCACATAGCCGAACTTGCCAAATCAGGTTATCAATTTTCAAATCGCAGCCGAAGATATCGTTTCACATATCGCACATTTTATGTGCTCAAAAGATGCTTAGAACATCTTTACGAAACTCAGGAAAGCCACCTTCCTCGACAATGTGCGAATTGGGGAATCTAAATTTGTTCATAGTCTTGTGGCGGACAAGAAACTTCCGAGAACCGAGCAATAGGAGAAAAGGTACTTGAAAGACTTAATGATTTAAATAAGTTTAGTAAATCAAATCCAGATAAAATTATAGCTTGACTACATAACTTGACGACTCTGACGAGCTTTTAGCACATACAAACACGCTGCACTCAACTGAGACGAGAAAAATAAGGGGACAAGACTATATCAAATAGCCGATGGGCAAGTTGATCCTGACGTCTCAGTGGTTGTATTTTTGATTTGACTGGAGAATATAGGAACTCTCCTCAGTCTTTAGACGTACAATGCCAGGTTCTTCCACTTTTGTGCTGTCACTAGGAGCTGGACTAACGCTGTCATTAAACACCTTGAAACGCCTCTCACTAGTTTGATCCACCCAGTGCTCTGCCTTTTCTAGTTGCTCATTAAACACATTTGTAAGGCGGCCAATCATGTCCAATGACTCCCTCGCAAAACAAATTGCTTGATGCGGAGCCTTTTGCGCACCTGGCACAGTTTGGGACACTTGCCTTGGCAAGCTTAATATAATTTTGCGGATTGTCTTTTTGAGTTTGGCATCATCTCCATGTAATTCAAGCGGTCCGATCTCTTCTTCGCTAACATTAAGCGAGCTGGGTCTGAAATTGGAGATGACGTGAACAATTTTTTTGACAGTAGCGACGATCTCGTTGTTTGTTTGGAGTGCCCTTTCGGGAACATCGGAAGACGTGCATGTGCTCTCAGTGGGGTGAGTCTCCACAACCTGAGGTGTTCTCGCAAGCTCGTTTCTATCGCCAGGCGACTCTTTTTTAACCTTGGCCAAAGAATTGTCAGTTTCCTTGATTTTTACTTGAAGGTCGTTCACCTTCGCACTAATGTTCTCGTTCGCGAGTTTCAAAATGTGCAAGCAGAACTTGATTCGTTTCTTAATTTCATGCTTGTCCTGCCGCCTCTTTTGTACTCTTCTTTTCTTCAGCCGAGCTCTCTCCTCGAGCTTAGCCTGGTGTTTACTATTCAAGTTGTCCTCAATTTTGTTAAAGACAGGCATAGCCGCCTTTTCAACAATTCCCGCAGCATAGTTGAACGAGGCGTAATTTCTTTTGGAGGTTTCGTAGTATTTAACTGCATTAGTGACCAAGGGTAGCCGGGATATCGTATTCACACGCTGTACAATGGGATGTATTTGAGACCCTAGATTGCGAGACGACAGTAAAGATAGAGGCGAGGCCATACTCAGTGTATCTGAGTACGCATCGTGGAATATCGGGGGCGGGGATGCAGAATTTGTAAGGCGTGTCAAAGCCTCGGCGGCAGAAACGAGATCTTCATCTCTGGGAGACCTTGTCTCCGAGAGGGGAGATTGTGCGTCGCTATGAGTTATTGGGTCCGAGCTGACCGCTTCTGACAACTTTCGCTTCACACGTCTAGGATGCAGCATAGACAGTATATCAGTTGGTAATACAACAAATTGTGTCTCAAGTTTGAAACGATTGTAAGGTGGTCGTTTTAACGAGCTGTATTATCAATATATGGCTAAGTTTAAAAATGGAATTAGGAGATGGCAGGTTCAGGCCTAGAGGCATATATCCGGGGGTTGGCGGTAGAAGGGTTATGACGAAACGGCTTGTTTTTAGCTCGTCACAACTACACATCACGGTCATGTGAAAAGTGTGAGCCGCGAAATAAGCGCGCGCATGAAATCACATGGTCTCGGCTGCCATGAATGAATGGGCGTCTTGAGCTGTGAGCATATTCTGTGAAAAAAAATTACTCCATGCCCGCGGAATTGATCTTCGATAAGAGAGAGCTTTCCAGTCCATTTCCCTGGTTAATTTTATGAGAGGATCAGGTGTAGAATGAGTGCGCTCTCTGCTGACCCAACATGGAATAGATGCGCATATTCGAAGTCTCCACCTCGTTATGCACGCGTAAGTGTGCCTTCCTCCACAACTTGCGTAAGCTTTTTTCCCTGACTGTTAGCATCATTGGCCTTGAATCTGACAGATTAAATTTGCTTCGCATGATACAGGCACAATTCAAAAAAAAATCTGAAAGTATAAATACTTGGCACCTGACTTGCATATCAAGATCAGTCAGATTTTAAAGCTCTCAACCCTATACCCAGGTCCAAAAGGGACGCCGCTCGTCTTCTGCTTCGGAAGCCAAATCCACCCTTTACCTGAAACATAAACCCGCCTCATTCTTTGCGCATTCGAGTCAAATTTTATGAGATCTCTATCATTCTCCGACCCCAAGGTTGACCCTTTACATAATAGTTTCGCAGCAATGTATGCTTTCATTTCTGCTCGCCCTTGTTCCGTAGTGATGTTAAAGGATGGCTTCTCGCTTCTTAACAGTCCGATTCGTTCGTTGAAAGAAGTTTCTTGCTCTGCGATAGAAACAGGCGCAATAATTGGCAACTCCAACTTCGGCTTTTGCGATGCTGATTCTGGAATATCTTTTGGGGCAGATACTCTGCGTGTATCAACACCAATGTCGGTCGCGAGCAGCCGGCCGCGAACAGCAGATAAAATCTCTTTAGACTCCATGTTCCGAGAAGACAGATTAGTGGCATTGGCTACAAGAATGATTGTCAGTCCGTCCTTGGAAGGATCCACGCATTTATCCGCCAATTCAGCACTCGATTCGTAGCTGTGATCGTCACTCTCTTGGCCGCAACCATTATGAGATTCATAGTCGCTGACTTCACACGCACACGCACCCTCGAATTTTGCTCTTTTTTTTCTTTTCTTGCTCACATCTGCCAGAAATGAGCCGATTTTATGATTCATAGAGCCTGAAGAAAACGATGATTCTAATCGACTGTTGCGCCTGTGCCCTGACAGATCTTTCTGATGCCCCCTCTCCGCGAATTCAATAGGGTGTGCACCCAAGTTCAAATTCGCAGCCAATATTTCATCAGAGTACTTTTCCTCCCCCAGTACGGGAGTTTTTGCGAGCTTCTCGAAGACTTCGCCCGACGACAGAAAGCAGTGGCCCGTAGAACAGACAATACCTAATAGAATATTGATTGTGGACGAGCAAAACGAAGAAAGAACATTAACTTTTACACACACAGAAATGATCGACTCCCATAACTTTATAATGAAGTTCTCGGGCACACTAAGCATCAAACAGGTCAATATCAAAGCTTGTGTGATGATCAAATAAACTTCAAATCCTGAATTTTTGTTTGCGCCTTGATCCGAGGTAGGACAAGCGAGCCGAAGATCAATCAAGTCAGCGAGATGAAAGCATCCTTGAATTTTCAAAATGAATCTCAAGTCGAACGAGGGCAGGGATTCTGCTTGTCGAGTACACCCTTGGGCATGCTGAAAAGCCAACTCCGAAAATTTGGGCTTTGCTTGCGACAAAAGTGCTTGACCATAAACTTCCCAGCAACTTTTGGCACTTCTGCTTTGGGAACATATCAACAAATTATGAAATTGTGCATTTTTATCGAGCACAAACCTTTCTGAAGTTTTCTGGCAGGCTAGCATGACCGAAATGGCCGCCAGTAGGATTGCCAAGAACGAGACAATCTTCAACATGTTTAATTGAGCTGATGTGTGACGATTCGTTGAGTCACCTGCTCAATGCTATTATCGAGTATGAAAGTCAACTTCTTCGAAAATTCTCTATAAACAGCGTTCTGGAAAAAGGCAAGAAAGCACGACCTTGACACAAATATGTAAGCGCCCTGAATGAATATGGCTGTACTGGTGACTGGATAAACGCGAATTGGCTGCAAGCACAAAAGGGACGCGGTGCGCCATGGCTCTGCACAAGATTGAGCAATCAAGCCCTTAACTACCCAAAGCATAGTGCAATCTCACTTATATTACTTTTGAAAGAAATTTATCGGATTTATGTTTTTGCATGTTATCATATATTCGGCCGAAGGGAGCATATGAATGCGAATACAACATCAAGCGGTGTTGAGATTGATGACAGGTTGAGCGCCTAAACTCACAGCAAAGCGATATTTGCTCCGTCCATCAAAGACATTGTCAAATGCTTTTTCAATCTAGGCGGGTAAACGCCATCAAATGACTTGATATTCCCAAATGTTTGCAAGAGTCGAACGATGACATAAGAGGCGTTTGTAAGAGCAAGCTGTTGGCCCAAGCAGATGCGGGGGCCGCCATTAAACGGAAGATAAGCCCATCCGATCAGCCGCGCTGAGTCTTCACCCCAGCGCTCGGGTCTAAAAGAGCTCGCATCTTCCCCGTAGTACATTTCTTCCCTATGGAGAGAGTACACAAAGAAGAACACAGGTGTCCCTTTCTCAACGAGTATGGGCGACTTTTGATCATCTCCTCCGCCGCATGGAAGAGTGGTGGTTTTAGAAGCAACACGGAAGTTTCTCGGAACAGAGGGGTACATCCTGAGTACTTCGTTTATGAACCATCTCAAATACTCACATTTCTTCAAAGACTCAAACGATACCTTCGCGAGCTCCGCGTCGTGACCCTCACCAAAACTCTCAATAATGGCTGTTCTTAATTTCTGAAAGATGTCTGGATTCCGAGATAGAGCATAAAATGAAAACGATAGAAGGCCTGCGGTCGTATCTCTTGCCGCGAGCAAGATATTCAAACACTGATCCCTCAAGACCTTAGGATTCCGAGTCTCCTTCACCAATTCATTCAAAAAGACGTACTTCTCGTCAAATTTGAATCCAGATTTATCCCGAGATGACTGAAGTGCTTTGCCCACGTAATGGTCGGTGAATTCATGGACAAGTGTATTACACCTGTCGAACTCTTTCGTTCGTCCGAGCCAGTAAAAAGCTTGAAGGTTGACACGAAGAAATAACATGTCTTGAACATAATCGAATGCCCGTGCAAACCTCTGCCTGATCATGGGGCTAATCTGACTTGCTTTGGCTTTCCCTGTTGTGCTTGAGCCCCCTCCCAAGGAATTACACGATTCCCCGAAAAGAAAATCGGTACCATTATCGATTGTGAGCTTATAAAATAGCGGTTGAATATCAAACTTCGCGCCATTCTTTGCCTTTATCTGCTCAATTAAGGTTTTGACCAATGGTTCTAAAGACTCAACTTGTCTCACTTGCTCTTTGGAAAATTGTGGGCGCAACAACGCTCTCGAATGTTTCCAGCCAGAGCCATCAAGGGTGAATATTCCATCACCTAGTGTGATATGTAAGTACTTATGGCGTGAACCAAGTGCAAAGTCATTGAACTGAGTAGCAAGCATTGCCTTGATATTAGCAGGGTCATGTGTGAATAGTACTTCTTTCCCAGCCAACTTGAAAGAAGATGTTTGAAGGCCCAAAGCCGCCATTCTTTGTCTGATCCACTCCAGATAATGACCTTTTTTGCTTTCCTTGATTGTCTCATACAAAAATAAAAGCCCAAATGACCAGTCCCCTTTCTTAGGTGCCTGAGTGGCGTTGTACAACTTACAGAGAACGTGCGTTCTTAAGTTCAGTATAGTGTAAAGAAGCGTGGCCCCCACCGCCAATTTGATATACCATGGTAGATTCCAGGAGTCAGCAATCATGGCAACAATGAACTCTTGTATTCCAAATTTCATTATAGTTGTATCCGGGTATTGGTAGTAAGTATGCAAGAAAAGCAAAATGGGAGGGTATTTGTATGGTTGTGAAGCCCCGCCTGTTACTGTATGGTGGCTAGTTGATGAAGTCAAAAAGTGTACGTGTGGCAACTATACGCGGACTGCCACAAGTGTATGAGTTCAGAATCTATTGTTTGTTCTCGAACTGCGTGACACTTCAATACCCCACGCTGAAGATTCTCAACAGTGCTCTCGGTACAAATAAAGGTCTCTAGGTGAACCGATATTTCACCGTGCTCGTGAGGACACATCAGACTTTTAGCTGGCCTTTCATATAAAATTGACAAACCTCATTATACTGAAGAGAGGAGATCAAAAAACCTGCAAATTCACCAAAAATGGAATGATCGTCGGGGGCATTGTGATGCGTGATATTGTTATGGAAGAAATTTCATGTGATGTACGGGGAATATATCAATTGCCAATCGTGTTCTCATCACGGGAGTTTCGGAACTGATAACAGACATTGACTAAACAACAAAATGAACAAGATATAAAAAATTGTTTCCGAGATTCACTCGAATGTGCATGCCTTTGGGAAATGGCAGATCTCGGTGTAGTTCTGGTGATTCGCAGTCTTGCATAAGCATGCTCTCAGAGAATGGGTCGTACTCAGATAAGGCGAGAATGGCAATAAAAGCGGGGACTAGTTGAACGTCAATGCAACTGGGATCACATGAAGTAAATTTATCAAACAAGCAACGATAAGGCCGAAATGAATTTTTTTTTGGTGTGATGGTGAACGACGGCCTGCTTTCTTCTTATGGTACCCCTGTTAGGTCCTGTTATCTATGACGTCGGTTGAGAAAAGGACTTTGCGGGCGCGCGGGCTGCCCGGGCATGCCCACTGCAGGGGCTGAGCCAATTAAGCGATACACTCAAAAAAGCGCTTTTGGATTAGCAAGAT